>LFIK01005012.1_pt1 | contig 10656 bp, 8 predicted proteins | sample 643401 | NCBI WGS metagenome assembly LFIK01 (sample SAMN03777447, study PRJNA286221) | soda lake metagenome | biome: soda lake; feature: Kulunda steppe; material: water; isolation source: sample T5-Br brine of Lake Tanatar-5 | place: Russia: Kulunda steppe | collected 2010-07
CCGCGCCCTGATCGACCAGTTTCTTGCGCAGCTGGGCATGAGCCGCGCGCAGATAAGCTGCATCGGTCTGGGCATGGCCGGGATGGTTGACCATGTTAGTGGCGATGTGCCCTGGTCGCCCATGCTCAACACACCCGGCCACGGGCTCCGCGCACAGTTCGAGGCCGCGCTGGGCCTGCCCGTCCACATCGACAACGATGCCAACCTGCTGACCCTCGCCGAGCTTTGGTTCGGCAGTGGGCGCGGCACGTCGGATTTCGCCGTAGTCACCATCGAGCATGGCGTGGGGATGGGGCTGGTGCTGTTCAACCAGCTGTATCGCGGCGCGCGGGGGCTGGGGATGGAGCTTGGCCACACCAAGGTGCAGCTTGACGGGGCGCTGTGTCGCTGCGGCAAGCGCGGCTGCCTGGAAGCCTATGTCGCCGACTATGCCCTTGCACGCGAGGCCGCGACCGCGCTCGACCAGCATGCGAGTTTCGCCGAAAGCCCGCTCGCGCTGCTCGAGGACCTGTTCGCCGAAGCGCGGCGCGGCAATGAGGCGGCGCTGTCGATCTTCCGCCGTGCCGGGCGCTATCTGGCGCTGGGCCTGTCGAATGTGGCGCAGATATTCGACCCCGAGGTGATCATCCTCTCGGGCGGGCGGATGCAGTTCGACTATCTCTATGCGCGCGAGGTGCTGGCCGAGATGCAGGCCCTGACGCTGACCGGTGCCCGCGCGCCCTCGCGGGTCGAGATCCACGTCTGGGGCGATCTGGTCTGGGCGCGGGGCGCCGTGGCCCTGGCGCTGGGGCAGTTGACGGGAGAGTTGCTGGGCGCGCAGACGGGCCGCCCGCCGTTGAGCGCATGAGGGCCCTTCTCGCGCTCGCACTTGCGGCGGGTCCGGCGCTGACCGAGGCACCGCGCTTCACCGACGTCAGCGACCGTCTGCCGGCGCATGTCTATACGGGCGGCTGGGAACATTTCGTCGGCGGCGGCGTCGCGGCCTTCGATTGCAGCGATAATGGCCTGCCCGACCTGTTCCTTGCCGGTGGCGAGGGGCCGTCGCGCCTGCTGCGCAACGAAGGCGGGATGGAGTTCACTTCGCAGGAGATTGACCTGTACGGCGTGACCGGGGCCTATCCGATCGATCTGGACAATGACGGGGTGATCGACCTCTTCGTGCTGCGCGCGGGGCCGAATGTCGTGCTGCGGGGCCTGGGCGACTGCGCCTTCGAGGATGCAACCGAGGCAATGGGGATCGATCCGGGCAATGGCTGGTCCACGGCCTTCACCGCCTGGTGGACGCCGGGGGCGGCGCGCCCGACACTGTTCGTCGGCAACTATGTCGACCGCGATGACCCCACCGGGCCATTCCGCGCCTGCGACGACAACCAGCTTCTGCGCCCCGAGGGCGCGGGCTGGCGCAGCGAACCCCTCGGCCCCGGCTACTGCCCGCTCTCGGCGCTGGCCGCACCCGACGCGCGCGACCGCATGACGCTGCGGCTGTCGAATGACCGCCACTACTATGTGCGGGGCGGGCATGAACAGATGTGGGACATTGCCGAAGAACGCTATCTCGGCCCCGAGGATGGCTGGCCCGAACTGATGCTCTGGGGCATGGGCATCGCCAGCCGCGACATCACCGGCAACGGGCGGGCGGATGTCTACCTGACCTCGATGGCCGATCAGATGCTGCAACTGGCGCAGGCCGACGGCACCTACCGCGCCGCGCCCTTCGAGATGGGGCACACCGCGCATCGCCCCTTCATCGGCGATGACGGTCGCCCCTCGACCGGCTGGCACGCGCAATGGGGGGACGTGACGAATAATGGCCGCGCGGATCTGTTCGTCGCCAAGGGCAATGTCGACCAGATGCCCGATCTGGCCATGGCCGATCCCAACAACCTGCTGCTGCAGGGCGCGGATGGCCGCTTCACCGAGGCCGCGCACCGCGCGGGCGTCGCCGACCCTGCGCGCGCGCGGGGCGCCGCACTTGTGGATCTGACCGGCAATGGCGCGCTCGATCTCGTGGTGGTCAACCGCCGCGCCCCCGCGCGGCTTTATCGCAATGACACCGCCCCGATGGGCAACTGGCTGGCCATCGACCTGCGCCAGCCCGCCCCCAACCGCTTCGCCATCGGCGCGCGGGTGGCGGTCACCACCGAACACGGCACGCAGTGGCTCGATCACACGATTGGCGGCGGCCATGCCGGGGGTCAACTCGTGCCGCTGCATTTCGGCCTGGGCCCGGCGACCGAGGCGCAGGTGACAATCCGCTGGCCCGACAGGCGCGAGACGCAGCTCGATGCCGCGCAGGTCAACCGCACCCTCACGCTGAGCCCGGACTGACCCTTCGCTTCATCTTGCCAAAAATACCCAAAATACCCCGCCCGCGCCGCGGCTTCACGGTCGCGGGACGGGCAACCCGCTCGGCACCGTCGCGGGCACGCCCAGCCGCCCCGACAGTGCCGCCGGGTCGCTCAGGCTCTGCAGAAACGCGACCAGATCGGCGATATCGGCTTCGCTCAGCGCAATCGGCGGAGTCGCGACAGCCTCGGCGATGGCAGCGACCTCGTCGGGGTCATCCATGATCGCCCAATCCTCGACCGCCAGCTCGGGCAGCACCACCTGGGTGCGGCCATAGCGGGGCAAGGCGGCCACCGGGTCTGCATGGTCGCGGATGAAGCCCGCCAGCGTCGCGTGCGATCCGGCATGACCATAGGGCGCGGTCTGCGCGACATTGCGCAGCGAGGGGGTGCGGAAGGCAAAGGCATCCGCCGCCCGCCCCGTCACCCGCTTGCGCCCGGTGTCGCGCTGGTGCGTCTCGAACCGCGCCGCCTTGCCGGGGCCAAGCTGCGGCACCCCGCGCGCGTGAAAGCCGTGATCGGTCTGGAACGGCCCCGCATGACAGGTCGCGCAGGTCCCGCGCCCGTAGAAGATCTCCATCCCGCGCGCCGCGTCCTCGGGCAGATCGGCCTGCCCGCGCAGGTATGCATCGAACAGGCTGCTGTCCGAGCGGAACTCGACCGCGACAAAGGCCGCGATGGCGTTCGAGATATCGGTGAAGGCAATATCCTCGGCGGTGGTGACATGCTCATGGGTCGCGATGAAGCGGTCGGCGTAATCCTGCATGTCGCGCACCCGCGCCGCGATCAGGTCCCACGCCCCGCCCGGCCCGGTGATCCGCCCCTGCCGCACGGCCTGCGCGATCTCGTTCTCGCTGTAGTGGCCCGCCATTTCGTCGGGGCTGAGCACAGGAAACATGTTCTGCGCCGACAGAAGCGAGGCAAAGCCTGTCATCATGTCGTCCTCGAGCGGCGTCCGCAGCCCCGAGGGGCGTGACGGGTCCCGCTCGATCCGCCCGTCATGGAACAGCACCGTGAACGAAGCATGGCCCAGATTCCACAGCGCGGGCGAATTGCGCGGGATGCGCTGCTCGGGCAGGTTGTCCGGGTCGGCCACGCGCGCGGGCCCCAGCCCGATCCCGCCATCGCCCAGACCCAGCGACACCCCGTCCGAGGTGCCAAAGGCCGGATGGTGGCAGGTCGCGCAGGCCACCTCGCGATTGCCCGAAAGGATCGGGTCGTAGAAAAGCTGATGGCCCAGCGCCACCAGCGCGTCGGGGTGCTGCGCGTAATCGCTGTCCTGCGGGGCAGGTGGCAGGTCCGGGTTGCCCGCGACCGGCAGCGCCCAAAAGCCCGCGACAAGCCACGACAGAAGCAACTTCCTGCGCACGTCACCCTCCCGCCTCGTCGCACAGACTGCCTGCCCTCCAGGCCACGTGCAAGCGCAAGCCATTAGTTCAGGACTCAAGCCCATCATCAGACCCCGGCACGGGAGCAGCGTGGCGTTGACGTCTTGGCGTTAAATATCTGTAAAATGGACTTTTTCGTTGAACAATGCGGTCACGCCCGCATGGCGCTTGAGCGCCCCTCAGGAACCGCTGGATTCTGTCCGACGAGCTATGCGCACCATAGCGCAGGTTCCTGCTATGCCTTGCCCACTCTGCCTGGCATGCTTCCTGCGGGCCGCGCGAAGTTGGCAGACGTTATTGTTGGCTGTGGTTGCGGCGAGATGGCCAGGATCGGGGAAGACGTGTCCGAACGTCTGGACGTCATCCCCGCCCAGTTCCGGGTGCTGGTCACACGGCGGCCGAAGTGAGGGTATGACTGCCACTGGTTCGAAGGAATACCGGATGAGCGATGACATGCGCCGCCATGTTCATGTCGGCCTGCGCTACAGTTCCGGGAAGGGCGAGGCATGTGATGGTTCTTCCGGTGTCCTGCAGCGAGGACATGTGCTGAAATGCGGGAGCGGAAGCGGACTGGCGATGGGTCGGTCACAACGATTGCCATCCGAACTTGCCCTGCTCAGAGCGATCCATTGTTGCCGAATGGCTCGGCACGCCCGGCGCTGCCTGCATGTTGGAGGGAGAGAAGCGCAGGATTTCCGGGGCCGAGGACTGCGCATCAGTGCCGGTCGACCCCTGGCGATGCGCAATTGCGATTGCCTGCGTTGGTTGGGCTACGGCCCGCGAGCGATCCAGGCGTGCGCTCAGCCGGCCGCTGACGCGATACCAGATCCCGTAAAGCGCAATCAGGATGAAGGAAAACTGAATGATGACGGCCGCCAGATTGAAGGCGGTGGTCAGGCTTGCAAGGACACAGCTTGCGGCAAAGACCTGCAGGATCGGGTAGAGGATTCCATTGCCACAGACGCGCCCGGCCTGAATCAGAGAGAACACACATACATAGGTGAAACTGCCAATCAGCCCGACAACCTGAAGCGGGGCATGCCAGGATTCTGCGTGGAGTTCCGAAGGTAGCCACTCGATTGGTGAGAACATCGTGCATTCCTGCGATAGCTTGTGCGGTTCCGGACATCGAATCCGACCTTGGCCCCACTATCGCCATCCCGTGTCATGGCTCCGCGATCTCATCGTCAATCCATCGTCAACACGCGCCGAAGGCTGACATGACGCTTTGGGTGTCGTAGAGTTCGACAGAGAAACCCCGCATCCGGATCAACAGCTTGAGCGAAGAGCGTGTCACACTGAAGGTCCTGAGTGGCGCGTGGATCGAGCTGGCCTCGGGCGGGTTGCGGATGACGGCGCGCAAGAAGGTCGCGTTGCTGGCCTATCTCGCCTTTGACCGGCTCAGCGCACCAAGGGATTTGCTGGCCGGACTGATCTGGGGCGATGTTCCGGGGGCCAAGGCGCGCTCATCGCTGCGGCAGGCGCTCTCCGAACTCAGGAGCATGCATCCTGCCCTGAACAAGGCGCTGTTGATCGACCGCACCATGGTGACGCTTGATCCTGCATATCTGATCGTCGAGACCGATCTGATCCTTGACGAGGTCAGGCAGGGTCGCCTGCCCGCTGCCCTGCGCGGGGGCGGGGAAACCATCAATGATATCCTCTATGGCTTCGAGAGCATCGGGTCGCGCTACGCGGAATGGGTGCATGACATCCGCAAGTCCTATGGCGACCGGATTCTGGCGGCGCTGACCGAGGCCGCCGGTCGCACCGATCTGTCCGCATCCCAGCGCATGGAATTCGCCGAGGCGGCGCTGGCGCTCGATCCGCTGGGCGAGATGCAGTGTCGCCATGCCATGCGTCTGGCCACCGAGTTGGGCGACATGGGCAAGGCACTTCAGATCTACGCGGCCTTCTACGCCAAGATGGAAGCCGAGCTGGACATGGAGCCGTCTTACGAGACGCAGGACCTTGCCGCCGAGATCAAGTTCAACAGTGCGCAGACACAACCCACGCCCCCGACAGCGCCCAGTGCGCGTGCGCCTGCAGCAACGCGCAACCACGGGCGACCGATCCTGGCGATGTTGCCCTTGCAGCCCCGGGGCCCCGAGCCCATCGCGGATTTCCTGGCAGAGATGCTGGTCGACAACATCGTGATGCGGGTGACGCGCATTCCCGATATCGCGGTCATCTCGCGCGTGTCGATCCGCCATCTGTCCGAACGCCCCGATGTGACGCAGGTGCTGCAGCAGGAACTGGGTGTGCGCTACGTCATCAGCGGCAACATGCGTCGCGACGGTGACCGGTATTTTCTGAATGTCGAGCTGTCGAAGATCGACGAAGGGCTGATCCTCTGGGTCGAACAATACGAGTCCGCCGCGAGTGATCTGACCCGGGCGCAGAGCCGGATCGCTGATGAGGTGGTGAATCGGATCCTGCCGAATCTGCATCTGGCCGAGCTGCGCGATGCGCATCTGATCGATCTGGGCCATCTGAGTGCCTATCAGCACGTGTTGCGCGCGCAGGAGCTTGTCTACACCCTGCGACAACCGAAATTCGAAGGCGCGGGCGCGCAGTTGCAGCAGACTGTGACAAGCTGGCCCGAATTCGCACCTGCGCAGGTTGCGATGGCCGAATGGTACAGCCTGCGCGTCGGGCAGGGATGGTCGCCTGATCCAGCTCAGGACATTGCGCATATCACAAGGCATCTGGAGAATGCGCTTCAGAGCGAACGCCGCAATGGCCGCGCGCTGGCGATGCTGGGACATAACAAGGCGATCTATGCGCGCCGACACATGGAAGCGGCCATGCTTTTCGAAGAAGCCCTCTCTGCCACGCCGGGCGATGCCGAAACCATCATGTGGACCGGCCCGAACCTTGCCTTTTCCGGCAAGGAGCAGGAGGCCATCGCCCGGCTGGAACAGGCGCGCAGCCTGAACCGGAATGACCCGCTGGGGTTTCGTGCGGACCATTTCCTGGCGATTGCCTATTTTGCGGCGGGCGACATGGAGAAAGCCGCGCAGCTTGGGCTGGCCTCGAGCATGCGCAACGGGTTCTATACATCGAACCTGCGCCTGACGGCCGCCGCCTGCGCGGCCATCGATCAACTTGACACGGCGCAGGAAATGGCCGCGCGGGTCATGGCGCTGGAACCGGAATTCCGTGTGTCCAGACTGGTCGCCAACCATCCCTTCCGGGACCCGGCAAAGCGCGCGCTCTATGGCGATCTGCTGGCAGCGGCAGGTCTGCCTAACTGACCCCAGGCTACTGAAAATCATGGCTATTTCCGGCCCCGCGAGTCGTATTGACGATAGCTTGACGATTGATGTGGGACAACGGCGTCCAAGAGAATCTGACAAGGGAGCAAGGCATGTTCGGGTTCAAGGACGGTGGCATGGACGGTGGCATGGACGGTGGCATGGACGGCGGTATGGATGGCGGTATGGACGGCGGTATGGACGGGGGCATGGATGGCGGTATGGATGGGGGCATGAGCGGCGCGCCCAGGCCGGTTTCCGGCACCACTGCTGCGGCTGTGCTTCCGTTTGATGGCATGCTGGGACTGGCCGAAATCGACGCGCTGTCGGTGCCGCAAGGGGTCCGCTTTCCGGAATCAAGCTGGCGGCCTGATCTGCGGGCGCAACTCGTCCTGAGTGAGTTCGGCACCACCAACTGGCGCCAGTTCGATGAAACCGAAACCGTTCCCAGGGAAAAATGGCAGCATGTGAACGGGTTCACGCTTGCCCCGCCCTCGCTGGACATTCCGGACAATCTGGAAGCGGAGCTTGCGCTGTTGATGGAGCGCGCCCGGTTCCAGCGCAATGGTGCGCGCATGGCGGAAATCGCGCGTCAGGCCGACCATTCGATGGACTACTGGAAGACCCTCCTGTCGCTGACGCCTGCGAACAAGCCCGCAACCATGACCCTGATGATCGCCGGTTTCACGATCGGCCAGATGGTCGGCATGTATTTCAAGGATTTCTTCCAGCGCGCCCGTCCGGCACATTACCTGCCGACCCTGATGACGGTCTTGCCAACGCCTGCGCATCCGGCCTTTCCGTCCAACCACGCGCTTCAGAACGAACTTGTGGGCCTGCTGGCACTGCGCTGCCTGCCCGACAGCCTGAGCGCGTGTTACGCCGATGCGATCACGTCGCTGGCGTATCGCATCGGCGAGAATCGCGAAATTGCCGGCCTGCATTTCACCCAGGATTCGGATGCGGGCCGACAGGTTGCACACTGGCTGGACCGGGAGTTCATGGGCAAGCTGGACATCGTGCAGTCGCTGGTTGCCGAGGCGCGCGATGAATGGCACGTCAGCGGCAGGGCCACGTTGCGCAGTTTGCCTTATGCAGCCCCGATTCGCCGCCGCACAGCACTGCGCCCAACCCCCGATTCAATGGTCGTCATATGATCACGTTTGGAACCAACGCTCCCAGCCCCGACGCGCTGCGGGCTATTCGCGATGCGCGTTACAGCGACTATGCCGACCCACCCCTTGAAGGGCCGCCATCCCCGCGACGCACAGGTCTGGCAGCGATCCGGCTCGAGGCGAGTGTCAGCCCGCAATGGCCCCCGCGCGATCAGTTCGGGCGCGGCACCTGCGTGGCCTTTGCGACGCTCGCCGCCGTGGAACTGCATCGCGCGCTCCGCGATGACATGCCGCCGGAGCGGCTGTCTGAGCAGTTCCTGCATCACCGGATGACCACGGCCCATGCGCCGCCCGAAGCCGAGGCGGCGCATCTGCCAGAGGGCAGCGTGTTGCTGCGACAGGCGTTGCTGGCGCTGGAAGCCGACGGGGTCGTCCGGTCGGAACACGCGCCCTACAAACCGTTCGCGGATGGTGCCTGCGGAACGAACGAGCCGACGATGGCCGAGCTTTTCGGTTTCGCCCGGACGATCGAATGCCGCGCCTATGGCACGATCGGCACCCCGGCCAGCTTGGATCCCGCGCGCATCGAACCCATCCAGCCCGGTCAACAGACGGCGCAGAAGGTCCTTGATTTCCTGAAGGAGGAGCTGCCGGTCGCGATTGGCCTGCCGATGTTCAGGCATCCGAGCGGGCAGACGAACTGGGTCTTGCCCGCGACCATGCGCAGCGGCGTCGTGCTCTGCCCTGATGATGCGAATGCCCCCCCGCTGGAGGGTCCACTCTCGGACGGGCATGTCGTGTGCATCACCGGCTTCCTGCCCGCGTCTTCCGATCCGCTCGGCGGCTGGTTTGTCTTCCGCAATAGCTGGGGGCTGGAATTCGGGACGCGTTCCGTCATCGACGCCGCGGGCCCAACGGCAGGATTGCGCGGTTTCGGGCTGATCTCGGCCAGCCATGTGAACAATTACTGCTGGGAATACCTCGTCCCCATTCCCGAAAGCGTCAGCCCTCTGAAGTGATTGCGGGGCCTTGCGGGCCTGTGACTGTCAAGCCCGTGGTTGATCTTCTGGCGCTCTGCAACCATCCGATTGTCGTACGCGATTGATCCGCCAAGCGACGATTGAGCAACCCGAGGTCTGGAAATTTTGCTTAGAGAAAGGGCAGCAGGCGGCGTCACATCCGGCTGATCGGTCGGTGTGCCATCCAGCAGCCTGTGGAGCAGGTTCAGCACATGGGTTTTGGTCGACACGCCAGCCTCCAGTGCCAGTTCTACAGCGCAAAGCACGGCCTGTTCGTCGTGATGCAACACCAAGGACAGGATGTCGACCATTTCGCGGTCCCCGCCGAGCTGGCGCAGTATCTTCGCCTGTAACACACGGAAGGGTTCGGGCATTTCGACGAAGGGGGCGCCATTGCGCAAAGCCCCTGGCTTGCCTTGAACCACCGCCAGATAATGGCACCAGTCATACATCACGCGGCCCGGCTGGCAGTGGGACCGTTCAATGAGGCGCTCATGCGTACAGATGACATGGCCTTCGGCCACAACCACGAGGCGTTCGGGGTAGATGTGCAGGCTCACAGGACGGTTCGCAAAGCTGGCGGGCACAGAATAACGGTTGCGATCAAAGCTGACCAGGCAGGTCGGCGAGACGCGCTTTCTCTCTTCGACAAAGCCATCGAACATTGTGGGGAGCGCCATCAGCGCGGGCTTCTCGGCCTCCCACGTATCGGCAATGCTGCCGGGCAATGTGCCATGCGCCGTCTCAGCCCACAGCAGTCTACAGCGGTCTTCCAGCCAGATGTTCAGCGCATCAAGATCCGGAAAGGCGGGCATGAGCTGCCACATGCGTCGTGCTGGAAGCACGCCTCTGGCGTGACGGCGCGCATCACGCACGCTCTTCTCGACCTGTCCACTCGCCATTGTCTCTCGGACCAATGGCGTTCCAATTGCTCGTTCCCATCCTGCGGCCGGATTGCAGAACTCAGGATCGAAGACATAATGGCTGGTCATGGTCAGGAACCGCGCATTCACGTCACGCTTCTTGCCTGCCCCAACCCGGTCCACGGCGGTCTTCATGTTATCGTAGATGCCGCGCCCAGGGACGCCTTCGAAGACGCGGAAGGCATCCCGAACATCTCCTGCACCGCGAGCGCCAGGCCATCGATACCCTTGCGGAAATCCACCGGCCGAGTCGCCACGAAGACCTTCATCGGCCCACCATGACCGAACATCACGATGCTGCAGCCCGTGCTGCCCGGATCGCCCGCGTCAACTGTCCCTCATCGACGCCAGCGCCAGCACGGATCACGATATCGCCCACGACGATCTCGAGATCGGACCCGGCGACTGCCGACGGTGTCCCGGCCGAACTGTCATCGACCACCAGTTCCGCGAAGACCGGCAGGGCTGGCACGCTCTCGGGCACCACCAGGTTGCCTTTGCGAAGCTTCTTGCGCCAATCGTAAATCTGCCAGCGGGTCGTGCCGTGCTTGCGCGCAGTATCGGCGACCGTCACCCCCGGCATCATGCTTTCCGCCGCGATCCGCGCCC
>LFIK01005013.1_pt1 | contig 10655 bp, 10 predicted proteins | sample 643401 | NCBI WGS metagenome assembly LFIK01 (sample SAMN03777447, study PRJNA286221) | soda lake metagenome | biome: soda lake; feature: Kulunda steppe; material: water; isolation source: sample T5-Br brine of Lake Tanatar-5 | place: Russia: Kulunda steppe | collected 2010-07
CCCTGCGTTTTTACCGGGGGGCCCGGAGGTCTCCCGGCAAAATCTTAACGGTATTCCAGATGGGCTTTTTAAAGTTAACGGTTCCCGTCCGGTTTGTACTTCCCTGGGCGCATGTATTGTGTCGGCGCGTTGGGTGCTAGGTGCATGTGTTGCATCTACACCCTCTTTTGAGCCTGCATCCCTGCCATCATGCTGCAAGTCATGTGCTGCTGACAGCATGCAGAGGTAGCCCAGTCATGCGTGTGTTTCTGCTGCTCATTTTTATCCTCTGCCTCTCTGCTTGCCGAGCATTGCTCCGTCTACTGAGCCAAGCACCTGTCATGCCACCTCCTGCTCAACTGTCACCTATCCTTTGCTGTATCGTCCCCGCCTCCTTTCAGCTTGCTCTTATTTTGGGCACGGCTGTGGTATGTCTTCTTAACCGTCATTGCTGAGCGAGCAAATACAGGATGGATTCAGCGCCAAACACCAACAACGCCCCCAAGATGCCCTCGGAATTCCAATCACTGTGCACACAAAAGCACAATGCATGTGCGCATTTCTTTGCAGGTGCCTGACACACAGAGCGCCATTGCCTTTGCCAACGCATATGCTGCTGAGCATCTGATTATAAACGTGGAGGATGCGGAATCCTGGGTGCCTCACATCAACAATGCAGGCTCAATATTCTTGGGCAGGTTTGTTTCGTGACAATGAGTGTTGCACAGGGATGATGAACATGAGAGATATAGGGAGTATGAGCCTCAACTTAGTAGTGCAGTAGCCTTGATGTTTCCTGCCGTATCTTCTTGGTAATTCCTGGCATGTCTGTGCCAGGTATTGCTGAGCCAGACTCTCTCACAAAGCAACGGAGAAGGCACATTTGCCCTGGCTTGACCGGCTGCTGTTTTGAAGCACCTTGGGTTTTGTGTGAGGGACATGCGAGTGTATCACAGCTGTAACTCCAATTGCAGCTAAGAGGACAAAGTATTGACTGTGAAGGGTCTGCACACCTCACCAAATGCATGCTTGAAAAGACACTTGTATAGCCTTGCATACTGATGAAGAACAACTGCTGATTGATAACATTGACAATGAAGAACGCGTCCATGACTGTGTGTTCCTGCCATCGGATGACGGCTGCAGGTGGACTCCAGAGAGTGTGGGCGACTATGCAAGCGGGACCAACCACACGCTTCCAACCTACGGATATGCCCGTATGTACAGGTATAGGCTGGTCGAGGGATGTGCCTGATGACGTTGGGCTACAACCAAAGCAGCCTGTATGGCATTGGAGAGTGTTGTGGTGTGGGGTTGGCCTCAAGGGTGTGGGTACCCTTGTTATTGAACACAACTTAAGAACATTGGGACTCAGTCAATGTGTATTTCAGTACCATTGTGTTTCAGTTGAACGGTAGGTGAAGCATGCACATGCTTTTGTGCAGAAGTGGGGCCATAAGGTCTAACCTGCATTCTGCATGAGTCAGAGGAGCGCCAATTTAAATGGTGCAATTGTAATTGGAGGGAGCATGAAGCATTGCGTGCTAACACACGACGCACCCTGTTACCATTATCATCAAGCAGCGTTACCAATTTCTCATCATGATAAACATTTGCATCATGGTTGCCACCACCGCGATGCTTGCTGCGAGCCATACTAGGAAGACGCAGAGCCTGAACTGCTTTCTTACTTTTAGAGCAACATCGCCGTCGTCTCCAATGCTCTCACTCTTCACACCATACCGCTTTCCTTGCCGCTCCTGCAGTGGCGTCTCCCTGGACTCCTTCCAGAAGAAGATCACCGTGCAGAACCTGAGCTATGAGGGTCTACAGGCATTGGGGCCTGCCGTGACTAAAATGGCGGAGATTGAGGGGCTGGAGGCACACAAGCGCGCGGTGACGCTGCGTTTGCAGAAGCCCTGAGAGTGCAGTGAAGTACTTGGCAGAGGGGCTGGAGGGGCATGGGGCGCGCGGGTGCTGTGCTCGCGCAACACAGAGGCTTGGGGGTACCTCAACTGCAGGGGAACTTCCGGCCCATGAGTGTCTAATGGCTTTTGCCTGCAGGATGGTTGCAGGGCATGGTGCAAGCTATCATTGTTCGGTGGGCAGGGAGGCATGCTGTGTTCAGACACTTCCCAGCGAATAGGAAGTCTGAGGTACAACAGGCATGGCGTTGCAAGCGTGTCAAAATGCTGCCTGATGGCTCGTGGAGGCGCTCTTCAGACTTCAAGGGCTTCAGGACTTCACAATTTACAAGTTAGGGTTAACCGCCAGCCAGGTCGTTGGGCTGATTGGTTTGGTGCTGGTCTTCACCAGCCAAAAAATAGTCAGTCCATGATGTCCGAGATGAAATGGCAGAGTTTGTTGTGCCGTTGAGAAAGGAAATCAAAGACAGTCTAACTAGGCAAGGCATGCGAAATACAAGGGGCCTCCATAGAAAAGGATTGGCAGAAATTTTCTCCCTTGAAGGGAAGAATAGGAACGAGTACTTTTTTCCTGAGAGAGCACACAAACAAGTCTTGACAGTGACAACCTGTTTGAAAGGGCATGCACCTCATTTTGAACAGCAACACAGGAACACTTGTCACAGTGGCCATTTCCACCGCGCCAGATGGAGGATTCCACCGCGAGAGTATGTGCTCGCAAGCGAAACCTGCTCACACTCCTCATAAGGTTAGGTTACAAAGCTATACCTGCCAAACGAGGGCAGCTTAGCTGAATGAATGCACTCCTCATGACATGCGTAGTTAGGACAAGGTGTAGATAGCGAGGAGGCATCAGGGGGGCACCCCCATTCCGCACCCGAGTGCGTGAATCAGCTTGAAGATCTAAGAGGGGACAGGCAAACCAAGAATGATAAGTCACCAGTCTTTTCTTTTCTTTTCTTGTTCTTTTTCTTTCTTTCTTCTTTCTTCTTCAGTCACCAGTTCGTTGTCGCTTTTCAGAGGGTTCATGTCAGCAGTGTCTCTCCGCACTTCCCACATCCTAAATCTCAGGTCAGCAGTGAAATCTGAGCAACAAGTAGGGAGCCCCTGCAAGAAAGCTTGTGTATAAGGTTAAAGGTTTTCAAGGCTGTATCCGCCGAACGAGAACAGCTTAGCCGGTTGTGAGCCTCCAGTGATGTTTGAACACCGAACCCATAGGTTGCGAGGGTGGATAATCGACTTTCCATCATGATTGATTCAACCAGGTCCAGCAGTGTATATAAGTGTCACAGCCGCAATTCCCCCAAAGGCGCGCAATATATCTGAAGCCCAAGATGTCTTAGCCCGAAGCACCAGCTTCATGCCATGTCTCCATGTACATGGCTTAAGAGACTCTACAAGGAGTTTACAAATCTGTCAAGAAGTGCGGCTGCTAGCCTGCTCATTAAAAGGCGACAAGTGCATAAAGGAAGAAACAGAGCTTACTGTTGTTCTGACTCAGAAAAGCAGACACATTGCTAGAACCTGCAGGATAAAACAGAAACGCTTAAGTCGCGCATAGAGACCACATGTGGATGGGTGCAGTGAAAAAGCACTTGCTGCTCACCTGGCACGTCATCAGCATTGCACAAGTCACAAGGAAGGGAGGTATTCTAAGTCCATATCACTGTTTCAATTCATAGGGTGTGGGCATGCAGTCTGAAGTGTTCAAAAAAGTTAAAAGCTTAAAGGACTTTTAAGAAATTGAGTGCTGGGGATGATTTCACTGCTGACCTGAGGTTTAGGATGAGAAAAATGTGGAGGGACATTGCTGACATGAACCCTCTGAAAAGCAACAACGAACTTGTGACTTATCATTCTTGTTTTGCCTGTCCCCTCTTAGATCTTCAAGCTGATTCACGCACTCGGGCGCGGAATAGGGGTGCCCCCCTGATGCCTCCTCGCTATCTGCACCTTGATCTCCCTAAGCATGTTATGAGGAATGTGAGCAGGTTTCGCTTGCGAGCACATACTCTCGCGGCGGAATCCTCCATCTGGTGCGGTGGAAATGGCCACTGTGACAAGTGTTCCTGCGCTTCTGTTCAAAATGAGGTGCATGTAAGACTTGTTTGTGTGCTCTCTCAGAAAAAAGTACTCGTTCCTATTCTTCCCTTTCTGCCAATCCTTTTCTATGGAGGCCCCTTATATTCCACATGCCTTGCCTAGTCAGACTGTCTTTGATTTTCTTTCTCAACGGCACAACAAACTCTACCATTTCATCTCGGACATCATGGACTGACATTTTTTTGACTTGCAAAGACCAGCAACAAACCAATCAGCCTAACGACCTGGCTGGCGGTCAACCCTTAACTTGTAAGACATTGCTGGGGTGGGCTGGGAGATCATGAAAGGGCATTTCGGTTGCTGCCACTCATCGGCGTGGCACTGTTCCACTCGTAAGGCGTACTGCTGTTGACTCGAGGACTGCAGCCGGATAGAAGACTGGTGTAGGCTAGCCATATAGCCATATAGCCATATAGCCATATAGCGCTATATGGCTCCTCAGTCTGGTAGGTGCTTGAGCGAAGCTTTGCCAATGTCTGCTGCCATTTGTTTGGTTTTCCAAGTAAAATGGACTGACGCTGATGCCAACAGGGCCCAAAGTTGATAGCTTAGCAAGGGTTGTTTTAAGCTCCGGATAGTCGAGCAGGCGGCGGGGCACCTGAGATGGAAAATCGGTTATCCACCCTCGCAACCTGTGGGTTCGGGGTTCAAACCTCACTGGAGGCCACAAACGGCTAAGCTGCCCTCGTTCGGCGGATACAGCCTTGAAACCTTACCTTAGCAAGGGTTGCTGTTGTGTAGCTGCGACTACTGAACAAGCTTTAAAAATGAAAACCCAAGAAAAGGAAAAAACAAAAACGACTAAGCAGACGAAAACAGGCTGCGCGAATTTAGGAAAGGTTCTTTAACAAGCAGGGTCTCATCAAAGAGCCCTCAGAACCTAGCTGAAACAAAGCAAACAGAGAGCCAGATACAGCGCTGCTGATGAGGCTCTTTCACCCATGCGCGCTCAATGCCTCCTCCTGCTCCTCTCCACAGCTGTGCCACCAGAAATTATCTCCCCAGGTGTCCCCAATAGCCGAAGTGCATGTCTGGCGTTTATGATTTTGGATAAGTTAAGGTCAGGTTGTGAACCTCCTTTACTGTTTTTTCCAACAGTCGAACTACTTGACTGAGGCCTTATTCTTGTCACCCTGTAACCTTGCTAGGTCAGGTTACAAAGCTGCACCTTCTGAACGAGGGCAGCCTAGCGTAACCTAAACAGGCCAGCAATCAAGACCATCATAATTCAAGCAAGGAGATGTTTTGACATCTACGCACAGCAATCCAGGCACTTGTGCACAAACAAGGCCAGGCCTTTGGTGTGTGCTTGGCAAACAAAGCCTCTATGCTTGTTTGGGTCGCTAGAGAGGGTGTGGCAGAGGTGATGCTGCTTGATGCGCAAGTCTGCCAAGTCTGCATCCGGGCAGTCCCGTACATGCTCTTATCTTGCACACAGTGCCAGTTGCATTTGTGCAGATTCTGAGCTCGGAAGAAAGTCTGTGCTGTTGTTGCCGGAGCAGCTCGACATTCAGGTTGTGACCAGAGAGTCTGCGTTTGTAGAGAGCATGTGAAAGATTGTAAGGGATGTTTTGTTGTAGGCAAGAAGGAAGAGTCGGTTTGGTTGCGTGTTTTTGATCATCCTACCAGCTGGTCTGACTTCTCAAGGGCACTTCAAAATGGGTGTGATATATCCTCATAAATCTGATGGAAACATGCGCATCATGTGGATGAATCTGGTCCAGATCTCTCCATTCTCAAATGGTTTGTTCACGCAGCAACGATTCAGAGTCACTCATAATGATTTTGGAACGGCTCATGGTAGCAGATATGTTCACATCAGCTCCAAATATTTTGCAAAGAGCAAACAAGACCTTGAATGTTCAAATTCCTTTTCGGTGCGCCAGCAGTAAATCAGCCTCATTGATCTTGTTCAGCAAGGCACTGTTAGTTGTCAACAGGCTGTTCCAAGAGCGAGCAACACAGCAAAACAGCAGAAATGCAGGGGCATCTGGCCTGTATCCCTCAGTAGGCAATGTGCATTTGTGCTTCATTTCACACCCAACAGCTTCTATAGAAAGCATATGTGATGTATGTGGGCTCATGTTTAATTGGAAGATTTGAACGTGAGAATATTTGTTGCCCAAACTTGACATCCATGTAGGCCTGCAGAAAGTGCAGACTTGAAAAATCAGGAGCATGGCACGCTTCCTGTTCTTAATACCCAACTCTGAGCAAATCCTCCATACTCTGGCTAAGGCGCCAGCAAAATTGCGTGCCATCTGCTTCAAGGCATCTGTCATCCTCCCAATTTTAAAAGAAGTGCTCGGGTGAATTGCCTCTTGTTCTAAGCTTAGAAATACTCAGAACAGTGCATGCGTGAGATGATTCCCAAAAAGGCAGCCCCAGGGATTGTCTTCCCTTACACACTTGTGTAAAGGTTTACAAAGTACAAAGGAAGAGGTGTGTATCTAGTGCAAGCACAAGACACTCCTCTGCTATCTGAAGAGAGGATATGAGGGCTTTATGAGCCTCACTTTTGAGGGGTTGATGGCTCCTGGGCCACACTTGGCCTGTGACTTTATCCTAAGTCCAAGGACAAAAAGATCGTGTTGATAATTCATGGTAGGCATGCTATTATTCCATACTAACTATTCAAATAAGTTGTTAGAGCCACACGGGGACACGATAGCTCTCTGGAGGATGGGCACCTTGCTTGCCCGAAGAGGACAGGCATCCAGCTGCATTAATGCAGTCAAAACCAGTCCAACCAGAGGTATCAGCTACACCAGACCTGTGGAAGGAGAATTCACTAGTGTGCAGGCATTGACAATACTAAATCAGGCCAAGGTCATCGTTTCCTTACCGATTGAAAGTACAGGCTGGCAGGTGCCGTCCCTTTGTCAAAGTCCGAGGTCGGCAGCCACCATCTTCTTGGCAATGGGCTACACCAAGGACGCAATTGCACAAGTGCAGCAGTCAATCCAACACCAGGCCAAATACAAGTTGGATGAATGCTGGAGGCATGCGCTGCCAAGGCAATCTACACTCGTTGGCTGTGCCAAAAACCATGCATTAAGCATGCCCATCATAGACAAGGCCAGACTGGGGCTCTAGCCTCCGTTAATTGCTGAAACAATGTTCTCAAGCGCCCAGACAAGACCTTGAAAAGCAGATATGAGAAATACAGCTTTTTGCGCCCCCCACAACTCACATGGTAGGATGTCTCATTTTTCTTAAACGCCTCCACAGCCAACTCTCGACCCATTTTACTTTTGAATAACGCTCGAAAAAGCGGCCTGCATGCATGTTGTGTAGACCCTGATCAACTAAAAAGATGTGCTTTTTCTTCACACATACATGTTACAGCATAAACACACATTCCCATGCTTCAAACATAGTTCAACATAGCTTTGCGAGCACGTGCACACAAACATACAAGCACCCACACATCCATTCACATCAACACACACATTCACACACAGGCACTCACCGCAAGTACTTCATGCGCCCTTGCGTGGCCAGCATGTCCAATACATGAGGCAGCACTGTTTGATCCTCAGCTGCCAGCGCCAGTTTGAAGAAGGCGGACCTATGTGCCATGCATGTGCAAGCAGGAGGGCACACATTACTAGTGTTTAGGGAGCGCGTGCCAGCTGAAATGACTTATTCTTTGACTCACTCTTGACTTATTGTTGAATAAACCTTGGCTTACTCTTATCATTGAATAAACCTTACTCTTATCATTGGGGAATATACACAAGCAGAAGGTGAATACGCTAAATACAATTTCATCCTCAGCCTCCGCCCTCAGCATGCACAAGCTGAGGGTGGCCACGGAGCACACAAAAGCTGCAAGGAGAAGTGAAGGGCTTTGAATTGCGCCTTGCAATGTGCAAAGCGCGACAAAGCTAAGCAATTTGATAAGCAAGAAAGGCTCGTAAGTATGCTCAGGGCAATAGGCAAAGACAAAGGTGCAAAATGTGCATAGGAGTGGAGCTTTTAAGTAGAGCCAGTTTTCAGACTGATGCCAGTGCTAAGCGCATTCCGGCTTGTGCTGCACCATATTTGACCAGGTTATCTTAATCTTCTTGCGCACGGCCATACACCAAGGAGGGTCTCGGGATGAATAGCATATCAGAAGCTGCAGACGCCAAGTATGGGTTGGCATGTAACAGGCACACAGCACTGTGCGTGACGCAGCAAAAGGTGCGCAGTACGGATTGCAGTGCAGGTGCGAGGGAATAAATCTGATAACCCAGGCTGCAGCGCCATTTGCAGCCAAGGTGCAAAGCCACCTCAGAGAGGGTAGTCAGGGAGCCTGTTCTTTAAAACAAAGTATAGACCCCACAAATGCCACAAAAGGTCCATTTCCCGGCATCAAAAGAAGCTCAGGGTAGATGTGGGCAGCTTTGAGCAGCTCAGTCTAGAGTCCACATGGCTCGCAACCCAAGCAAGCAAGGCCTCTTCCTTTCGCCCAGCTCACCTGATCTCAGCATTCTTTGTATCCAGCAGGCCATACAATTCGACAAGCCTTCTGGTGTTGTCAGCATGCATGGGCTGCAAAGATCTGGAAGTGAACATGCGTACACGCCATTTGAATGGTGCGTATGCCTTGCGATAGGTGCGCTTATTTCGTATACTCCACACAGTCGGACTCGCATTCACTCATGTCTCCAGGATGCAGCATCTTTGAATGACCTTGTGGTGCCAGGCAATTGTTTTGTACTGTGGCTTGTTAGAGCCATTCAAGATCGGTGGCGCCAGTGTGCACCTGTGTGTGTGCCTGTGTATGCCTGTGTGCACCTGTCCGCACCCCGCCCCTATTGCGCCCGCCCTTGTCACCAGAGTGCCAACACAGACAACCACAGGTACCGAATCGCAGCGTGGGCCGCGGGGAGAGGAGCGGTGCGGTACTCGGGGGTCCGGAGCACTCTGCCCCGAGGTGCACCATTCGCCTAGCCGCGACGCCTCCCCGACGCGCGGGAGCTGCTGTCCCCCGCCGCCAACATTGCCTTATGACTAAGGTTGGGCAGGGGTCTCGCCAAGACTCGCCGCTGACGAGACTCGGCGAGACTCGCCAAGTCTCTTTGGGGGATGGGGGGGACCCTCGTCACTGACGAGTGTCACTTATTTGACTGGTAAACGCCGAATTGTGCAAAATTTTGCCATAAAACCCTCACATTCTCTCAAACCATTACTAGTATTTTGATAAGAATTTGCCATGAGAGATGAGGTAGTGTGGAACGATGAGGAGCGTGATGAGCTTGGACATGACTGACAGGGTAATGGGCAACCAATTCTTCCAGGGAGCTAGCACCTGCCAATGTGTCTTCATACATGTGAAGAATGGAAGGAGAAAGGGAAGGAAAGCACTTGTCAGCAGCAGGTACTTCAGACCCCACCATTCAGTGCATCAACTTCTTGCACCTGTGGGCTTCAAAGCATGGCTTACCCACCCTTGCCACAGTGCAGCTGCTGTGCATGCTCCCGCAGCTTGTGTCTGCGAGCGCAACTGGTCAGTTTGGGGCCAGATGTGCACCAAGCACTGCTCAAGGCTTGCTTTTACGCGCGCGCGGAAGCTGATTCATATCTGCTGCAACACAAGGACTTATCTTTGGGCGACCTGGAGTCAAGTCTGTAGCTCCATGTCAAACAAGATGAAAATATTGCTAAGGATCAAGCAGCTAGGTTGATAAGGGTGGAATTGAGGGGGGTGGAACTAAGGGGGGAGAGGACGGAATAGCCTGTGACTCATCCCGGCCTCTGGAATGCCCGAGCCTTTTGAAATGATTTGTTTTGATCATGTTGAAGTTCCATGAAAATTCTCAGGACCAAAGGACCTGCCTGTGAAAAGCAATTTCTGACGACAATCTCCCATCTAGGCCCTACCATCTACAACGAGTCTCGCCAAGTCTCGGCGAGTCTCTTTGGAAGACTGGACCACTTTATCCCCCCATCCTTATTATGACACGCTGCCGTGTTTTTACATTTATTTGGCCATATCATAATTGTGCAAATCACCTGTGCCAAATGGCCAGATGGCCAAACAGCTCTGACAAGCCACAGTACAAAACACTTGCTTCACAGCACTTGCAAAGACCCACAACTTGGGTCATACCAGCTCAAAGAAGTGAGTCAAGGCCTGTATTTGCAAAGGTCTGCCTTCTAAATCCATCCCTCTTGGATGCTCATGCATGCCCGCAAGAGTACACCATGCACAGCGCATGCTTCTGACTTGCCCGCACGCATCTCTGCCACAAGCTGCACCCAGCACGAGAATCACCTGTACTGGCCCAGCTTCTCCAGGAATGCCACCATCTGGTCACTGCTCCATCCCTCCACATCCTTCTTGGACACTCCAGCAGGCGCGCCTGCGAGCACGCGCATGCACACCCCGCGTGCCTTGCCTCCGCACCCTCTGTGCCTCCGCACACTGCGTGCCTTACCTCTGCACCCAACACTCAAGGCACCCTCGCTCCACTGCCATTCAAAAAAGCAACCTATCAAAGGCCAAAGAAGCAAACTCATCACAGGCCAAATAAGCAACCTATCACAGGCCAAAGAGGCAACCCCATCACAGGCCAAAGAAGCAACCTCATCACAGGCCAAAGAAGCAACCTCATCACAGGCCAAAGAGGCAACCTATCACAGGCCAAAGAGGCAACC
>LFIK01005014.1_pt1 | contig 10655 bp, 14 predicted proteins | sample 643401 | NCBI WGS metagenome assembly LFIK01 (sample SAMN03777447, study PRJNA286221) | soda lake metagenome | biome: soda lake; feature: Kulunda steppe; material: water; isolation source: sample T5-Br brine of Lake Tanatar-5 | place: Russia: Kulunda steppe | collected 2010-07
GGTGGTGGGGACCTGCCGGGGAGGGGAGTGCGCGGCTTGCGGGCAGGTGAACGGCTGCGGGGTGGGCGGATGGGGGTGGGGCTGCGTTTCGGCGAGCGGCTGAAGCTGCGGATGGGGGAGCGGCTGAGGCTGCGGAATGGAGAGCGGACTGGGCGTGACCGGAGTGGAGACCTGCTGGCCGCTGTGCGTGGGCTCCTGAAATTGGCAGCATGACAGCGCGCAGGGAGAGCGCATGTGAGGGCTGCCTGGCAGGAATAGCATGCACGCATGCACAGCTTGGACGCAGGCGAAGAATGGTGCGCCTACACTTGCGGCGAGGGCAGGACGGCCGTGCTCAAAGGTATGACGGACAGAGGGGAGTAGCGTAGCAGCCCGAGTTGCCTCACACGCCTAGGCGGGCACACAGAAAAGGGAACACCGAAACACGCAGAACTTCCCTGGAACAGGATGGGGCTGCTTTCATTATGACCTGACCTGGGAAGGTGCCTGAGGTCGGCACAAGCATGCCAGTGGGGATGGTGCTGCTGCGCGGGGGATAACCCTGCTGCTGCTGGCGCTGTACCTGCTGCTGCGGCTTCTGGCGTGCTCATTTGGTCATGGTGCGCGGCTACAAATGCTGCTGACCAGCTGCTGACCACTCACAGCCAACCCTGCTTACTGCATGGCAGCCCAACCAGGCGCATGCAGGGGGGGGTGGGGCAACCTCCCCAGCCCTGTTTCCTGCTCATGCCCTCTTGAGCTCCCAAGGGATGTAAGCCTCCTGCTGCAACGAGGCAGGTCCTGCCAATCTGCTGCTACCTTGTTTGCGTTGCTTGTGCAAAACCACCCCAGCAGCTCCCGGTGTGCAGTTCAAGGGCAAAGGGCCCTTGGGAGCACACATGGGCACACGGACAGCTTGAGAGCTGCACGCCATTCGCAGCAGCGCCTGCTCCTGCTGCTGTTCTTGTTGGTTTTGCCGGGCACCTCAGGTCAGGCTTATACGCGCTGCTGCCTGCTAGGTGGGCTTCCCAGGGTGAAGCGGGCACTCCATGCACACAGCGCACACTCCTGGGATCCCCTCTGCTGCTGCTGCTGCCGCCCACACTGGCGTGTTGATGGGCGCTCAGGGGATCATGCAACACTGCTGCTGCTGCTGTTGCTGACCTGGAAATTGGGGAGCGCCTACTCCTCGGGCTCTCGTGCCCCCGTGTGATGCCGACTTTGTCCGAGTCTCTCCTGCTCCGCCCGCCGGACATCCTCCTCCAGCCTCGAAATCAGACAACCTTTATCTCAGCGGCGGATCGTGTGCCCGATGACGGTTGCCTGTGCAGAAAAGGACGCGGGAGAGTTGTGGGCACGACACGACGATGGTCTCAGTCGATCATCTGTGCTCTGTAGATATGCAGCTCCTGATCATAAGCTCCGATCTTCCTAATCCAAGAGGCCTGGCCGCCCGGCCGCCCGGCCTGGTCCGCACCTAGTTGGTAGATCGCAGACTGTTCCACTCACCCTTGATGTCCCTTCCTAATATCGAAATTTAAATACTATTTAAATCGGCTTTAAATCCATCAATCATAATTATGACAAATAAGATAGAAAGGTCATGCTCTGTCAGGCTTAGGAGACCCCTACGAGCTCCTCTTTTGGAGCCTCCAGGCGAGCAAACACTGGCACAGGCTTGGCTGCCACGTGCCCCTTGGCCAAGCCTCCCCATGCGGTATCTTGCCACACTAGCTCCTACACAAAGAGAGGAGGAAGGGTTTAGCAGCAATTCAGCCAGATTCCTGCAGTGATGGGAGCAACCTTGAATGTTGTGTGTCAGCAAGCTGATGAACCTAGATTGCGCGACGGCGAGTCAACAAGTTCAGGACACAGCTTGAGGGAGCCTTGGCTCATCCACACCAAGACTGATCGAACAACATGAAAGGCAGCAAATCTGTAAGAGCAGAAAGGAAGCAGCGTCTTCTTTTCCACAGGTTCGACATACTCCCCCAAGGGGCTCCCTCCCACAACCAGCAGTGTACTTGAAAGCAGTCTACAGGCAAGCGAGACTTCAGGGCGTCTTTTTGATTGCCCCCTGTTCTATCAGCTTGGGCAACTTCGCACAGTGCCAACACAAGCAGCATGCCCGGTGCGCACCTGGAACTGTTGCGCGGAGAATCCCAGCTGTAGGTACATGCGCTCGCTAAGCCTGGGAACTACAGGCTTGAGCGCAACAGCGACAATGCGCAGGGTCTCCAGCACAGCACAGATCACGGACACAGCTTGCGCCTTCTGGGCTTCGTCTCCCTGCAGCAAGAGGGAAACCCAGCAGGCAGCATAGAAGTATAAAACTTGAATTAGCATTTTTGCCAAACTACGTAAAGGAAGCCTGCAGAAGCATACTGGGCTAAAACTTGTAGTAAAAGAGCAAAAATCATTATTATGACAAAGGAAGACGTAAAGCTGCACCTGAGGCATACCACTCTGCCCCATGCTCTAACATGACTGTGCTTTAATAACAGCTTCGTCAGCAACGGAAGACAGGTCGCTAATTTTATGTTGGCAAATGCATGGGCAGGTCCTGATGATTGACCAACAACAAACACTTCCAGCACTATTATACGGCCTCATGATGGCTCCGCTGAAGAGAGTGGAGAAAGGTTAACGCATCCAAATTGCACTTATATAGTCCTGCTTTGTAGGGTTTGCAATTTCAAGTTAGCACACTGCCTTCCGGCAACTTTTGCATCACCCGGGATTCCTGTTTCCCCAAGCACACAGTGGGCACCAAGTAGAAACATCAGAAATCACACATTAATTCAGAGCTCCAGAGGCCCGTGTACTAAACATCCACCTGAATATGCTCTATTCAAACATGCGTCAGCTGTGATAAACTTACTTTAAACAAGTGCCAAGGCTCAGTCTTCTCCAAGTATTGATTCCCCTGGGCACACAGCGCTATGCAGGCATCAATGGCTTCATGCAGTGCCAGGCGTTCGTACGCATCGTGGGCAGCAGGAACTTTTTGCCTGCGCACCAGCCATATTACCAGCATAAACACACTTATTTCCAGGGATGGAAAGGTCCAAAGCGACGAAATACGCATTAAAGCCGCTTTTTTATGTAAAAAAACCTCGAACTGACCTGGCATAACCAGAAGCTGGGCCAGGGGGAAGCCCAACACCCCCCCCGGCCAAACAACATAATATGTCTCCATCTAAGGGCCCTAAATGGGACCAGGTTGCCATTCTAGTGACTGAGTGGAAATGACACCAGGACTAAGGGGAGGTTCAAGGTGCAGTGCACGCAACCGCCTGACCACCAAGCATGCCACTGACGGCGTGGTTTGATGGTGTGGTTTGAAGGTGTGGTACAGCAACCCGTGTTTGGCCACGCGCACACAGTTCCTAGAGGAGCAGGACATGGCCCAGCCCTGGGTGGTGCTCTCAGAGGCAGAGGAAGAGGAGGAGGAGGAGGAGGAGGAGGAGGAGGAGTCCAGCAGTGAGGATAAGAGATGAGATCTGTATTGAATGATATGAATGCCCTTTGTGATTAAGCAAAGACGCAGCGAAACAGAGTAAAAGAGCGTCCTTGAGCGGGGCTGTTGCCAGCCTGCCCCTAGATTATCGAATGTTATTGTACTGAACAGGAATACGTCCACAACCAGAACTGTCATTTTGTCAAGAATTAGATGCGATTAACTGTGCTGTTTTCATCCCTGCTCATTTCAGCAGTTGCAAGGGGAAGAGAGGATATCACTAACAAAATGGAATGCTACCTGTGCAACAAGGGAGGATTGTGATGGACTAAAATCATAAAAAGATCAAGCATGTGGCGGTGGCAGGGTAGTGAACAACATTTTCCCATGAGCAGCATGCAGGCAGAACGGTCAAACGGGTGACCAATCCCTAAGAGGGTGCTGAGCCTTTATATCTGTTAGGAGCCATGCTCCTTAGTCCCTCCTTGAAACTATGAGTATCTTCTAGTTGCCCGTGAATGCTGAATTGACCAAACAAAGACTGAGCAGGAGGTCTAACAAGCAGATGGGTGTGCAGCCCCTAATATTGAGAGACCAGCCACTTACTCAGCAAGCTGACGCAGCTGATGGTCGTAGGGAATGTCCTCAACCAAATCAACAGAGATCTGCAGATCATAAATTTGGTTGGAGGTTAACTTATTTCATTTGCAATTTTCAGGCTGTAGCTGCACACATCAAGGCAAACTTTCCTAACCACTTCTTTCATATCAAAAGCAAGCACATCCACGGAATGGTGCAATACCAAATGCTTTTTGGTATTCCTTGCAATTTACGTGCACAAGAATGACAGCACGAAGGCATACAGCATCAAAAGCCAACGTTTAAGAAACAAGCACAGACCTCAGATTTACAGAACTTCTTTAAAAGGTTCAAGCTGCGGTTCAGCATGTTTCCAATATTGTTGGCTAAGGCCGCGTTCACTGTATTCCGGAAGCGCTCATCACTGAAGTCTCCATCTTGCCTGCAGGCAGTAAGGTTCAGAGACTTTATTTGCATGCCACTGGTTATGCATCAGAGCCAACTCACTCATGTCTGCCGTAGCTGATGTAAGCAAAGACTGGATGAATGCACGAGCCATGAAAGCGCATTTCTTATACAGCAGGCATGGAAGTGTATAAGGCAACTTGAGGAATGCCATTCACAGCTGCCTCACCCAAAGATAATTTCCTTCATGAAGTAGAAGCGCACTGCATCAGACCCATAATTTGAGACAAGTTCCTGCAGTCATATTGCAGAACAAAGCTGATTGAAAGCTTGCTTTAAACGAGGACACCATCTGAGGTGTGGTATTAGCTCCGTGCCAGCAGCCGCAGTAAGACGGAAAGAGCAAGCTCCCCTAGGCTGAAAATACAAGGCTCAAAATGATGATCTGGTACAGCTCAACACAATGGCTACAGAGGCAAACTCCCCGCACCTTTGGGTCCAGTGTATTGCCCAACGACTTGCCCATCTTCATTCCATTCTTTGTCAAGAATCCATGACCATACACCTGAAATGGAGAGCAGGGTTTGGTGTAAGGACTGCAGGCGTACACTCTAAAGTCGTACCATCCTTTAAGAGCAACACACCCTTAACCAAGACATAGGTAGGGGTCGGTGTATAGCGCTACATGGACAAATCTATAACTATATAACTAAAGCTATATTTCGCTAAATAGCGCTATAATGCGCTATATTTCAGGCACCATAAACGCCGGATCTCCCCCCGCCAGCACGAATTTCGTCATCAAACTTTAATGTTGGATGGAATATGATGTATGCACTCTTGCAAATTTAGAAAGGAAAACATTCATTAAGGCGCTTTTTATGGCGTCATAGGCTCCTATACAGCGCTATAATTGGTGCACCTGGGCTACCAGTAAGGGCCAGGTGTCTCAAGTACATCATCCTCTCTGCACCCCTGCACCCCCATTTTGGCAGCTTTCTACTTGGATGGGTTACCCACACTCATTACCGGCATGAATACATGTGCCACAGCTTGTTTGGGCCCTGTGCTTATGCCCATAGCAGCCGCACCAGCGCATGAAGGCATGCGGAAGTACTAGGGGTGCGTGCATGTGTCCTTGTGTGCAGGCATGCCAGTGTAGCTTGTGTGTTGTGTTTGCTAGTGTGTATTGATGATAAGTAAATGTTGCAATCACACCATCGCAGCAAAGGGGCGCGTGCATGTGGGTGTGTGCAGCGCGAAGGTTAAGGCCGATATCAATGCAAGCTTGCAAGACGGAGGCCTTTGTGACGCTCTGCACCCTGCCAACAACACCAGCCCTGCTTGATGCTGTATCAGTGCTTGGGACCCTTGGTATGCAATGACATCGCAGACTGCTTGCTCCATTTGGGTTGCCAGCGCTGCAGCAACGCTGCGTGGCTGGCACGTGATGGGTCTGCGCATCCATACAAGTGCGCACAGTGCATGCGCGAGTCACAGCATGCGCTTACCCCTCTGCCTACACTCCTCCCATCTTCTCCCCCCTGGCCAAGGGAGGGTAGGGCAGAGGGAGGAAGGGCAAGGTCGGTGTACGCCAGCGAAGTTGCGCCACTCATGATGCCATGCCCAAGCTGCACTTTGCTGCTCCAGGCGCTGTTTGCACCCATTTCTTGGCCTTGAGCTCCAGTTACTAGATCTGGTCAAGGCTTTGTGTGCTGCTTACCAGCTTGTTCACCTCAGCAGCAGATATGTTTAAGTTGGCACACATAGGAACCGTCTGGGGGCAACCCGGCCAGACGAAGGTTTTTCCCATTTACGACATTAATTTAATATTTCTGATTCGTAGAGTCGATTCAGGCCAATCAGTCACTTGAGGGACGCCTGAAACGAGCGAATCAGCAGGGCACCATTTCGGCATGTTATATCCTGAAACATTTATAGCGCTATACGCTATACAGGGCTATAGGCCAACGCCGACCCCTAGACATAGGCAAAGCATTGCTCAAGTATGCAAGAAATAGTTACTAGCAACTCCAAATACGTTTAGACTAGCAAACCTGTTGTGGGAGTGGCAAGTCAGCAGAGATCAGCATGCCTGGCCAGTAGATTGCATGGAAGCGCAGGATATCCTTGCCAATTATATGCACGGATGCCGGCCATCCAGAAGCTTGCACATTTTCAAGTGTAGGCTCCACTCCCTCTGGAATCAAGCCTGACAGGTAGCCTGCGTGAAAGGCATGCACGTATGGCTGAGGCAGAAATCTTGCACGCTGCTGACAATATGCAGAGCCAAGAGAGGCTTTCCAAGATTGCCAGAGGAATGCAACTGTAAGGAAGGCAGTAGGCAAGGAAATTAAAACACACTAAGGAGTCATTTGTAGTACTGCTTGCCAAGCTCTTGTTAACACACATACACACACGAACACACACTGCTCACACACTATCACGGACTACGCTATGCAAAAGCAAGTCTAGGAAACAATTAATATTGCATTCACCCTGTACGCACCAATCAAGGCATCAAACCAGACATACACTGTCTGTACAGGATCATTGGGAATGCTGATGCCCCATTGGACTGCTGATCTTGAAATGGAGAAATCTCGAACGCCTTCCTTGACCCAAGTCACCAGCTGCACGCACAAGGGTGGCTCAGCTTTTTGCAAGATTTCTCAAGATCTGAAGGCTTTCTTAGCTTGTAAGAATTAGGGCTTTGCAGCAAACCAAGAAAGACAGCCTTATACACTGACTAATTGAGCACTAGTGACACTTGAAAAACGAAATAGAATTTGCAGGCTTTCTTGGCGATGTGTTTCAGGCATCTTAATACCAACCTTTCCGCATTTCGACAGCTCATGTCCTTGGAGAAAGGATGTTCCCAAGACAGGATTCATAAATTGTTATAAATTCAATTCCTTGGATGCAACAAGGGCGCTTGGCAACAACCCACTGCAATAATCACATTTAAAGTGCTAATATAAGTAGGGATTGGTGTTTGCTAATAGCGCTATATAGCAAAATATAATAATATAATTACAAAATCAAATTGGCAGACATCTTTAATGGAGACGAACCACGCATTATTCTGGGGACGGATGGCTTGCAGCCCAATGTCAAGGGCGGTGCCACCCCTGCAGACCTCTTCAAGAGGATGACAGCAGGTCCCCTTAGGAACTGGTCTGACAGGTTTACAATGAAGATTTAGCCAGAGTGGGGCTGTGTAATTGAGTGCAGTTGTTAACCCAGGACAATGTGGCGTCACAACTGCATACAGCAAGGAGCATGCAAAGGATGAGGAGGTGAATGAGGTGAGGAGGAATACTGTGTTGGGAAGCCAGTGGCCAAGAAGCAGCATATCAAGTCCTTGTAAATGGGCCCCACACAGCACAAGCTGTTCCATTGTCTCATGGCTATTCATTTCATTAATCATGAGGTCCCCTTCAAAGCTAAAGTGCCCTGCGCTTGAGTGAGTTGAGTCCACGCAAACAACTCCATGCAAGCAGCCATGCAGCGAGCAGTAGTAGCACTAGCACTTGCACCAGCACCAGCAAAAGATTTTGAAGAGCAGACAGTAGAAGAGCAATCAGCGTTGGCAGGAAATCAGCACTCAAGAGCGGACAGCTAGGGAGTGCCTTGAAATACAGGCGTGTTCTTCAGATCACGATGCACCTTATCTCAAAGGGCCAACCTGTCAACATTGCAATTTTTAGGCAGAATTTCAAGGGGATATCCAGAGCTTTTGTAAGCGCTAAGGAAATTGAGGAATGAGGGGCCCAGGGGTACAAAGGCATGTGCTACATGAGTAGGAGTGAAACCCTGGTGCCAGATAAAGCGCTATATCTGGTGCTAGAAACCCCCAGCTCCAACAGAATTAATTTTTTGCTTACATTTTTCGTATGGGTGCTGAACTCCCTACCGATTTTGATGCCGAAATTTGAAGGGCAAGGTGGAGTTTTGGCAGATATAGCAACTGAAATATAGCAAAATATAGCGCTATATAGCGCTATAGAATTGCCTCATATAGCGATATATGCCGATCCCTAAATTTATGCACCCTTCAGGGCCTAAATCCTACCAAATTTGTCAAGTACCTCATTGCGCCGAGACTCTGGTCGCACGAATCCAGCTTGTTGAGTGAGCAGTGCCTCTATCTCCTTCTGGTACTTGCTCAATCTGAAAAAGTAGTTTGCCTGCATCAACAAGCCAAGCACAGAGCAGGCCCCAAGAGTGAAGTCCATTGGCTTGAAACGGAAGGGTGCACATAACTTTCTTGGACACATGCAGCAAGCCTCCATACTTAAAGGCAAACCTCCAACAGGTTTCCACAATGTCTATTTTTCAGTGCCAGGACAACAAAAATCTATATATCTATTTTCCTTCATGCACTTCTTGCTTCTTATGAGCAGGCTGGCAGTCGCACTTCTTGATTGAAGGCCTTTTCTTGTGAAACCCTTGTAAACCCCCTTAATGACAAACAAACAAGGGTTACAAATAAACAATAATAAACGGAATAACTTGGACTTCCATATCTCATTTCTAAAGACGATGTCTAACGATGGGTAAATAGGGAATCTCAAAATTCCAAAGAGCCTCATTCGCCGAGCCTCTGCACGCCAAGCCTTTGCTCCCCGAGCCTCTGCACGGCCTCAGCCTACCTAGAGGGGGCCTTGGTGGTGCATTGTTGTTAGAAAACTGCTTTTCACAGACGCACTCAGATGCCCCGAGACTTTTCATGTGTTTGATAATATCAAAAACAAGAATGGAGCATTTGCCTGTTCTGCATTTATAATGCGCGGAAGGTTTGGTAAAATTTGATTTCGCGAATGATCCAAAATGTGCGCATGCTCCATCCCTGATTGAAAACAAATACTTTTCATCTGTACTACCTTCCTGGAGGCCGGATCGAGTCAGGAGAAACCAGAGCAGCTGGTCAGCACCCCCACCCACCCGTGCCCCAAGTAACCCTACTGCACATCTCTGTTCGGTCCAAATTTTACATTTTACGCTGCTCCCTGCTTGTCCTCCTCAAAGAGCTGCAGGCGGCTTGCCTGCTGCCTGCAGGTCTACCTCTGCGCTCTTGCTGCACTGCCTGCTGCTGCTCCACACGTAGATTAGCTTCGTGCACATGCCAGAGTGAGCCTGGACCGAATCTTGCTGTACAGTACAGTAGCCCCCAAGCAGACAAGTTGCTCTGGCACAGGCTGTAAAGTGCATGCCACAGCAAGCGCACTGCTACTCCTGCCAAAGCTGGGAAGCTCCTCTTCCCACAAGCCCAAGAAGTTGAGGTGGCAAGCTGTAATCCTCTTTTGGATAGGAGCCCAGCGACCAGCTTCAATCAAGTTCTTCTTAAAGGGCGTCAGCTTGGCACGCCTGCACAGACCGCAGAACACCCTAATTATGCGCATGAAGCCCACACAGGCAACAGCCACTTGGTAAATATGCACATTCACACACCCTTTCACTGGCTTAAATGCACATGCGGCACACACATGCACATGCACATGTATGCACACAAGTTTCATTCATGTGCAAGCCTCCTCTCTCACCTGAGCTCCTTCACAAGGGCAGGGCCTGTGTCTCCTGCCAACTGCACAGCTGACCTTGCGGCAGCGTTGCCTGGCGTTTGAAGCTCATGTTGCTGCTGCTGCTGCTGCCTCCTGTCTGCCCAGTGCTGCTGCTGCTTGCTGCTGCCCAATGCTGCTGCTCATAGGGAATTAGACCCTCCTTCACTCCCAAGTGATGACCCTTGCACACTCTGCTTTCAAGAAGCATCTTTCAAGCATCAAGGGGTTTGGATGGGCTGAGCAGTTGCTTGCTCAGTTAGCACTGTAGCTTGCAGAGGATGGGGTCTGTGTCTGACTCAGTGACAAGCACCACACTCATGCATTGCCACCACCAAGACATCCCTTTGGCCTTCTAGTTCTTCACTGTTAAAATGAAGGCATCTGCCATCACTTCATACTGCCCAGCAAACCTTTGTGAGCCTAGGCATCTGTACCCCACATCTTTCCATGGTTGCATCTCTCTCAGTGTCATTGCAATGTATGGACATGTTCTTATGTAATACCGACTCAAAGAAATTTGTCAGATTTATCTGAAAATTTTTTAGCGTGTCAAAGCCCCACTCCAGTCAAAGAGGCTTCACGAGTCAGCTACCCACCCTAAGATATGTAATAATGCGCGCGCGCGCGCACACACACACACACACACACACACACACACACATACACAC
>LFIK01005015.1_pt1 | contig 10655 bp, 12 predicted proteins | sample 643401 | NCBI WGS metagenome assembly LFIK01 (sample SAMN03777447, study PRJNA286221) | soda lake metagenome | biome: soda lake; feature: Kulunda steppe; material: water; isolation source: sample T5-Br brine of Lake Tanatar-5 | place: Russia: Kulunda steppe | collected 2010-07
ACACACACACACACACACACACACACACACACACACACACACACACTTGGCTGCGCGCTGAAGGCAGACTCTTGTGTCATTTCCTGTTCTGCACTTCTCCTCAGCTGGAAGAGCCAGCAGGGTCCATATCCTCGGGTCTTGCACCAAGCACAAGCAAGCTGGTGTGCAAGAAAGCTTGGCACTTGTGAAGCTATCAATAGCAAGGGCATGCAATGTGAGCACGCCAGTTGTATTCAGCATTTTTTGTGCAGCAACTTGTACAGGAGCTGCTGTGCATGGCCCGACAACACATGCCCCAAAATCCATTGTTGCAGCACCTGCAGGTCAGGCTGCCGTGGCTTGGACTCCCATGGGTACCGGGTGTCGAGAGAGAGGAACCTGTTACACCGCAGTACGCATGCGCACACATTTGGTGATGCAAGTGCATAAGAGGCAATTTGAGTTCAACTGGGCGGAACTGCTGGATGCAAAAGTGAACTCTCCCCCCTCCCCCCCCCAGTGTGCATCTCTGCGTAAACTCGGAATACAACCTGGATACATTCCACAGCAAGCGTGCACGCATTCACCGTAAACTCACTGGAAAGCTAATCCTTTGCAATACATGAATCCCTTGCTCACTGTTGATTCCTATGGAAGCTCAAAACTCACCTGTCGTCAACGCGCAGAGTGCTTGCATTCACGCCACTCTCCACGTCTGCCTCGACAATGATAGGCACAGGCCTCGCATGGATGCCTTTCATAAGGACCTACAGGCAGAGGCAGCGACACACGCACGGCATGGCTTGGTATGGCATTGGAGCCTTGACAGTTTGGACTCTGATTGAGGAAATGAAAGAATGGATGTACTCATAGGGTGAGCGGTTGGCATGCACGCAACAATGCCATGCACGCACACACACACACACACACACACGCACACACACACACAGATGACATGTGCCCGCGCACACGCACAAGTTGGCGCCCCAGGTGGCAGTGCTGCAAGGGGGGCGCCCCTTGCAAGGGTGATTAGTGGCTGTTCAATGCACAACCTGTGCTTGCGGCTGTTCACTGCACAGCTTTTGCACGCCTGGTGGCGGCCGAGCGCTTGCGCGTGCAGTGGTGGTGGGTCCCTCACCAGCGCGCACTGGTCCTCACAGGAGTCGTGCTCGCCCGGCACGGAGGAGGGCAGGCACTCGGAGCTGTTGGTGGAGATGACCAGGTCATAGTGCGAGCAGCCGGTGGTCGCGTTGCGGGTGACCTCCTCCTTGACGGAGGGCAGCGTCACAGGGTCACTGCAGGGGGCGGGCACGTGGCGTTTTTACAGGGTGAGGCAATCCGGGCAAGCTCGCATTTGGCTGGCTCAGCAGCTGATGCCCACCACGCTTGCAACGCCACAACGCACACCCCACTCAAGGACACCCATCGCCTCCCACCAACTCCACCGCCTGGCCCATGAACAAAGCGGTGCCAGCGGCGGCACAGGACGCGCACAGGCTTGCCGCGCCGCCGCACCAGGCAGGCAGTGCGCACTGGGCTCCGCCAGCCCGCGCGCCTGGGGCTGCCTGGGGGCACCTCTGCGGTTGGCTGCCGCCCCCACATGCCCTGCCCGCAGGCTCACTGAACTCAACTGCCGTGTGCATGCCATGGGCTTAGGTTTGGTCAGGGACACCCTAAACCTAACCCCAACCCTACACCTTAATCTTATACCCTTAACCCAAGGCTCCCACGGACCGGCTGGCAGGCTTGATACGTGGCCCTGTGGCATTGCGCAAGGGTTCATGCGCGTCCCTTTGGGGGGGGGCTGAACCACTCACTCTTGCACGCCCTCGCCCGCCTCCCCTTGCCAGTACAGCGAGTAGCTGGAGCCAGGCGTTGGGGCGATCTGTATGTGGCACGCGCTTGTCCTGATGACGATGGCCCTCAGTCTCCTGCGCGGAATACCCAGGTTGCACAGGTACCTGCGGAGACAGACGCACACAAGCCACGCGGCAGGAGCCCTTGTGGAGGCGGGCACCCAAATGAATCCACGCATGCCCTTATATCCTGAACCCAAGTGAGCAGGCACAAGCAAAGGAAGTGGGGCTCACGAGAACACTCGAATTTGCAGCCCACGCAGGGCAGCAGGCCCCAGCTCCCGTCGGCACTGCCTTTGTTCCACACGGCGTGCTTGCAGACTGCCGGCTGCACAGCGTGTCGGTGTGCTGGCAAGCTGCCTGCTTTCCAGCGATGCATGTTCCGTCGTCGCCTGGGGTATAGTGCTGTTTCACCAAACAACTCAAGACGGCATGCAGCAGATTAGGCATGGGCATGTCCCGACTGCTGCACAGCCACAGGCAGCTGTCGGCAGACCACAGCACACGCTGCTTGGATGTCAGAGAAAAATGACAGCACTATGCAGGCGCAGCATGCAGGTGCCTTGGCAGCCGCATCCTCGCCTTGGGCGCACACAGACGCGGGCTGGAACTAGGCATTGCTTTGGCGCTTGGTGTAATGCAGGGCGTGTGTGTCAGTGGACGGGCTCCCGCTGGAGCAAGCCAGCCAGGCCTCTCGAGGGGAAGCAGAGGCTCTGCTGTAGGCCGCGCGGCACCACAAAGCGCCGCGGACTCCTCACGCGCGGGCCAGGCACTACGAGCTGCAAGCACTACAGATGCTGCAGCACCACACCAAACCCCCAGCGCCAGGCAGCTTGCTGGCGGGAAGCCCCATGGCAAGGCTGGACCACAGGCTGCGCTGAGGGCAAGCTTCCACCCCAGCCTGTCAGCCGCCAGCTTTGGAGCCAATCAGGCGCAGTGCCTGCCCCAGCAGCCACCTCCCAGCATGCAAGTGCCACCCCACCAGCCAGCCCCCTCCCTCTCCGGTGCGTCCAGCCGCTCCCCTGCTGTCCCCTGCCTGTCAGCTCACTGTGGACACACCAAAGGGTCTCCTCACGCCGCGGATCACGGGCCGGGTCCTAGAATGGCTGCGCCCGCACGCCACACTGCCACTCACTGCTGATCAGTGGGCTCGCTCCGCTCCATGCCGTTGTCCTCAAAGTCCTTTGATTGGCCCCAGTGGTCGAAGAAGGGGGGCAGGCGCCGCCCCCAGCTGTCGTCCGCCAGAGCGGGCGCATTGAGAGCGCTGACGGAGCTCGCAGGGCGGGCGGAGTTGGCCTCTGCAGCAGGAGGTCAAGAACACCCATACGGCACAGTCGACAACCGAGGGCACATCTGTATCACAAGTTGCAGTTCATAATCACGGCTAGCTGTGCAAAGCGTGGCTGGCTTGCCACGAAAGGGCGGCCTGGGCTTGGCAATGCCCAGACCAGTGGGCACCTGGGCCAGGGGCAGTCAGTGGGGCATGCATGCGATGCCTGTGCGTGCGCATGCGCACATGGAGGACCTGCTCATAGAGGCATCATGAGCTCTCATGTGCATGCCACCATGAGCAGCGCCTTGTCCTTGCAAACTGAAGCAGCCTCAGGCAGCTGTGACCTGAGCACACACAGGCTCTTGGATGGAGCACACACACACACACACACACACACAAGCGTGCGCACACACACACAAGCGCACACATGCACACGCAGCAGCAGGCACGCACAGGCATGCTTGCTTGCGCACACGCCTGCACTGACCAGATGCCAGTGACTGCTTACCTGCGCCCGAGAGATACGCTGCATAGTAGTCAGGATCCAGCAACCTCAGTATCCGGTCCCTGCAGCAAAAAAGTGCAATTGATCCGTTCAAGGCTGTTGCTGGGAGGGCAAGCAACGACATAGTTTGCCCGTGTGGGAGGTCGGCACCAAGCATACCCTCAGCCACCCAGGAGGAAAACATAGCAAGCTAGACGTCTGGCCAGACCAGCACCAAGTTTGTTGCGTGTGATGATTGCATGTGAGCCTGTGAAGGGAGGCACAGGCTGCATGCGCACTTCAGCCCCGTCAACAGCTCCGAGGGTTGCTGCTCTTCAGCAAGTGCGACCCCCTGTGAAAGGGCTCTCAGGCACAGGCCAGTTGGCAGAAGGGTGCAGCTGTGCAGTGCGGTGCCCCTGTCAGAAAAGCAGTGTGTCTTGCACACCTGTCCACATAGAAATCCCCCGGCCGCGTGCCATACGGAGCTTCGGTCAAGTTGCGGGCGCCAAAAAAACCAGCAGCATTGGCCAGGTCGATAGGGACCCCATCACTTGTCAGGCATGATGTCCTGCAACACACGCGGCGAAGAGAGGTTGGGTAAATTGGCTGAACCTCGTCACAGAGGCCATACGCGCCTGCGCTGCATTTCTGGTACTCGCATGCCCTCCTCACACCCTAACGAGCAAACTCGCAGCACCCAGGCGCCGTCCTGCTGCAGTCACTCAGGCCTTGCACACCTACGGGATGCATGACCAGCAGCACGTGCACCAGCGGGCACCACCCATGCTGCAGCTGCATCATGTTGCGCATGCAAGGCTCACCTGCAGGCAGTGAGGTTCTGAACCATAGGCAGGCCTGTGCTGGGGTTGAAATACTGGAGGTCCTTGTTCCGAGTACGGTTCAGGCCCAAGAGGTCCTGCGAGCATGGCCGCAGGAAAGGAGGATCGCTAATTCAAAGTGATGTGTGCGCATCACGCATGCGGGCACATGTGCTCACTCATGGGCATGCAGGCGTACATACATGCACACACACACGTGCTTGCGTGCACTCTGTGCGTGCATGTTGTGGGCATTCATGTGTATACGGGTGCAGGCGCGTGTCAAGCAGGCATTCAGCTAAGCATCAATCGCGTGTCTGCTTGGGATCAGTTCCAAATAGCTTAAGGCATGGATTTTGCGCCTCTGTTTCTCCATCCTGCTGCCACAAACCACACTTTTCATGAGCCTACCATGTGCTATCTGGCACGCAGTGCGGATTGCATCAGCCAATGTTGGCCTACGGCCACAAATAGGCCCCCCTGTTCCCCAGCCTTCAGAGTCCTGATATTCACCAGCAGCACAGCAAAGCCCTCGCACACGTCCACCATGCCACTCATGATCCAGGTAACAAGAGCAGCTATGCACCACAGGCCTCGTAGCAAGGTACATGTGCCCGCATGTTCCAGCCCACACTGTCTCAAAAAGGGACACGTACCCGCATGTTCCAGCCCACACTGTGTCTGCCGTCCATGGGGAAGCGCACGATGCCTGAAGCCCTGGAGCCCTCCACAAAGCCCCCTGCCACGAAGCATCAGCAGGTGGCATGGGCATGGCCTCTGCAGCAAATGGTTGAGGCCTTGCTTGCCTGCTGGTCTGTGCATTGGCCCAGCGTCCTAGCCACACCCAATTCAGGAACTTGTGAGGAAGGATTCCCATGTCTTGGTGAAGCAGCATGTCTGACATGCACTTTAACTGAGGACTCTGTTGTAAAAGTTGCGAGTTCGATACACTTGCGGATGCTAGGGGATCATACAAAGACTTCAAAGAAAAGCTTGAGAAATTCTTTCGGAACAATGTTTGGTACTGAGAATATTTCATGCCTCCACACGTCTCGGTGTATGCAAGAGGAGGGCTTACAATTGGATACACTCCTTCAATTGGATACACTCCTCCCTTTCTGGTGCAAACACGTTTATGAAATGCACTGGCGGCACTCACTGTGGATGGAATAGAGTTGATAAGTGGCCTTGAATAGGACCTGGATACGTGACGGACCCTTGAGGGTGTAAGGGTATGATCATTGCGGCAGGAGGTTGCAATTGCTAACCGGTGCCAGCCGCGAGGGGCCAAAAGGGTTGGGGTGCAAGTCCCCCCGCTCCTTCAAGGGAGTAGGAAGGTGCCAAAGTGGTATCCACCACCGGAATTGGTCAGACCCCATTGGCATGGTGTGTTAGACTGTTACAGAGGGTATCTTCACTGGTGAATGCAGTAGGCACTCACCAAAAGGGGTGTAGTAATCATGTGTCCAAAGGGGCAGGCTGCTCCCGGAGAAATCCGTCTCCCGGCCCAAATAAAAAGTTCCATCAAAGCTCGTTTCCTGTGATAGGATGGTAGGAGGTGCAAACAGCTCCATGGCCAATGGATGAGTGCGCAAGTTTCTCAGACAGGGCATGTTCATTGTGCTTGTATGCATTGCACTCCGCAACAGTGCCATTGCATACAGCAAGCATTGACCCCTTCAACAGACCAGGTGCAATCCCCCAAATTGCAACAGTACTACAAAGTGGGTGTGCAAGCTTCGCAACACCTAGGACCCCAAATTAAGTCTGTTCACATCCCAACCACCAGGTATGCGGCATGGACTTCAGGGTAAAGGACATGCAAGCTTTCCTTGAAGCGCAACACACTTAGCCTGTTGCATGGCATGATAGAAATGCTTCATATACAAGTAAATTTGAGGAAAGTAGTGCACAGCATCAAGGATAAAGTCAGTCTGTCCCTTCCCTTACCATCTTCCCATCCAGGTAGCGATCGTTGTAACGCCCAACCACAAACATGTACATCATCTGCAAGAGATGGCAGTGTATTACTGTTCAACACTACAGCCATGAATGAGGTGGTCATGTGTTTGACTTGGATTGACGCGATCACCATTTTAAAGCACAGTGGAAAAATCCTGGCATTTGATGCCAATAAACTCTTTTCCCTTACCCCCTTAGCCTGGAAGCATATGGCAAAGTTACGCACTTCAGCAAGTTATGCCCTCCAGCAAGTTGAGCAAAATCACCTTGCCCTTAATTTATGCCACTAAACCCTTTTCCCCAAACCCCTTTGCCCGAAGCAAAGGGCAAAGTTATACTCTTCAGCACTTATGCCCTTCAGCAAGTCAAGAGCAAAATCAGTTTGCCTTGACATTGTTTATGTCAAGTGTCAATGTATGACTGCCGGCACGAGCATGCAGGTGCAGCTTGGCTAGAATGGTGGTGATGTTAAGAGGCATATTAGCAAGGGCATTAAAGGAGGAAAACTTCTTACCAAAGCAGCATTTAGGATAAGGAATGAGACTATCTTGAAGATCATCAGGAGGCGACTATGTGAGTTCTTGAGCTGCGAACAAGGACCATACGAAAACAGTTCTCAAGCACCAGCCACAAATTTCTACATTTATTTTGCATCAACCTACACTCAACAGAGATGCATGCATTTATCTGCCAGTTGACTTACAACTTCTTAACTGAGTGCATTACCACATGCACATGCGTACACATGCGTGCACAAATAAATACATTCGCACAAACATGCACACGCACACTCGTATGCAAGCACGCTCACACATACTCAAGCACAAACACATGAACAAGCACACATGCACATACAGGCATGCATTCACCAACGCGCTCACACACCACACACTTGCACATAAGCACACACACACACACACACACACATGCATGCACACGTGCGCATGCATACCATTGTATGTACGCTTCAGTTATGCAATCATGAGCAGCCTGTATACTCAGAAATGTATGCATGCTCATCTCCTCATGGCGGAAAACACACCAGCTTATCCTTATTTCTGTTGAACTTGATGACCAAATCCTTGGCGTTCCCCCTGATGAGGAGGGCAATCCTTGCCAGCAGAGGACTGCCAGAAGATTCCATCTTATGCAGCACGACGAGGGTGTTTGTATCCAGGGGCGAGCTGACTGCTGCCCCAGACATAACATAGTTTGGGGAGGAAGCAGTGGCTGCAGCTGTCTCCTTCACCACTGGCTTTGCTTCCTCCTCCTTTCCCTCCTCAGATGCACTGCTATCACTGCTTTGCCCATCGCTGCTCTCAGAGCTTTTGCTGCCGTTGCTCTCCTCGCTGTCCTTGGAACTAGCTTTGGAATTGTCCCTCTTCTCTGACTTGGCCTGGGAATTGCGGAGAGCGCTCTCATCCTGATCCCCTCCATCCTTTTGGCTCTGTCCAGGAGGCTCTCCTGCATCCTCCTGACATGTGCAGTAGAGCCACGATGCGGCAGACAGGAGGTGTGGACATGCAAGCAAGCTTGCAAGCACCTTGCATGCAAGCACTTAGGAACCTGAGAAATTTTGGTCAAGGGAGATGCCCGTACCTGGTCCTGCTCTGGGTGAACCTTGTTCCCTCCCATGCTTTGAGCCTGTGTCAACGGAGTGTGCCGCGGAGCTGCTCGCGTGGAGAACGGACAGCAAGACTAGTCAACATTTTATAATTTGATCTTCATAAGTCTTTAAGGAACATTACAATTCATATTTGCTTCCATCGTCCTCCCGTGATTTCGAGAAAACTGTTGGTTTTGCGTAATGCATCTATATCGTGGCACATGAAAGTTACGGATGTCGACGAGTGCTGTTAGAAGGATTCCTCGAGCCGGCGTGCATGTAACCACCTTCAACACTTCAAGATTTAAAGTCTGTGTGTGCAAGTTTTGTGGAGTTCCAGGCCCTAGGGATTGGCCCTGCAACCTGCTGCCCTGCCCTAAAGCGCTGATCTTTACTCAACCAACCTTGAACCTTGGTGCTTCCCATTGACTCACCTGTTGCTGAATTTCAAGGTTCAAATAACATTAAGCACCAATACCAGCACCATTAGGTTCAACCAAACTAGAGTTGCCCATACTGCGGTGGTAGACACATGCCCCAATCATTTGACAGCGCTGTCTAGGCTAGCCTTCTTGGATATGTTAGCTACCATCTGTCTAGGTCCAGGACTTCAAGTCTGCAGTCTTCAGTGTGAAACGCGGTTTGGATTGGTGGAGAAGGGGGGGAACTTCACTCGAAGCAGGTCTGTGGGGGCAATTGGTGGTTTGAATTTTGTCTGAGTGAATCTTCTCAAGCTTCTTGAGACCAATCGCTGTCTCAGCATGTATAGTATTGTGAATGGGATCACTGTCTAGTATTGTGAATGGAATCACTGCCTAGTATTGTGAATGGGATCAATGCTGTTGAGGTGCCAGTGTGCTTCAGGAATGTCTCGGGCAAGATTTTGCAGCCATGTAGGGTTGTGGCTACTCAGGTGGAGCCGTGCAGCTGTGTTCCAGACTGCTATGATATGGAGGTTCCAGGAGGCCTGGGGTAGATGAGTCTCTTGGCTAGTCTAGGATTGAGAGGTAGCGTAGCTGACCTTATTAGCTGGAATCATTTCAAGTTTATAGCACAGGTGAGGATAGGTTGTCAGGAGACCAGAGTAAGGGTTAGTGATCATGGATCCCTTTCAAGATGGTGGGAACATGGAGGTCACAGTTACCTCAGTGCTGAGGATCGCTAAGTGGATAGCATACCTAAGGCTAAGATGCATGGTATGATCGTTATAGATGGGATGGCACACAGAGAAACCAGTGAATTGGGACGAGAGGGACTTGAAGTGGGCACCAAAGAGCGCATCACGCAAATCCGCACTCCAATAATTAGGGTAGCTTGGATTGTAGTCTAGCGAAGAGGCCATTTTCTCTTGTATAACCAGAGCCCATCATAAGGGCAGTGTATATGGATTGGAAATGCTCGCGAGTAGGAGTCTTCGATCGTCTTGCCATGGTATTTCCATTTTGATTTTGTTTTCCTGGCAAGTACTTCTGAAAGTTCTGAAGCAAAGCTCCCAGCTGCGTGTGTGATGTTGTTGTGGGAAACTCTAAGCTTGGCTGTTTGGAAGGCTGCATGAAGGATGCTTAGACATTCAGGTGCCATCATGCCCAGGCATGTACCATCTGTGCAGCTGTAGACCTTGATGAATATATTTTGGAAGAAGATGGGGTGGAGGATGTATGTGATGGGTGGTCTGCTCAGGTAGTGGCTTTGGGCTTGTACTTGACAAGGTCAACATTGCAGATCCAGAGCAAACTCACAACTCCCAGTGGGTTGTATGTCTACTTGTGGATTTGTGGGGTAGATATCAAAGGTGACTTGAATTTACAGTTCTGTATCCAATCTGTCCAATTTGGTGTCAAGGGGTTTAACTGTTCAGGCATGTAAGATTGTCTAAAACTCGGTCGGTGGAGCCAGGAGGGTTAATAACGTGTCTTTTAACCCCTTCGGTTCCCAGATTGGTTTCCAGGTGACCTGTAAGAGTTCTTTATCAGAGGATTCAGAGTGTCTTTTTTTGTTTTGGTTCATCATTAAGGTGAGCACAGCCAGGGCAAGCCCAGCTGTCATTCTTGTCGACTTCCTCTCTATGCCTCTCAACGTAGCAGTCAGTGTTCTTGAGGCATGTCCAGTGGAAGGTTCGGTCGCAGACCTCACAGATGTACATGTTATCGAAGGGGGAACATCTGTTTCAGGTTGAAGGCCAAAATGTAGAGGCAAATTTCACAGCATGCGCACTCAATGGCAGAGAGGGCTATAGGATTAATCTTTTTAGGTGTGAAGATAGGAAGTGCCCAATTTTCTATGATCATGCAAAGTAGGCATGGTATTGCTTCTGTTGGTGGGGTTCCCAACCAGAATTGTCACTAGACTTGGCTAGGACAACTCTCCATTCGTTTTTAGAAAATTCTTCCATTTCTAGAAGTATATGGTGTTGACAGAATCTGAGGCACTAAGTGAGCGAGCTTTGCTTCTCTAATAGTTTGAAGCGCATGAGCCATGGATGCATTGATGCGGGTCTAGAGGTCGGGTGTGGGGGCCTGAGCATTCCATGTTCGTGTTGAGCTGGAGGATTCTTCTTCTTTTTTGCTTGGAGGTACTTGATTGCAGACTGCAGCTCAGGGTTATGTGGACAACATGTGCAGAAAGAGCTAGTTGTTGCGTAGGCTTAGTGGGTGTGTCAGGAATTGGGGGGGGGGGG
>LFIK01005016.1_pt1 | contig 10654 bp, 13 predicted proteins | sample 643401 | NCBI WGS metagenome assembly LFIK01 (sample SAMN03777447, study PRJNA286221) | soda lake metagenome | biome: soda lake; feature: Kulunda steppe; material: water; isolation source: sample T5-Br brine of Lake Tanatar-5 | place: Russia: Kulunda steppe | collected 2010-07
ATGTGTGTGTGTGCAGGTGTGTGTGTATGTGTGTGTGTTTGTGTGTGTGTATGTGTGTGTGTGTGCGTGTGCATGTGCGTGTGTGTGTGTGTGTGTGCGCGCGCGCATGCGCTTGTGTGTGCACACGCATGCCCTGATCCTGCGTCTCAAGTTACACCAGATCTTACCTCTGAGAGTACTTTTAAGTACTCAGGCAGACGAGGATGGATACTAAATAAGTCACCTCTAATAAAAGCCCTTGCCAAAGGCGTTGGCTCCTCCATTTGATCAATTTCAATAGAAATAAAAGTCTTGTTCAAAATAAATTGTACTGATACAGATCTTGCGCAACGAAATTCATGGTGAATTGCATTGAGTATTTAGTAAATTGAGTATTCAATGCAACTCAAGCAGAGTGGAATCAACTGTACCGCAAGAACAAAGGTGAGTTGTCCACTGCATACCCACTGCAAAATTCTCCTTTTGTGCTTCCTTTTTGTTGACCAACCCCATGGTACTTGAATTGCATGGTGAACCACCTGTGCAGACGCCAATGCGTCAAACGCGAACCGCTGCCAGAGCAAGTGCGCCTTCAACGACCCAAGCCCCTGAAACTGGAAGGTGAACAAACAGGGGGAAACATGGGACCAGCCTTTCGCAACATGCATCTCTCTTTTGAGGTTTTTTCAAGGATTATATGGCATAAGAAGAGAGTGAGAGAGAGAGACACACACACATGCGTTAGAAGTATAGCTACCACAGTAGAATGGCTGCAATGGAGATCGCTGCTTGCTGGCGGCTACGCCAGATCCCAGTGTTCATTGAGATCATCCTCAGACGTCACAGCCCTCAAGACTTGCTTTGAGTAAAGTCTAGCTGAAGCTGTGCGCGCAGGATAATAATTGTGGGTGGAGGGGTGGTTGGTGCCTCCACTGCTTACTACCTGAGTGAAGAGGGTGCAGCACAAAATACAACTGTTATTGAACGTTGCAGCGTTGCTTGTGCAGCCTCAGGTAAGCGCCTTCTACTCGAAACAAGCATCAATCCTTGCCTATTTTGTGCTATACTCTGGCAGGCGTCCATGGCCTTTTTGAAAGTGGCAAAAGCGTACTTATCTGGTTTCTTGCATCAAGGTTTTAATCACTGGTAGGCATCTGTCTGTGTTGCAGCTGATTAACTGGCGAATCATTGTGACAATCGGTGCAGATGACACGGCTGCTAGTTGCCATCGGCTCTTGTCTGAAAGAGGATACGCCCAAGGCGTACACTTGCTCGAGGCAGAGGGTGCTTGCCTTGCACCTTGATCAAATGGTTTTGCAACATGCATGACTGGACAGGCAAGGCCGGGGGCTTCTTAGCACTGGACTGGTCAGACGGCTCACGCCTGCGCGGCTTGGCGCGTACCAGCTACAGGCTGCATGAGGAGCTGGCCAGCAAGTTCGGGGCTGACAAGATCGGGTACAGGACAGTGCACACCCTTGCGGTAAGCAACTAGCTCCAGCTGCAGGCCTGCCTTATCCTTTAGCAAGGCCGAATGTGTTTTTGAACGCCTTGGTTCTGCTACCTCCTCTTACGAGCATGGCAGCGCGATTTGTCCTTGGCACGCTCCCCCGATTAGTATGGACTTGTTTGTGAAAGGCATGCCTACCACAGTGTTTAAACTTGATAGCCAACCTCAAAACAGGTCAATGGCACAGAGGCGGCTCCAAGCAGGCCCAAGACGATCTCAGGCCAAACCCTGAAGCCTGATTGGCTTGACGGCAACGTGACAGCAGGTGACCTTTTATCGGCAAAGTTTTGGGTGTGGGCGCAGCAGAGCTTTCATCTCGGGCAGGAGTGTGATCAAGGGGAGGACTATCCCATGACATCTTGCATGCACGGGACTTCCCCACGACATCTTGCACGCATGGGACATTTCCGCGACATATCTTGCATGCATGGGACATTCCCACGACATATCTTTCATGCATGGGGCTCTCCCACGACATATCTTGCATGCATGGGACATCCCCACGACATATCTTCCATGCATGGGACATCCCCACGACATGTCTTGCATGCATGCGCAGTTGCAAGCCTGGGAGGCCCCAAGACGACCGCTCAGGTGAGAGAAGAGAGACTTTGGGGGTCCTGCGGCCTCACTACCTGGTGCCTTCTCACTACCTGGTGCCTTCTCACTACCTGGTGCCTCACTACCTGGTGCCTCACTACCTGGTGCCTCACTACCTGGTGCCTCACTACCTGGTGCCTGAACAGAGGCATCTGTCTGCCTGTGCTTCCGAAGCATCAAGGGTCATGAACGTGTCGGAAAACATGGTTCCACCAAGCTGCATAGTATTGCCTTGCACACCATGTCTTTGCCTGGCACACAAACATCCAGCCTACCCCTACCATGCTGTCCAATTGGTTTTTGTCTCTGTCATCCCACCACCAGGTCAACCCGTTCAGGCTGACTACCACGTTGATGGAGCATGCCCAGAATTTAGGGGCAAGCCTTGTCCAAGGAGCCGTCACTGGGCTGGAGATGGATGAAGCAGGAAAAAGAGTCACAGGTGCCAAATCATTCCTGTGATTCTGCCTGTGTCACCTGCCTGTGTGCAAAAAATGAATTGCTGCAACTTAGCTGCAAACACTCAGTTCTATCTGTGCCCCCCTGTATCCAGTGGACAGTGCACCCAACAGCGCGCTCTGTGTGCAGGGTCATCTCTCAACCCCATGATACCGGGAGGGAATGCTTGTAAACTGTACCTTGGAATCCATTCTTGCACAGGTGTGCATGTCAATGGCCAAGTGGTGCCAGCAGATGTTGTCGTCCTTGCGATGGGCCCATGGACAGATGTAGGTGAGAGGGACATGCCTGTTGTAATTGGATCACCAGGATCCAATGCATTGCTGTAACACGCTCTTCTGGCTGTGCTCAGCTGTGCTGTGTACAGCTGCTTTTGCCAAGCTGGCCCCTTTGCGTTAGGCACAACGATGCAAGCTTGCTGGCGACCTGCTTGTAGCCAGCATTGGTGTGCGCAGTCAGGTCGGAAGGATGCAAATTCTAATCTTGTTCCTTGTTCCTTTCTGCAAATTAATTTGCATCCTCTGACCATGTGTCTTCCCCATAAACAGCTGGTTGTTTGCTTGTTTTGCCTTTCACATTCACAGCGGCACGGAAGTGGGGGCTTCAGCTGCCTCGGGTGCAAGGTCTTAAAGCACACAGTCTGATCTATAAACCCAGACAAGAGGGTAATTTTGAGGAGCCTCCAGATCAGTGCCTGTTCACAAGCTTTGAGTACAAATCAGGTAAGCCCAGGTTCTGGACCTCCATGGCCAGGCACTCGGTTTGATCATCTGAGCACCATGCACTATCCATTTACGCCACACTGTCTCTCCGCACACACACAGGAAAAGAAGCCGAGCCAGAGATATACCCGCGCCCAGGTAAGGGCGGGCTTGCTGCTGCTCTCTACACACCAGCACGGGAGCTGCTGGCCAGTGCGGGTCACCACTGTTGGCGTGAGCATAGCTTATATTCAAAGGAGTTGTTGACATCCTCACATCAATGTTTCCCCTATTCCAGATGGAACCATATATGTCTGCGGGGAGGGAAGTGACCCAGAATACCTAGATGATGACCCCAAAAAGGTGGGCAAGTCCTTAGCTGAATCGGATCCAGTTTACTTACTGATGGCAAATGAAGATTCATCACTTTGCCATGTCACTTTGCAAGCTTTTGGGAATGTGCTTGATACTTGTCATGTTCATAAAAATTGATCTTTTTTTGCCTTTTATGCTCTGCTTCAATGATATGATTTTTCATTACAATGACCATTCAGTCCTCAATACCTTACACCCTCCTTGAGGTTAAGTCTTCTGGCTTCTTTTATCAGATGCCTGTGTACTTGACGCCACTCTCTTGACAGGTGACTGTAGAAGACGGCAGATGTGCCAATCTGATGGTTGCTGCTGCAAGCCTTTCTTCAGTACTGAGAGGTGCGCAAGCACACTCCTGAGGCAACGCAATTCTTGCATTTGTCCCATTTTTAGGTTAAACAAATGAGAGGGAGGATTTCATTTTTCCTTTAGCTCCAAGGTGAGCTGTTGACTCATTATGAGCCCCTCGTGTCCACCATCTGCATACGCTGCGATACATGCAGAGACTGACGTCACCGATCGCCAAGCTTGTAACCTGCCTGTTGGACCTGATGGCATGCCTATCATCGGAGCTGTGCCAGGAGTCCAAGGAGCATATGTGGTAGGTGCCAAGGCGTGCAGACTGAAAGCACAAACTAGCCGCACCAGTCTAGAGAGCCTTATAAATGAGACAGATGTTAACACAGGGGTAGCTTCTTCTTGGTTGCTTTCTGGGACCATGCTTTGCGCTTATGTGTTCCTAAATCTAAGGGGGTTTAACCTTGTTGTACGCTACCAGCACATTGCCATCAATATAGCGATACATGCTATCATTGTTGGAGCATTCGTCCTTTTACAGCAGGTCTTATCTATGACGTGGACTATGCAGGAGTTCTCATATTGATCTGGCTTTCATTCCCTTGCTCAGAGCAAATTTTCTTTCCAAGGGCTCGCATTTTCCTGTACTGGAATTGCAGCAATGCAACTGCAGCAATGCTTGCCATTGCTCACTGCCTCATTCCTCAATGTTCCTTAACTTGCAACCATTCCAAGGATATTTGGCCTTGAATGCAGATGATATGCATGCCCAGTGACAAGTCCATCCTTTTATTGAATTGCAGGCTACAGGGCACAGCTGCTGGGGCATCTTGAACGGTCCGGCGACGGGCAAGGCACTTGCAGAGCTTATCACACGGGGGAAGAGCAAGTCGGTTGAGCTGAAGCCCTTCAGCCCTTCACGATTCCTGTGAGCACCTTCACAATACCTATGAGCCCTCAACAAACTTTACACGCCCCTCTTCCATTGAGACAGCGGCGTTTTTCTTGTTGCCCTGATCTGCTGATGTGATCAGCGAGACTTTGGAAAAGATTTATCACGCAAGGAATTTAATCTGGGCGAATGTTCATCAGGCTCGTCGTGTCCAATCCAATCCTCCCGAGCAAGATCACATACTTAGCAGCATGAATGGTCGAGAATTTACGCCCGAGCATCTACGATACGTATTTTTCCCATGATGAATTGATGACCGAGACAAGTCCAGAAAGCCGGGTGGGATGATGAGGCATTTCATCGACCGCCCCTGAGCATGGTTGCGCGCAAGTTGCCTCCACGTCTTAAACATATGAATAGTCATAACGATGGTGCTCGATTGAAATAGGCACCATGCATCTCGACGCTGATCTGTGCACACTGGGGCACCTGGAAGCCCGTCCTCCATGTGTGATCATGGTCCACCTCAACAAACTTGTCACCCCAGTCAGCACAATCCATTAGTTGATCATCCTTGTAAATTCTTATTTCTGCCCTCTTCATGCAGTGCTATTTCACCATGTTCGAAGGGGTGAACATGCCTATTTCCGGGCACATTGGTACGAGCACTGCGGGCCTTGTACTTGACCAGGACACAGGCCACGGCCAACCACATCCTGGGTCTTCCACTGGCCCAAGGCTTGCATCCGGTCAGGGAGAATTACAAGAGTGGCCAGAGAGGGCCATGCGAGGCCCCAGCGCCGCCAACGCAGAACACGAGCAACATGTCCAGCAGCAGCAGCAGCAGCAGCAGCAGCAGCAGCAGCAGCAGCAGCAGCAGCAGCCAATATCTGTTGCCCGCCCTCTTCAGCCTAGGGATCGCTTACAAGCATTTCGTCGCACCATTGAAGGCGCCGCTGGCTTTGCCAATTGCGTGGCAGCCATGCTGGAGGAGCTAGAAGAACAAGAGCACCAATATGCAGGTCTGTTAACAACGTTGCCAGAGGGATTTGTGAGGGAAATAAGCTGCATTGTGCATGAAATCTAGTGATCCCTGCTTGCGCAGCCCGCAAGACAGCAGCACTGCTCCAATACGTATTGGTTTGGATCCAAGGTTTTGCTCTGCGCTCGCTAAAGAAGGATACTTGATCGGTCTTTTCATCTTTATTGCTTTTTGAAAGGCCATCGTGTTTTAGTGATCATCTGGCAGTAATCATAATCAGTTGCATTATAACGCCCTCAACGGTTTCATTTTTCGACCATGCATCACCTGCTCTCTCAGAACCCTGCCCTGCCTGTGTTATGTGTCGGCATCTTTGATGTCCTTGCACATGTTTTCAAACCAATGTCACTGCTTGCTGTTTAATGGGCTGCAGATGTGCTCGCAAGTGCTGACACACTCGCAACCATGCCCTCGCCCATTCCTATGTTTGACGAGACAATGCTGCCACCTCCATCAGCTGTACAAGTGAGTTTTGATTTGCTGTGGCATTCTGATTGTTTACACATCAACACCTAGCAGAATACAAGATACAGCAGGAGAATGAGCGGGCTAATCCTGTGCTGTGCTCAGCATGTACACACCCTCTGTCAGGTAGCCATTCATCTACCCATTTAAATCTTGTTGTCAGGTGTCAGGTGTGATTGATTAGGTGGGACAAAGGTGCTCGCAAATCAAACGTGCACGTGCATGGATTTGGGATTTGGGAGCTCCTTCAAAAGGAATACTGATCTGATAGCAGCCAATTTGCGTTTGGCTTCTTTGATGTGTATGAATTGGGGAATGCTTGCAGCCTTTGGCCTGCATTTTCAACAGATTGCTTGACTGATCAAATGAGGAATGCATCCAGCAAGGACTTATTTATGTGCATTCCTCTTATGCTGCAATGACTTGAGGCCCCTCCAAGGTCATAGGCCTCCATCAAAACATTTAAGCAGCTCACCAATGGCCTCTCTGACTCAATCAATCTTGTGCTTCTGTTTTCATCCCGACTGCTCCCAGCACATGCTGCACGCACACATGCTCCCTCCTGATGCTGGATTGCTCAACCCTTGGCTACCTGCCAGTAGCAGCCAGTGGCAGCCCTCTCCAAGTTCAGCAACAGCGCTTGCGCAAGGGGAGGATGCATCATGTACCAGCCTGCAACAAGTGCTTTTGCCACCGCCGTCGCCGCCGCAGCCGCAGCCACAGCCACAGCTGCAGCCGCAGCAGCAGCAGCCGCAGCAGCGGCAGGGGCAGGGGCAGCGGCAGGGGCAGGGGCAGGGGCAGCTGTTGGCAAGGGAAGCAGGCCAGCTTGCGGCAATAGCTGCGCCCCCATCCCGCAGGGGAAGCGCAAGTCCAGTGCGCTCAGTGGCAGGTCTGCGAAATGCTGAAACCTTTATCGCAAATCCTGTTTTAGAAGGGGGAAGGGAGATGCATTTGATCTATGTCATCCTCTAGTGCTGCTGCCTGGCTGGAGGATCTTGGTTAAGTGTGTCTGCCTGTCTGCATTAGCCTTGTCCATGTTTGCTTGATATGTATGGGTGTCACGGGAAGTTGGCCTTCAATGGTTGCACCACCTGCATGGCATTAAATGAGGCAAGATTGTGAGCTGCAAAGTAAAGTTTATCGCATTAGAAAAAGGACACTTGTTTTGGACAAAGTTTTTTTAAATGTATAGCTCTGCTTGGGAAGCAATTCACCTTGCGCACTATTTCTCTCATCTGACCGAACATTGCCTTTGACACTTTTGTGCAGCTGATGCTGTGCTCTTTCCACCAGCCCCACCAAGTAGAGCCAATGCAGAGAGGGTAGCTGCGAGGCTCTTCCACCCTGTCAAGTACCCGTTGCATATCTGGTTACTGGCACTTGAGTCAGCGGAGGTGTGCTCATGCCAAGGAGTGTTGCACAGAGCATTTGTCAGTCATTGAACAATCCACTCATTGTTTGTTTGCGCTGATGAATGCTGATCTGCACTCATTGTTGGCGCACTTGTCCAATATTTCTGGCTGTCCTTAAGCTTGCCAAAGCATAGCTGCCACAAGGACATGAGGTAGCCAGTTTTTTACGGTTGTGATGTATGCACATGAGCACATGCACACGCACTCACACAGAGGTCGACTCCTTCATTTTTCAGGACCGCTTGTGCCAGCTGGAAAGTCGCTGCCCAACGTACGAGTTACACTTGGAAACTGAGCTGCGGGACCAGTCCACTCCTATCCTACCAGTTGTGAAGGACAGCACAGAAGAGGCTGCCCTCAGACGTTACAGAGCAGCCGCTCGAAGGACAGGTGAGGTGCACACAGCTTACATTGCACAGGTGTTTTACCTTCTTTGTCTTTGTTGCACAGCAGCAGCAGCAGCAGCAGCAGCAGCAGCAGCAGCTAACACGGATTGGGCGCCATTGGTGCATACTTCTATTGCTTTGATGCTGAAAAGCATTTTAGCTTAATCGCCCCAGGCTGGCAATGAGCTTCGTACTGGCAACTGCTCCTAAGCGTGCATCGCCAGCCAAGGAAGCAAGAAGGGAGATCAGTGAATCTTCCTGCTAATTCCCACCATTTATGCCTGAGCTGGTGTGAATCACGTGTACACAAAATCGTGTGATTTTGTGTACACGTGCACATAACATAATTTGTGTATGTTTTTTATTGATGTGCTGCAAGCTTGCGGGAATCATGTGCACGCTTGTAGCTCATGCATGAAATGGCAGTTATAACCACCTACCTGCCTTGGCTGGTCACCCATGCAGGGCGTGTGCGCGGAGAGCGGGCGACGCCCTTGGCAACAAGCGGCTGCAGAAGAGTGGTCACAAGAGAGTCCGCACCACTGGCCAGGTGATTGTCATGAGTAGGTATGAAGGTAAGGGGGAGGGTGTCTTGTCCTGCAAGGGGAACAAGACCAGCGGCATGTCTTGAAGGAGGAGGAACATTCTGCCTGCCTCTTGAGCTGTGGTGCGTTTACACGTGCCCGTATTTCTGATCAAAGCATCATATTGGAATTTAAACATGTGAACGTTGGGGCAGGGATTCCGATGCCCTTGTCACTCAAGCACTGCTCTGTTACAGCCCTGACCTGTGCTCAAGGGTGCTCCTGGCAGAGTTAGTAAGCGGGGGCAGGTGGGCGCAGTAGGCGCAGATGGGTGTGGTGGGCACAGGTGGGTGTAGTGGGAGCAAAAGCGCAAAATGGTTGCAGGCACACGCCCCAACTCCCTAATCAGTGAGTTGATGGGAGGTGTGCTATAAAACTCCTGTTGCCGTGCATCCAGGCCCCGATGCGCCCACAGGCATTCACAGACACCAAGGGTAGTACCTAAGGGTATTTTTAGGTTGGTACTTTAAAAACTGCCCAGTGCCAAGTGATCCAAGACCAGGTCTGCCTAGCGCCCCTGCACCGCTTTACCCTGCCCTGCTCGCAGCCAGTGGTGGCGGATGAACGGCGGTAGCCTGCCTGACTCAAACAGCGGAGCTGCTGCGGACCGGGCACTGCCCGCCTGCACTGCTGCCAGCGGTCCAGGAGCAGAGTGGCCACCACCACCACCACCACCACAACAACTGTTGGCACAGCCAATCAGCCCAGAGGCCCAGGCACCAGCAGAAGGTCTGCAACACGGGACTCAGTCAATTGCCCCTCAGCCATCAGGCGGCAGTGTCTTGCAGGCAGTGCAAGGGGCGGGGGCAGGACAGCAGGAGGAGGAGCAGGGGGCGGGTATGGGTTGGGAGAGGAGCAGAGGGGAGCAGGTCAGCAAGGCCTCAGGCCAAGCTCCAACTGCTGAGCAGGAGGGGGTTCAAAGGGGGGCCAAGATAGACAGGGATGTGAGCTGCGCACCTGCAGGAAGTGCAAGCAGGCAGGGCAGGCAGGGGGCGAGGCAGCAAGTGGAAGAGGAGGGGTACGTGCAGGCCCGGGTGCTTGGGCGCAGCGGCGCAATGGAGACGCACACAGACAGGTTTTCCGGGCCGGAGGGCGTGACTGGTGTGGACCCGCTGAGCTCGCTGCAGGCCATCGAGAAGGGTGTTGAGGAGGGGGGCGTTGATGGCCGCGGGGCCGGGGGGGCAGGGAGGCCACCTCGCGGGAGGGATGTGCTTGATTACCCAATGCCTGTTGAGCAGCAGCTGCCAGCCGCGGAGGTGGACGCGCAAATGCCCGAGCATGCAGCAGGTGCGGACTGTATTCCAGGCCGGTGCTGTGCTTAAGGTGTGCCCCTGGCTGGGAGGACTGGGCTGCCTGGAAGCCGGAACGGCTGTGTGCAGAAGCTGCTGCGTCCTGGCACTGGTTGCATGGAGCCTGACGGAGTCTGTATCACCAAGCAGCGAGGCTCTGCAGGCTTTGTACCCCAAAGCCCGCGCTAGGCCCCCATGTGCCATGTGTAGCCCCTGCGTGCTACAGCTTGGCCTCCAAAAGCAATGTGCCACGGCCACCTCATCTACGCCATTTGCCACAGCCACATCTAAGCCCCTGTTTGCCATGTGCCACAGCTTGGTCCCCATGTACCATTTGCCACAGCCACACCTAAGCCCCTGTTTGCCACATGCCACAGCTTGGTCCCCATGTACCATTTGCCACAGCCACATCTAAGCCCCTGTTTGCCATCGCCACACCTCAGCCCTGGCATGCTATGTCCTCCAGCCTGCCTGCCTGCAAAAACGCCACACCTTGCTGCCCCTCTCTACCACCCAGCTCACTTTCACAGCATGCCCTGGTCCACAGTATGTCACAGAGCACGCCTGCCTATCTGCCTGCCTGCCTGCCTGCCTGCCTGCCTACTCCAGGCCTACCTGCCTGCCTGCCCGTTCAGGGCCTGCCTACCTGCCAGCTCCAAACCTGCC
>LFIK01005017.1_pt1 | contig 10654 bp, 15 predicted proteins | sample 643401 | NCBI WGS metagenome assembly LFIK01 (sample SAMN03777447, study PRJNA286221) | soda lake metagenome | biome: soda lake; feature: Kulunda steppe; material: water; isolation source: sample T5-Br brine of Lake Tanatar-5 | place: Russia: Kulunda steppe | collected 2010-07
CTGGTGGTGCAGAGAGAGGGTGGCGAGAAGGTGGCTGCGTTGGAGCAGGTGGGTGGCCTTGATGGGCCGCCTAGCTAGGCGTAGGGCAAATCTCCCCTGCTTGACAGATTCCGAAGGCTGACACGTGCCAGTGCAAGCAGGGATGGTCCTTGCTGTACCTCGTGGCAAGATATTGACGCTCAAACTCATGGGGGTATTGTTCCGGTGGGGGCTTTTCCCTGTGGTGTGTTCACACTGCACCTGTGCTGCTGCGTACCCTGTGGATGCACATTAAGGTATCTGACCAATGCAAAGTAAGCATGCTTTTGTACTGATGCCTTGCACCAAATAGACGCACAAGCTCACACACACACATTCGCAGGAGTTGCGCATGAAGTCCGAGGCGTGTGAGGAGGTGCTGGCCGGCGCGGAGCAGAAGCACAAGGCAGAGGCGCGGCAGTTGAGGGAGACGCTGTGGGCCAGGGATGAAGAGGTGAGGGGTGGGTGGGGGCCGGGGCTGCGGTGCAAGCATTCTCTGCATGTGCGTTTCATCTATGCCTTGCTGCACGCATGGTGATCAAGGGCACTCCAGCTCCTGAACATGTGGACATATCACCCGCAGCTGAGTTAAGAGCCATAGCCTCACTATTAGATCATGCCCATAGGCCGGCATGTGTCTTTTCTCAAAGTTATGTGTAAATGTGGTGCATGATGGTAAACTTCGCCTGACCAGGCACGTGTCTGGCATGTGCGAGTAGGGCATGGGTCCCCTCTGCTTACTTAAAGATGCTTTTGTATGGTGAAGCAGGTTCGCGCGCTGCAAGAGAAGCTGGAAAGCCTCAAGAAGGTGCTGGCTGAGCGGAGGTCAGACATCAATACTTACAAGGTACGCTGCATGTTTATGCATGTATGTCCTGTCAAATGGCCAGCGAGATGATAGGCATGAGGCTGAAAACGAGGATGGATCATTTTGGTGGCTTTGGATTTTGTGGGCAATTTCTTGCTTTGATAGCTTTTGAGTTTGAGTGAGGCTGGGATGTTGACTGACGCGTCCTCCATGTGCGGTGCCCCATCCTTCACAACCGCCCGGATGTTTGCCCACACAGCTGTCTGGCAGGCTTGAACTCACTCCCACACAGCTGCCTGGCTTGAACTCACTCCGGCAGGCTTGAATGCAGGCTTGAAGTCAGGCTTGAACTCACTCCGGAAGGGCATGATCGCAATGTCCACGACTTTGCTGTAAAAGATGCAGCTAGTTTCGATCAGTGTGCCCAGGCATGCCTTCTGGGGCTTGTGTGCAACATGCACAGGCATGCCTTCCCGGGCCTGCCAGCTGCCAGTTCAAAGAGGATGCAACCTGCCGTCCCTGCAGTTGTGCTTGCGCCTGCATGAGCAGCTAGTTGCCAATGGAAAGGTGGACTGCACTTTGGTTCAGCAGGAGCCCATGGGCCTCTGCATCCTTGCCTCACCTTCCTGTCGCCGGTGTGCCGCCACCACAGGAGCAGCTGGTGGCCAGCGGCGAGCGCGAGCGTGCGATCCAGCGCCAGCTGCTGGCGGCGGAGATGAGGCTGGAGGAGGCCCACGAGGTGCAGGTGAGCCGCTGCCCTGTGCTGATGCATGCCGCCAGCCCCTCTGGCGCGCAAGGGCTGCGCAAGCGCTTTTTGCAGGCGAGCCCGGCCAAAAGGCGGTGCCTCTGTGTGCATCCCACCTGTGGCACGCCCTATGATGGTGGTTGGAGCCTGGCGCCATGAGTAGGGCTGGAGCGTTTGTGGTTGGGGCTATGAGTTCAGAACAAGGCTGTGTTTGGCGCCAAGGTTGTGGTGGGAGCCTTGCACCCTGAGTGAGGCACAGTGTGTCAAGTTGCTCAGGCCACCTGCCATTGCATTTTCCGCCATCATTGTCCCTGGTGCCCCTGCTACTGTGCCGTCCTTGTCACTTGTCACTGCCAAATTCATTGTAGTTGTCACTGTTACTGGCGCTGTCGCTGTCACTGATGCTGTCTTCATGAATGTCACTGTCACTGACACTCACGCTGCCGCTGCCAAGGCCACCTTCACAGTTTTTGTGTTGTATCCGTGCATCTTTCATGCCAACTCACGCACAGGCTGCCAGCACGGCTACCGAACATGAGGGCCTGACCAAGCGGCTACTGGAGCAGCGCAACACCGCCAACGCTGCACTGCAGGTGAGTATGTGTGTCCAGCCAGGGAGCTTGACATTGGCAGGGGGACCAGGCCCGCCTAGGCCTGACCCGTGCTTTGGGTCTGCGCCTCTTGCGCTGCAAAGTAGGTAGGGCCCCTGTGCCAGCTTTCCCCTGCCATACCAAGGTGTGGATCTCTTCTCAGACTACTCGTGTCGGATGGCCCTGTAGTCAGATGGCTCTTCAGTCAGTTGAACGTGCAGTCAGAGGGACCTGCAGTCAACCCATCTGGCTGCACCGCCTGCACTCGCCTAGCTGGCGCCCTATCAAAAAGGAAAAATAGTTTCCGCGCCCCCTTGACGTTTCTTTCATTGACTTGTATGAATCACTTGTATGAATCATGTGGCCTCACTTTGGAGATGTGCCTCACTTGGGAGATGTGCCTCGCTTGGGAGATGTGCCTCGCTTGGGAGATGTGCCTCGCTTGGGAGATGTGCCCACGCAGCCTGTGCTCATGACTTATGACGCGCACTTGTAAGCGCACTCACCAACACGTGCTTTAATGCTTACACTTGCAAGCACATGCACTGACACCTGCTCATGCTTTTAACATTAAGTCTGCAAGCACACACACTGACATGTGCTCATGCTTTAGAAAACACATCTGCGAGCACACACACTGACCATGACTTGATACACTCACTTGCAAGCGCACGCACTGACATGTAGACCCTTAAGGCACATGTTACTCTTGCATTGATACACTCACTTGCAAGCGCACGCACTGACACGTAGACCCTTACAGGCATACATACCAAACACTGTGCTGTGCTTTCTCTTGCCCCACTGCGTGCTCCTCGCGCTCCCTCCTTCCTCCTTCCTCTGTTGGACCCCGCACGCAAAAGGTGTGGCTTCTTCTCTTCCTCAGCTGTGGGCAGCCGCCGTTTGGCATGGCTAGTGCATCTAGAGACGCCTCATAGCTCCCCCGGCTCTGAAAAGCGCTTTCCGGCCTGCATCCCCTTTGTGCGGTCTCCGTGTAACCCGCAGGACGCGCAGCAGCGCGCGCTTGCAAAGGAGGCGGAGGCGCGCTACCTCAGGGATCAACTGGCCGCCAGCCTGCCGCCCGCTCGAGCAAGCGCGGTGAGCGCTGCATTAGATCCTCCTCACATGCTGCTGCTGCTGCTGCTGGCTGTGTTGGTGGTGCTGCTGATGCCGCCCTTCTTTCCCTCATGCTAGAGCAGGCGCCGCAGCACAGTACTCCACATGCTACCAGCGTGTCCAAGTTGGCCGCCCCACGCTTCAGCAGGATCTGTGCATGCTGCACCCGTGCACAAATGAACGCAACCAGTTGCAGCAATGCAGCAACCATGCACAGGCGCCACAGCCCCAGCAGCACAGCAGCTGTAGCAGCAGCGCTCCAGCCCACCAAACACCTCAGATGCTGGCTTGTTTGAATAGCCGTCGTGTCGAGTGGCAGCCTTGCTTTTTTACTTGCACACAAACAAGCCAAGCCCCAAATTCCCAGACAAATTGGGACGCTGCTTACACCTCTGCTCTTTTTGCCCCTGACAGCCTTGCAAGCAGCCTTCCAAAGGCAAAACTTCCTTGCATCTGACCAAAGTCTTGTGTGCGCTCCAGTACGCCGCCCAGGTGGTTGCTTACTGCAGCATCTTGTCGTGCTTCTTGGCATGATCCCTGCCTTTTTAACCCCCATCATCCACGTATCCCCTTAAAAATCTGTGTGCTCCATTACACCCGGGGGCCTTGCAGGTGCTTGCTGCAGCAGCAGCAGCCGGGGCAGCTGCTGCCGTCAATGCCCCCCCCAACAGCACCCCCGCCTGGACGTCCCCTCCAGACACTTACCGGAATCCTCTGCTCGGCAGGGACAGCTTCCTGCGCCTGGCACGCCAACAGCAGCCACAGCAGAGCGGAGGGCAAGGCAGCATGCAGCAGCAGAAGCAGCAGGGGCAGCAGGGGCCCAGCCGTCTGGCGCTGACGCGGCCGCCACAGTTGGCAGTGCAGACCCAGGCAAGCCCATGCGCCATGCGTCTAAACCCTCTGCACGCTTGCACAAGACCCTGACACGTGCGCCCGTGTTCACGGTTGAGCATAGGTTGTGGCTTGCGCGCATGCACAACCAGCATGCCCATAGGCATGCCTGCAGCCACGCGCACGAGATGGCAGGGCGCCAAGGTGCACATGCTCGGGCGCAATGCAGGATGCTGCGGGCGCCCCACCAGACGCCGCGCTGGGCGCTCCTTCCCCTTCAGCCTCGCCCATCGACTTCAACATGCCCTCCCCTCCCAGCTCTGCCGCCTTCTGGGCAGGTATGTGTGCAAAGATCTGCAGTCTTCTAGGCAAGTATGTGTGTGCGTGTGCAGCCCTGCCGCCTTCTGGGCAGGTATGTGTGTTCAGCCCTGCCACCTTCTGGGCAGGTACATGTGCAGCAAGCCTGCCACTCTGTGCACGCCTCTGTGAGGTAAGGAGTGGCTGCAAACCGTCCAAAGCTTATGTGTGACACCAAGGATCAGACAGCATCTTGGAAAGGTGTTCACTGCAATTCATTTGGTTGCGCGTGCAAATTTGCTTCATGATTTGTGATGTGCACGATGCATGGCCTACCATTGCCTGAAGTGTGAGGTGGGGGAAGGGCATCAAGCGCATCAAGCAAGCAATGCCGGCCTTGCTTGTTGCGCATTAAGCGCCCAGCCTCCTCTGGACTATCAGGACGCTTCAGTTAGGCTGAAGCCAGAGTGCTCCTAGTCCGTACACGCCTGTGACTCTGTCAGCAGCCTGGGAGCCATGCCAAGCACATGTGCACGTCCAAGGGCCCCTTCAAGCAACCATCACACGCGCATGCGCGCCACTGAGCAAAAGCCAGGAAACCCAAACCCACACTCTCCCAGCACACAAAAGCACAGTCCCAACACACACATGCACACACACACACGCGCACACAAGCAAGCGTAGGGGCATGCCAAGGCAACCACACGTTGGGCATGCAGGTGTGCTAGGGCACGACAGGAGCCCCGATCTGGGCAGCGCACGTGGCGCAGAAGCTGGCGCAACCTCGCCCGACGCCCGGCCTGGCTTTGCGGCCCCCGCTTGGGGTGGCAGCGCCACCCCCGATAATGGTGCCGCCCAGGCGGCGGCTGCAGCGGCTGCGCGGGCCGCCGCCTTTCTGAACTCGTCGCGCGAAAATCTGCAGGAGCTGCTGCAGCCGCCCACCTCGCCAGGCCGGCCACTGGGCAGGTATGCGTGTGTGTGTGTGTGCATATGCATGGGTGCATGCATGCGCGTGCGCGTGCGTGCATATGTGTGAACCTTGCTTGCTGCAGCCCCTACTGTCCCAGCCCGGGCCGGCCACCAAGCAGGTGGCCTGGCCCTGTCAATGTGTGTTGCATGGGCATGCACGCTGGATGCTCATGCCCTGTCAGTCCATGTTGTATGTGTGTGCAGGCTGGAGGAGGAGAGAGCGGATGTGCTGCTGGCCAGCCCAGATGCAACCATTCTCTATGCAGGTCTTGCAAGGACGCACGAGCAGGACGCTCATGTCTTTGCCAATGCTGGTCGCGTGTGCGTGCAGGCTGGATGCAGAGGGAGGGGATGTGCTGCTGGCCAGCCCAGACGCAAACACGTCCGCGCTGCAGGCAGCCCTGGGCGACGTGGAGCGGCAGAACATGCAGCTGCGCGCCACCCTGGGCATGATGCGGGAGGTCCGTGGTTGGACCACAGGGTGATGTGGTCAGGGTGATGTGGTCAGGGTGATGTGGTCAGGGTGATGTGGCTGGAGTTACTTTGCGTTGGGGTGTGCTTGCGCAGGGTGTGCGCAAGGGTGTGCATACCTCGAACATTTGTGCGTGCGCGTGTGTGCGCGTGTGCACGCACAGGAACCCGATGCCTGGGCACCTTCTGATGCTCCCAGCCACTGTGGCCACGTCAATGGATGCTGCAGGGCGCTATGGGTGCCACTGGTTTTGGCCGGTCGTGTGTGCATCAAATGCCCCCGGGCCTGCGGTCATGTGTGCATGCGCAGCAGCGTGTGCGTGCAAGACAGGGAGGGCGCGCGCAGTCCCTGGCTAGCCCATGCGGCATCAAAGACCAGGGATCCACAGTGGAATGTTGTCTGAAGCAGCAGGAAGGCATGTGCTCAGGGTTGCTCACGCTGGAAACACAAAGGTGGACTCTTGCTTGAGAGTGTGAATGTGTGTGCGCGCGCGTGTGTGCGTGTGCGTGTTTTGGGGTGCACTGGGCAGGCTCTTTGGCACACAGAGCTGCCCTGGATACAGCGGCACTGCTGGTGGCTTAGTGCCACGTGTCTCCAGCATATGCAGCATAAGTCATGCAAACGGCGTTCCTTGGGCTGCCCGATAGGCTGTGCATGCCGCTTACAGTTAGCTGTGCCTACCGCTCACAATAAGCTACGCATGCTGCTCGCAAGAAGCTGTGCATGCCGCTCATTGAAGGCCATGCATGCCCCTGTCCAATCTCGTGTGCATGTGGTACGCCTCTCACTGCATATGCTGGGTTGCCATCATCAAAATGCCTGCCTGCCATCTACATGGTGCGCCTCACACACGGCCACCCCCACAGCAAATGTGTGAGGCAGGCTCACGCTTGGCGTGAAGTGCACCACAGCTGTGCCTCACACTGCACACAGGCGTGCCTTGTGCTGCATGCAAGGCTGCCCTGTGTGGGCTGCAGCCCCTTCAGCTTCAGTCCTGATAGCCCACCACAGATGCGCAATTGCACACATGTGTAGGGCGTGCCTTGTGCTGCATGCAAGGCTACCCTGTGTGGGCTGCAACCCCTTCAGCTTCAGTCCTGATCGCCCACCACAGATGCGCAATTGCACACATGTGTTGGGCGTGCCTTGTGCTGCATGCAAGGCTACCCTGTGTGGGCTGCAACCCCTTCAGCTTCATTCCTGATCGCCCACCACAGATGCACAATTGCACACATGTGTAGGGCGTGCCTTGTGCTGTATGCAAGGCCGCCTTGTGTGGGCTGCAGTCCTCACAGCCTCAGCCTCAATCGCCCACCACACCACCTCTTGGTCTGGTTGTGCAGGAGATGGAGGCGCTGCAGCAGGCAGCGGCAGCAGCAGCGGCCGCTGCAGCCACCAGCAACAGCACCCCAGTGCCTGGCCCCTCTAGCGGCGGCGGCGACGGCGGCGATGGCAACAATGCGAGCAGTGACGCGCACGTGCGCCATGCCAGACCTTCGCTGGATGTGGCGCTGCTGCAAGCGGAGTTGCAGGTGGGAGGCTGTGCGCTTCATGCCCTGGGGCGTTTAAGGGCTTTGGGGTCATGTGCTGTGGGGCAGTTTGCTATGGTGGCCGCATGAGGCGCCTGTTGCTAAAACGAGAACTTTGTGCTCGTCGTGCATGCTGAGGCTGGGGCACGGTGTGGGGCTGGCTCTGGCCACGGGTGGGGCTTGCTGTGCCCACGCGTGGGGCATATGGCGTGGCTGTGGTCGCGCATGGGCGTTTGAACACTTGTGTCTTGGCTGGAGGTTGGGGGGAACAAAGGGTGTGTTGAGGGTATGGGCGCAGCCATTGTGTGCTCCGGCCTGCCTGTGGGCAAACAGGGGCCTGCCTGTGGGCAAACAGGGGCCTGCAGGATTTTGTGAAGCACAGAAGGGGGTTTGGGCCGTTATCCAGCAGCAGGTGCCTTGCGCTTCTGGGCCATGTTCTGGGTCATCATGCGCATGACTGGGCTTGGGCTAGGCAGTGCACCACGGCTGCCTGCTGCACTTTCATTCAAGGCACACGCAGCCTTGCGCGCGTGCTGGCGCTCCTTGTCTCAAGGTCACACCCAAAAACACACACACACACCATACATACATACATACGTACAACAAAACAGCACTACCCTTCCATGGCAGCGCTTATGGTGCAGGACTTCTTTTTTGCGTGCGCACACAAACACACACCACAGCCCCCTGAACAGACGCGCGGCACATCACTCTGTCGCGTGCGCACCGCAGGAGTCGGACCGTGACCTGCAGCAGGCCCTGCAGCACGTGGAGGTGCTGCAGCGGCAGCTGCACCTTTTAGCCACAGCCCCCGCGCAGGCGCACCTGTCGCTGCCCGCCCCGCGCCCTGCGCCCCCCACCGCCAGCACCATTTCCCAACCGCAGCCACAGGTGCAACCGCAGGAGCAGCACCAGCGCCAGCACCAGCACCAGCAGGAGCACCACCAGCAGGCCCAGGGCGGGGACGATGCAGAGGACAGCGGCAGCTTGCAAGGAGAGGCCACCACAGGCGGGCACCCCGGGGATGAGGCCCACCCGCTGCAGCCGCCCGCCCCGCCGCAGCAGCCGCCCGCGCACCAGGGTCTGCCCCCGCAGCTGCTCGTACCGGCAGCAAGTGTGTCAAGCACGCGCATTGCACCCTCACCCTCCGCGCCGCCACCACTGGCCATGGGTGGGGTGCTGGCGGGGGCTGGAGCGCCGGAGGGGGAGGCGCCGGTGCAGGGGGGGGAGGTGATGGGCGGGGCAGGGGAGCCGCAGGGATCCTCGGAGCTGCTGTTTCTGCGGAGGCGTGTGCGGGAGCTCATGCTGCAGGTGACCCAGTGCGCCTGTCTGTCTGCATGTGTATGTTTGTGCCTGTGTTTGTTTGTCCGATTTCTTCCTTGCTCACACCTTACTCGTCGGCGCCTTGCTCATCAGCAGCTGCAATCCAGAGCCCCGTGTGTGTGCTGGGCTGCTGCAGGAGGTGGGCACCTTCTCCTGTCCCCCCTTGCGCAGCCCCTCATCCCCTGTGCTCTTGCAAGTCTCTTCATCATAAAAGGCCACCTCTCCCCTTTTAGCCAACCACTGCCACCCTTTTCATCCCAGACAAGCCTCTGCGCCTCATGCATGGCCACCCTTCTCATCCAAGACACGCCTCTGTGCCTAGTGCTAGACAGGCCTCTGCGCCTCATCCACGGCCACCCTTTTCATCCAAGACGCGCCTCTGCACCTCATTTACGGCCACCCTTTTCATCCAAGACAGCCCAGTCAACCTTGAACCCCTCTTTTCTTCTCATCGGGTGTCCTCGTCGTCCATGAGGGAGGGATCACGGCCTTCACCCTTTCGTCTGTGAACAAGACTCTCCCCCATCCCTTCCCCTCTCGTCGGGTGTCCTTGTCCTCAACCTCGTCCACGGGGGGCTGCAGCCCATGAGATAAAAGCGGCGTTTCCTTCACCTCGCTCACCTTGCCCCAACTCCCAGTAAACTGGCCCCAAGCCGCAGCAACCTGATGCCAGCCCCCTGCAAGCTGATTCCACTCTGGAGTGTCAGCATCGGGGCGTCTTGTGCTCCTGCATCTACCCTCATCCTAGCAATCAATACCCCCTTGCACCCTCACCACGCCCATGCTTGTACACACACACACAAACACACACACGCACTTACGCACGCAGACATCCACACTTTCTTTTGCTGCCACCGTGCCCTTGCCCATGCATGCGCCCCATGCTTGCCGGCGCACACGCCACCTTGATTGCGCGCGCGTTCAGAATCGGGACCTCCGCCGCCAGGCCGTGCAGCTCCGGCTGTCCCTGGAAGCCCGAGTGGCGGCAGCAGAGGTGCAGCCCAAGGAGGTGCCATCCACCCAGACGCCGCCGCCGCCACAGCAGCAGCAGCAGCAGCAGCAGCAGGCGGACAGGGGGCACGGGCAGCCGTTGCAGCAGCAGCAGCAGCAGCAGCAGCAGCAGCAAGAGAGGTCTGCAGCAGCGGCGGCTGCGGCAGGGGAGCTGGCACGCGCACGCCAGCGCATTGAGCAGCTGCAGCAGGAGAACGAGCTGCTGATGGACATGAGCAGCGCGCTGAGGCAAGTGCCCTTTTGCGCGGGCGCGTGTGTGCCGGCTTGCAGTGCGCACGCCTTGCCTGTTGCAGACAGGGGTGTGCAGGTGGAGGTGCTCCCCTTTTTTGCGTGTTCAAGCACATCTGTGTGCATGTGCGTCTGTGTGTCCATGTGTGTCCATGTGTGCAGCTGCATGTGCGTGCGGCAGCAACGCGTGTGCCCAGCAGCAAGTACCCTGCAGGGAAAGAGCCAAGCACACCCTTCAGCTTCAATCGCCGCAGGCTGTGCCTCCCCCTGCCCTGCCTCACGCACTCCTGCCTCTCACGGCTTGAGATTGAAATCCTTGGGGCCGCCAGCCGCGCCACGCCTGGTGCAAAATAGGGACCTCGCCTCCTGCAGCCCTGCAGTCTATGGGCAGCCGTGCCTCCTGCGGCCCTGCAGCCTGTGCATGAGCAGCCGTGCCTCCTGCTGGCCGCCTCCCCCCATTCTGTGCCTGTCTCAAGTGCATGCGTGTAACCATACGTCCACAAAAGCATGTAAGTAACCCACATCGCGCTTCAACCTGCAGGGCAGAGCGCGACCGCCTCTCCCTCCAGCTCTCCACCCTCACCGCCAACCCTCCCTCCACGCCCCCCCACCACCCCCTCCCTCATTGGCAGCTCCTCCCCCAACCCGCCGCCCCTCACCCCTACCACCCGCACTCGCAGCCGCAGCTGCAGCTGGCAAGCAGCGCACAAGGGTCTA
>LFIK01005018.1_pt1 | contig 10650 bp, 9 predicted proteins | sample 643401 | NCBI WGS metagenome assembly LFIK01 (sample SAMN03777447, study PRJNA286221) | soda lake metagenome | biome: soda lake; feature: Kulunda steppe; material: water; isolation source: sample T5-Br brine of Lake Tanatar-5 | place: Russia: Kulunda steppe | collected 2010-07
GCTGCAGCTGCCGTGCCCCGTGCACACTCTGGACGTGCTGCAGCTGCCGTGCCCCGTGCACACTCTGGACGTGCTGCAGCTGCCGTGCCCCGTGCACACTGTGGACCAAGGGCCGCCGAGGTGCAGCGTCACTCCCGTCCCGCTCCGCGCACCCATCGCCTCCCTTCCCTCAGACAGCACATGCCGCAGCTGCAAGCTCCAATCTCAAGATATGATGATCATGGATGGTAGGCAAGGTCATGCGCTTGCACGCCCCCCAACCCGCCTCCCTCATTGGTTATCACGTGTCATGATCGCCAGGCTCGTGCCCCCGCATGTGTCCCCCCTTGCCGCCACCCACCCACCCATCCCACGTGCCCGTCGTCGCACAGGTCATGATCGCCGGCGTCATGCCACAGCCCCTGTTTGCCGCAATTTCCGCTGTGGTGGTGGTGGCTGTGGGCATCAGCCTGGCGCGCATGGCCGGCAGGGTGCCCACTGGCGTGGAGAATGGGCAGGGCATGGGGCCGTGGCGGGCGTGGCAGCTGGTGGCGGGCGTGGGCGGGCTGTCCATGGTGGCACAGGTGCGTGCAAATGTGTGCTTGTGTGTGCGTGTGAGCACATGTGGGTGCCACACCACCTGCCTAACGAGGTGCAGCATTGCAGGTGCAGTGTCTCAGGGGGGTGGGGGGGGGTATTAAAAAGCCTGCTGTGATGGCCCGAGTATGAACTTGATGGACTTTTGTGTGTGTGGAAGTATGCATGCATGTTTGTGTCAGTTGTAAGCAGTGTGAGGCCCATAAAAGCGAAAGCGATTTTAAGCTTCTAAAAAACTGATAGCTGGTGTACATGACCCGTTACATTGGTGTGTGTGTCTAATCACCTGGGTGTTTGCATGCTGTTCCCAATCAAGCCCCCAAGCCTTCCAGAACCTTCTCCTTTGGGTCTGCTTGCTTGCTACCCCTTGTCTCAACACCCTGGAAGTCCTGCAACATAGAGGGTTGAGAACCCCGCCCTGGGTGACCCTCAATCCCTCAGAGCCTTCTATGCTCCTGATCCATACAGCGTTTCAAGTCAATGACCTACCGAGCTGGAAGGACACGCTAAGGGCAGTGCCTGCTGATGCTCCCAGTAATGCACCCGCCCACTGGCACACCCTCCCACCTGCCCAATTTCTGAACAGACTCAGAGCCCTGCCATGGGTGCCCTCCTACCCACCCTTTCAGGTTCTCTACAACACCATGCTCCCGGCAAGCCACAGCTTCGTCCCTGGCGTGGCAACCCTCGTCGTTCTCACCATCTTCTTTGGCACAAAGGTGCGACCCAAGCGCATAGGAGCATGACGGGTTCGAAACGTCTGAGGGCGGATGGCGCCGGCTGGCTTGGGTTAAAGGCTTGAGCCTGCTTAAGGAAAAGGGAATGAGCTGATCCCCACATGAGTAGTTCAGGGCACAGAAGCGCACACTGCGGCCTCTGGAGCAAATGAGGCTGCTCCTGTTGCTGGGCAGTGAAGCAGCCCGCGAGGGGCGCAAGAAGCAGGGAGCGGGTGGGACAGGCCAGAACACGCCAAGGGCAGGGAGCCAGTGTGTGTGTGTGTGTGTGTATGTGTGTGTGTGTGTGTGTGTGCGCGTGCATGCGAGCGTGTGTGTCTCATGTGGCTGTCTGGGAGGGGTGGGACAGTTGGGTGCTGCACTCCAAAAAAGAAAAGGGCTCGCCGGGCTGCCGCGCTTTGAAACAGGCCCACTGGGTGCACATCGCCATGGAGGGGTGTAGGGGGCGTCGCGCAGGCCATCGCCTGAGGGTCCCTGGGTGCCTGTGCCAAGGTATGGCTGGCCCTGCCAGCCCCTGCACGTGAAGCGGCTCATGCAGCGGCATGGCCGTGTGGGAGTTTGCTCCGAGGAGTGGGCCCCTGTGCGTGAAGCGGCTCATGCAGCGGTGTGGATGTTTGCTCCTAGGGGCAGGCCCGCGGAAAGCGGGCGGAGCGTGTGGTTCGGAATCGTGCACAAGGCGCGCACAGTGGGAACATTACCAGAGTGGGTCGGGGGGCATGTGGCTCAGAATTGTGCAGAAGACGCGCCCAGTGGGAACGTTGCCAGAGTGGATCAGGAGGCGTGTGGCTCAGAAATGTGCAGAAGACGCGCCCAGTGGGAACATTGCCAGAGTGGGTCGGGGGCCGTGTGGCTCAGCATTGTGCAGAAGACGCGCCCAGTGGGAACATTGCCAGAGTGGATCAGGGGGCGTGTGGCTCAGCATTGTGCAGAAGACGCGCCCAGTGGGAACATTGCCAGAGTGGATCAGGGGGCATGTGGCTCAGAATTGTGCAGAAAGCGCGCCCAGTGGGAACATTACCAGAGTGGGTTAGGGGGCGCGCTGGGCAGTAGTGTGGCAGGAACAGGGCTAGATGATGCTTGGGCAGAGCGACACGCATGTGCGCAAAGAAGGGCGCACGTTTGCGTCTATGTGTGCATGTGCGTGTGCTAGTGCACTGCAAAGGACACGCCACAGTGTGGGTACATCATCCGCTTTCCTCCTTGCCCATCATGATGGGACGGCAGCCGCGCAATTTGTAGCATTGCATGCACTTTGTGCACGCATGCGTGTGCACGAAGGAGATGCATGGGATCACATCGCGACGTGCGCGCATGGAGGAGGATGCATGGGATCACCTCGCGATGTGCATGCATGGGGGAGGATGCCTGGGATGACATAATAACGTGCTTGCATGAAGGAGATGCATGGGATCACCTCGCGATGTGCATGCATGGGGGAGGATGCCTGGGATGACCTAATAACGTGCTTGCACGAAGGAGATGCATGGGATCACATCGCGACGTGCGTGCCCCCTTGGTGTTGCTCTGCTCACCCCAGCTGCTCACCCCATGCGCGCGTGCCCTCAGTGCCTGACGCATGCTGTGGAGGTGCGTGCACAGACTGACGCATGCGTGCGTGCCCTGTGTGCCTGATGCATGCTGTGGCACGACATGCACAGACTGACGCATGCGCGCGTGCCTTGTGCCTAACGTTCGGGCCCCCTTGCTGTCGCCCTACTGCTGCAGCTTAAAGCAGGAGACACCAAGCAGTATGGGCTGGTGGAGCAGCTCCCTGGATGGGCATCTACCCTCCTGTTTGCCCTCTCTCCCCTGCCTCAACTGGTGCGTGCGACTGCCGCCGCATCCTCAGGCTGCCTGTGCGTGCCCTCGTATCCATGTGCGTGCATGCCCTCGTATCCTTGTGTGTGCATGCCCTCGTATCCTTTGCGTGCCGCTGCACTGCCCTGCCTGTGCTGTGAGTGTGCAGTGGCTCTGTGTCACTTTTTGACCCAGTGCCACTTTTTGCAGTGCCACTTTTTGACTCAGTGCCACTTTTTGACCCAGCACCACTGTTTGACCCAATGGCTCTGTGCCACTATCTGACCCAGTGGCTCTGTGCTGCTATCTAACCCAGTGGCTCTGTGCCGCTATCCGACCCAGTGCCGTCCGGGGGCGGCAGCAGCCCCATCCTTGTGTGTGCGAGCCCTCATATCCTTGTGTGTGCATGCCCTTGTATCCTTGTGTGTGCATGCCCTCGTGTCCTTGTGTGTGCATGCCCTCGTATCCTTGTGTGTGCGTGCCCTCGTTTCCTTGTGTGTTTTCCTACACGCAGGAGTCTGTGCTTGCGCCCTTGCGCCCTTGTGTGCTGCACACCGCGCCATACGCTGTGTCACATGTCCCATGCTCGTCCGCACTCTTAAAACCAGGCGGCCATCCCGCGCGCGCTGAGCCCTGCCTTTGCATTTCTGCACTGAACTGAGCCGCACATCATCTGCGTGCACCTGTGCCTGCAAAGTGAAAGGATCAAGCCCTGCACGTCTGTGCGCATGCGCGCTAAGGCCTCAGCACATTAGACCTGCACACTGCGTCCACTGCAGCCCTCCACTTAGGCACGGCAAGCCCAGCATTTGCGCGCACCCGGTCCTGCTCAGTGTTTTAGCCCATGCGTGTGTGCGCTGAGGATTGCACATAAGGCCTGCACATACTGCAGCACACCCTGCGTGTGCTCGCCGAGGCCTGCACATAAGGCCTGCACACCCTGTGTGTGCTCGCCGAGGCCTGCACATAAGGCCTGCACACACTGTGTGTGCTCGCCGAGGCCTGCACATAAGGCCTGCACACACTGTGTGTGCTCACCAAGGCCTGCAGATAAGGCCTGCACATACTGTGTGTGCTCGCCGAGGCCTGCACATAAGGCCTGCACATACTGCGTGTGCTCGCCGAGGCCTGCACATAAGGCCTGCACATGAGCCCTGTGTACCACACCCTGCATGCGTGTCCCAGCCCACAGAACGGCCCAGCAGCTCCGCCCTTGCCGTGCCCCTGCCATTCCAGGACATGCACAGACTGACGCATGGCGTGTGTGGCCTTCTGCGCGCCAGCGGCTGGCGCGTGCAGCCTGCGTGCCGGCAGCTGAGGCAGGCGTCATGCTCTGTGGGCTTGCACGCTCATACACCCGGGCAATAAGCGGGCTAAGTGATGCGCCCATGCACACACGCACTGGCTCACACATACACACACAACCAGCCTGTGTCGGCGCGCGCAGGTGCGCAACCTGCTGGACCCGAAAGGCCTGGAGGGCTTGTCTGTGGGCACCATGCTGCTGGCGCTGACCGGCAACGCCCTCATGGTCCCACGCGCGCTGCTGACCCGCGACCTCGTGTGGCTGGCAGGCACCTCCTGGTGCGCGTGCGAGCACTGCGTGCAAGCGGAAGTGTGTTCCAGCATGGCACGCTGTGTGTTTGTGTGCACGAGCGTGTTCATAGTGCGTGTGTGACCTGGTGTGGTTGGCAGGCACCTCCTGGTGCGTGTGCAAGCACTGCGTGCAAGCGGAAGTGTGTTCCAGCATGACACGCTGTGTGTTTGTGTGCACGAGCGTGTTCATAGTGCGTGTGTGACCTGGTGTGGCTGGCAGGCACCTCCTGGTGCAGGTGCTCGCTGCATGCAAGCGTAAGCGTGTTCTTGCATGACATGCTGTGAGCATGTGCAAGCAGGAGATGGGGGGGGGCAGGTGTGCGTGTTCGTGCATTCAGTGGGTGAGTTCCCAGGCAGAGTGCACACCTGTGCGCGTGCATGCTGTGCTTGTGTGCATGCTGTGCTTGTGTGCATGCTGTGCTTGTGTGCATGATGTGCTTGTGTGCATGTACTGTTTAACGTGCAGGCGCATGCACGCGTGCGTGTTTGTGAACACGCATGTGTGCGTCACCTGCACGTGGTGATGAGGGTAGCGGCCTGGAGGGGGAGGTGCGCGGATGTGTGCATCTGTGGTTTGTTTGCATCTCTCACGAGGGAACACATGCGGGCTCGTGCTTCGTACTGTTTGTGGGTACGAGTGTTGTTGCGTGCGCCAGCACTGCCCCTGGGCTGCACTATGCAGGGGCTTCTCTGCCCCACCGGCCCATTTGGGGGCAGTCCCATTTGCACACCTTGTGGCGCGAAGGCCTCGCACAGACCCAGAGGCAAGCTCCCTCCTGGGGCAGTCCCTCTCGCGCATCTTCAGAGAGGAAGGCCATGAGCAAGCATACAGGGCTGCTCGCGTGCCCACCTGCTTTTGCTAACCGTCGCTTGCACTCCTGCGCAGGTCCTGTCAGTGGCCGGCTGGGGATTGATGCAGCGCTCAGCCCAATCCCAGATCCCCCCCCAAATATGTGTGCCCCACGGCCCCATGCCCGTCTTGCCCGCCGCTTGCACACCTGCGCAGGTCCCTGTCGGTGGCCGGCTGGGGTCAGCTGCTGAGCATGTTCCTGGCCAGGTCCCAGGAAACAGGGTGAGTGGGGCGCTTTGGGCCAGGTCTCAGGACACACAGATCAGTGCAGCATGTTCCTGGCCAGGTCCCAGGAAACAGGGTGAGTGGGGCGCTTTGGGCCAGCTCCCCGGACACACACAGCGCAGCGCGCATGCTTCTGGCCAGCTCCCAGGACACACACAGCGCAGCGCGCATGCTTCTGGCCAGATCCCAGGACACACACAGATCAGTGCAGCATGTTCCTGGCCAGATCCCCGGCTGACACACGGTAGGTGGGCTGCGCTGCGTGCGTGCTCTCCGTGCACCGGTGTGCCCGCCTCTGTGGTGCGCCGCTGCCTGCGCAATGTGCCCGTGCGCTCTGTGGGACCGGCCCTTCATATGTTGCGTGCATGGGCAGGCCCTTGGCTGGCGCTGTGTGGCGGGAGGGCTGCCCACACAGGGTGTGCCACTGTGCAGAGCACAAGGGCTGGCACACTGCAAGCCTCACCTGCGTGGAACCCATCCTTGACACACAAGGGCCAACCCGCTGGGGGGCTACAGCGGCTATGACCCCAGGGCCGCAGCGGCTTTCACCCAAGGGCCGCAGCTGTTATGAGTCATAACTTATGACACCAGGGCCGCAGCTGTTTTGACCCCAGGGCCGCAGCGGCTTTCACCCCAGGGCCGCAGCTGTTATGACACCAGGGCCGCAGCTGTTTTGACACCAGGGCCGCAGCAGCTTTCACCCAAGGGCTCCCACGGGAGCCATGCCACCCTGAAAATAAACGTGTCATCCGCGGCGACCGCCATGCAGGATAGCTCGTCTGCTCATAAGCAAGGAATGCCTCCTGTGCCACGCCGGAAGTCTCTGCACCGGGTGTTGGAGCATTGGTTTCCTGCGCCACGGAAGCCTGCATGTGTGCTGAAGTGGTTTGGCATGATGGGCACAGCATTCGGCAGAGTGCATTGTGCAACTGTCCATGCAATGTGGGGTATTCATGCACTCAAGCAGTGGGGCGGGGGCGCAGCCCAAGGGCGGGGGCTGCAGCTCTGCAAGCACCGCGTCCAAACAGGAGCTCAGTCCCTCGAGCACTGCGCCCAGGCTTCTGCTACCTGCATGCACACCGCGAAGTCCCGACACTGCTGCAGCGTGGGCGCGTGCTGCTAGCCCTCACTACACCCTATACACCCTGAACCCTACACCCTTTACACCCTTGCCATCCTGAACCCTTCACCCTGTTCACCCCTAAACACCCTGAAACCTAAACCCCCGACACCCTTAAACCTACATCCCAGACAACCTTACACGCCCTGAACCCTACACCCTAGACCCCCCTATCAGCCCTGAACCCTACACCCTAGACCCCCCTATCAGCCCTGAACCCTACACCCTATACACCCTGAACCCTACACTGTACACCCTACATCCTGAACTCTACACCCTGAACCCTACCACCTGAACCCCAAGCGCTGCTCACGCGCTCGTCAGACTGGCTGCGGTGCTTGCGGCAGCAGCTAGGCTGCTTCCTAATGCTTGCTGGAGCACCACGCCCCGAGCAGGACAAAGGTGAACAGATGTGTCTCAGATGTGACACCCCTAGGCAACCCCCCAATCTTGCCCTGCCCTCCTCCTGCACGCCCCCAACAGGGCTCAAGTGAATGTGCTTTTACCTTTTTAACCTTAAAAGTTGAGGATTTAAACACCCACGCCCATTTCTTGCCCCACCCGCCCCTTGCAGCGCGCGCTACCTCAGCCCGGCCGCATTCACGGCCATCTCCGTGGCCATGCTTGTGTACTTGGGAGTGGTGCTGCGGCAGAACGCACGCGCCACGCGCATGCGGGCATCAACCGTGTGAGCGCATGACAAGGTTAGGTTAGGTTACAAAGCTGTACCTGCCAAATGAGGGCAGCTTAGCTGAAGCCAAACAGGCCTGCAACCAAAACCAAAAAAGGCAAGCTAGGTTGTGTCCTAAAATCTAGGCACAGCAGCGCATGACCAGCACACACACTTCATGCTCTATGCATGAAGTGGCAGCGCTCTGTGTGATAGGCGTTGCCTTGACCCATTGCGTGACAATGTCATGGAGTCGACCGAAAGGCTTTACAGCTTGTGTGGTGCATGCATGGTTGTAAGAGTTGTAAGATTTCTAAGAACTGTACAAGATCTTAAAGGTATGGGTCCCCTTTTTCATGTACTTAAACCACAAGCCACTCATGCTGTCTTTTGCGCAATGAGCGCGCCTTAGGCTTTTGTGCCGTGTGCTGCATGCGCCCCTGAAGCACAGATGGCTGAGATAGCATGCTTGCGTTCCAAGGTCAGGAAAAGTGTGCTTGCGTTCCAAGGTCCTGCGCTGCTGACGGGATGTCCAGGGAAGAATGTGTTCTCAGTATCATTACTTTGGAAGGTGTGTGCGCATGTGTGTGTGTGTGTGCGTGCGCAGGCTGTGCTGAACATTTTGTAAGCTCATTGTGCAAGTTGTACAGATTCAGTACTGGAAGCTCTGACTCTCTGTAAGTGTGCCCTTCGCTCGCAGAGCTCTGCCTTTTTGTTAGAATGCACACCCTTCTTACCACAGCAATTTTTGTTTGTGCTGCATTCTTGGGCAAAATTAGATGCTTCTACTGGAGGTGGAAGGTGATGAGTTCTGCCTCTGGAATGTGAGGGGCAATTTACAAAGGCGTCCCTTAGCTGTCTTGCTGTGCGCCAAGTTTTGGTCCATCCCCACAAAAGCACTAAGTGTGCATAATTTTATGCAATGATTGTAAAGGTCGGGGCAAACTAGTTGGACATGCTGTCTTCATTCTTGATTTCGCGCTTGTCAAGTTGCAAGTTAAGATGGTGATGGAACCTAAGTTTGTGGCCTTGAACTTGCAACCCCTTGCCTCTACTTTGAGGCTCTGTGAGAGGCTTAGTTGGTCCTGTTGTGAGCTGATGCAAATTGCCTGGGCAGGAATCACATGCGTGACAGGATAAGAGAACTCTTCGAGTTCTCCTTTTCCTTATTTGATGCAGGGGGCGTCTTACTGTCTGCATAGTCATTCTTTTCTTTCTTTCTTTGATTGCAACACAGTACAACACAAGGAGATGTATTGTATGCACTGCATGCGCTATTGGATGTACAGCGACCTTGCCAACTGATGAGCGGCTTTCCAGGTTCAAGTTGATCAGTGTCAAAGTTATTAAAAGGCCCCAGAAAGAAGGCCTTGCTTCCTTTTTGTGACTAATAGCTTTAGTGACTTGAAGCTACCTTGAAGGTAAGGCACGGGTTGCATGGCTGCATCAACCAAATGTGCCTGAGGGCATCAATGACAGCCAAGGTTGCAATGGGTTAAGACAATCATGGTCTATCTAGTTAGATAAGCCAGATGGGTTGACTGCTGGGCTTGTAGGTCCATGCCAGTCCAAAAGTAAACACTATGGGTCTCAGAAATCAAGAAGATTATTTTTACGTCTACTTCAAGAGAAACAAGGTCACATTCTCAGCATTGATAATGTCAAAATAAAAAGCGCCAGTGCCCCAAATACAGTTTTTGTCAGCCACGGTAAATCAGTACATTGCTCTGCAAATTTCCTTCTTTAATAGCAGCCTGCTATTAAAACCTGAGGTTTCCATGCAAGGGCATAAAAAGAGGACATGCTTTTCGTCCTGGACAGCATTCAAGTTACATTTCAAACGAGACATTTGTCGCATTGCCTATTGTGGATTTGCCAACATCCAGTCTCAGCTCTCAGGACAAGAAGAGAAGAACTACATAGGCAGCGGAACACTCCCTATATCGATTAAGGAAAAGGAGCCGCCTTAGGCCTGAGCATCGTATGAGTCCTTCACCGGCAAAGAAAACAAAAAAGTTAGTGGGGATCAGGGGTTGGGTGTGCAAGCACTGCTTGTTTTGGCAAAATCGAGCAATGTCACGAAGCACATGCCTACTCAACTCCAGCTGTAGGTATACCAGATACGTATCTAAGAAGCAAATGGGACGGGCTCCGCGCAATGCTTGGCTTGAGAGGTGAGGCCATCCATGCATAATCAGTAGCCAATTTGTCGCCAATTTGTGAGCATTTGCCTTAGGGTCTGCATCATCCAATTCCCAACATTCAATTCAACATCGCACGCAACCGCTCATGCAGATCGACCACAATGTCCTGTAATGGAAGGGGGTTACAAGTTACAAGTTAGGGTTCACCGCCAGCCAGATCATTAGGCTGATTGATTTGTTGCTGGTCTAGGCCAGCCATAAAATAGTCCAAAATGTCTGAAATGAAATGGTAGAGTTTGCCGTGCTGTCACAGTCTCAACGGTTGAGAAAGAAAATCAAGTCTGACTAGGCAAGGCATGAAAAATAAAAGGGGCCTCTTTAGACAAGGAATGGCAAAAAGGGATGAAAAGGACCAAGTAACTTTTTTTGAGAGAGCACACAAACAAGGCTTGACAGTGAAAAGAACATGCACCTCATTTTGAACCGCAGCACAGGAAAACTTGTCACAGTGGCCATTTCCACCGCGCCAGATGAAGGATTTTACTGCGAGAGTATGTGCTCTCAAGCGAAACATGCTAACATTCCTCATAACATCATGATGCTTAGGTAGGTCAAGGTGCAGATAGTAAGGTGGCACCAATGACAGCCAACGAGAACTCCAACGTAAATGAAATGAAATGGGAAATTCTAAAGAGTTGTTGCGCCGCTGCGGGAATCGCTCATGACCTTGCATATACAGCTTAATGATCAGTCAGCTTTGTAGGACTAAACAAGCCACGGGAAAGGCTAAATCCTGGGACATTAGAGGAATCGTCAGAAACTTCCTGGCACGGTTGAAGTGCGGTTGAAGCGGTTGAAGTGCGGTTGAAAAAATTTCAACCGCATAGCAACCGTGAGCGGTTGATTTCAGACGCACGGTTGAAATAAGCAATTTCAAC
>LFIK01005020.1_pt1 | contig 10649 bp, 9 predicted proteins | sample 643401 | NCBI WGS metagenome assembly LFIK01 (sample SAMN03777447, study PRJNA286221) | soda lake metagenome | biome: soda lake; feature: Kulunda steppe; material: water; isolation source: sample T5-Br brine of Lake Tanatar-5 | place: Russia: Kulunda steppe | collected 2010-07
GGGAACGGCGATGAGGTTGTGGCGCAGTGGATGGATCGCACGCGTGGGGACGCGGATCCGTGACGTGCGTGGGTGGGTGCGCGTGGAGGAAGCTCCTTCAGTCCGTTGCCAAGCGCTCGTGACGTCCCATCGTACGTCCGTGATATCCATCGGCCTAACGCGGTCGATGCAAACCGATCCACCAACCAATTGGAATCCACACGGAATGCAAACGAAAGAAATGGGAACATCCCCAAAAACAATCGAACGAAGAGAACGAGTCCGACGTAGGTGTTGCTTCTCTCCACACGAACACTTGTGGTGGGTCCACGATCGCGAATCAAGCGGTGCATGCTCGCGCGAATGAAATAGGAAGCGTGCATTTCCAAGCATAGGAAGGACCCTACATGGTGCGCACGAATTGGGATGGTGCGTGGGTGACAAGGATTGTTCTTCGCATCAAGGGGGGGTGTCGTCTCTTTGTCGTCCTATCTATCGACCCTCGCCCATCGGTCGGGGAGAGGCAAGGGATGTAGACCCTCCATACGATTAAGAGAGAAAAGTCTCGATGCCATATCGCAACAAACTCAGGACACAACATCCCACGCTCAAACACACGTGCGAGCCCCAAACTTAATCGCCTGTTGTGGTAGAGTGATACAAAGAACGAACCAATGGACGTCTCAACAAAAAGATGGAGGATGCAAGCGATTTTAGACAAGTGTAAGAGTTGTGAAGAGAATGGGAATGGAGGGGAAGGACACGAGAACGTGATGAGCATACAGAGTGATGCGACCGGAAAAAGAAGAGTATGGTCAAAGTAGGATGAAAGAAAAGAACACGAGGAGTGGAGCCGATTGCGCGATTCGAGAGCATAAATAGGAAATACGAAAAATGAAGAGGAAGTTGTGGAGTGGGAAAGCTGGTATGGGTGGTTGTGTTCAAATACGTTGCGAGTCGACAAACAAAAGCATCCACGTTAGCGATAGAACTAGATCGGTGACTGTGTTGGTAGTGATGTGTCCACGGCCATCGGTGCAAGATCCTTGAGACCCAAGCGTTTGAGTAGGTACGATTACGTGTATTGTTGAGCTTCGTACTCACAAGCGGTACTTCCGGCCCTCCTCATTCCGCATCACAAAGATTCTTCTCTAGTATGGAGCGAAGAACGTCCTAGTTTGCTTTTTCTCCATGAACGCAGACTATTAGGTGGATCAAGAGAAATGATGCCGGAATTCGTTGTGACGCATTGCTTTCTCACAAGAAGAAGACATTTGGTTTTGAAACATGGGACGCACAATGCCTACCAGGACCATACTAGTTTTGCAAGTCTTGGGTTGCAATGGTGGTGTGTTGAACTCCAACGTCTTCGAAACATTTCATTGCTACGGACATCGTAAAACGTTGCCATCCGCGTGTTGGTTTATTGGATCCACGTGTGACACATGCATCGTGATGAGAACGGTTGAGTCCGTCCAAAGAGGCACAGTCAAAAGGTGCAAGATGCGCTCGAAAGGCCGAAAAATGTGGAGGAAGAAAAAGGTTGCATGGCATAAACCATCGATCCATCCAAAGAACAAGATCCCAAAAGAACCATCAAAACGCAGTTTTCCCACGCGAGAAGAAGTTCGGGTCATGGTCGTGGACCAAAAAGCGTGGATTGCGCCGACATGAAAACGAGTGTCGGATCTTGGATGTAAAAGAGGCATGCAACAAGGTCGGGAGGACACAAACTCCCATTGCTCGTCCAAATGCTCCGTCAAACGCACGAATCGACACGTCCAACGTGCGTTCCACGTGTCACGAAAGGCTTGCACGATCCAATGCAACGTTTGTCCCATCCACTCGACATGTTTGCCACGTTGCATTGCCTACTCTCCCTTGGTTTCGTCGTCCGGAGGTGAACCGCGATGCAGATGCACCCCTTTTCGACCATTTGCACCTCTCCCCTTCTCCCTAGTATCCGGTCACGGAAGCAGGGTGCAGGTGCTCGTGTGGGGTGCATCTGCTGGCTGGTTGTGGACCTGTCCTTGAACTCGTTCGGTTCTCTTCGATTTGTTTCGGTGGAATTCCACCGCGAATGGACGTCGAATGCGATGGACGACGTGGCCATGGAAGCAAACGGTGACGAATGGGTGCGATGCAAGAACGAAAGGATGGAAGGAAGAAGAAGAGAAGCCAACAAAACCAAGGTGGGAGAAGAAGCGTGGAAACCACGACCGAAAGATGAATGTGCACTCCAACTGGTGTGGACCCAAGACGTGCATGGAAAGCCAGAACACAAACATCCGCTGTTCCAGCTGGAACTGTGCACTCCGTGCCAGAAAAAACTGTCCATGGTGCACTGGGAGATGAAACCCAGGAAAGACTATCCAGGATATGCAGACACAAGGTGCAGGTGCTGTGGAAGAGATCATGTACTGCAGCACTGCCTGGTGGAGAAGTGCAACCACAGAGTGTGCAAAAGGAAGCCTTTTGCAAGAGATCATTTCTGTGCCATGGGAATATGCGAAACATGCCTGAATCTCTTCTGGGGTGGAGATCATAGAGAGATGAACGGAGGCCTTCGATTGTTCTGGCGATGCCCCTTCTGTCGTCACCAGCAAAAGCTCGCCAAACATGAAAGCCCACATCTGTGCGTGGAAGATTGGGCTGTGACAATGCAAGACCTGAACGGGAGTAACAGGAATCTACTTGAGGCTGTAAGTGTTGCGGAGTTGGAGAGGTCCATCGAGGAACCCACAGAGCCAGTCGTTCAAGAGAGTGGGAACCCAAGGAAAAGGGAGCCCAGGTTTGCTAATATCAATGAACTTTGCGCCGAACAATCTGTGGTCGAGGCGGTGGAGAATCTTGCAGAAGTATCTGATGATCCGCTGGAAATGAAGGTGCTGCCTGCGGTGGACTTCACTTCTCCGGCAAAAAGGCCCCGGACGCATGCTGATTCCCTCGATGCAACAGCACTGCTTGGCAAGTGTCCGCCAGAAGCCCCATGCACGCAAGCAAGGAGCATTGAAAACGTTTTGGCATCTTTGGGGGAAAGGGGCAAGGAGGCGAAAACAGCACGCGCCAATATCTCGGATTTCTGGGAGACCATCGACCTACTCTCTTCGTCGGACGAGGACGGGGAATTCCTTCCCCTGAGAAGAAAAGTCAGAGCACCAAAAATGAGCTGGCCCGTAAACAAGGCCAAACCAACAAGGACCCCTGAGCAACTCAAGATTTTCCTAGCCCCTTATGAAAGCTGGTGCAGGGACCCTGATGTGAAGAAAAACTGCCCAACTCTGTCAGACCCAGCGCTCTTGACGAGAATGAAGGAATTTGAGAAGCCAGCGTTTGAATGGCCAAAGTTTTTGTATGAACAGGTGTTCGTGCCTTCCAAGAATTTCACTGGTGAGGATTGGTCGTCTTCGAAAGGAGGCCACTGGCGGAGCGAGCTGGGTCCGGAAACGTACATACTAACGGTTCGATTGCTTTTCATGCACAGACATTGCCTGCACCATTCACAGTCACCTGTGGGACGAACCATTGTTGGCCATCAATTCTGGTGGATTGTTTTCCACGGCATGCAGGTCGAGATGCTACTGCACTAACCTGAGAGGACACAAACCTATCACTTCCGCTGCCTCCGCTGTCCCTGTGAAGCCTGTCCAGGATTTTTTGGGCTGGCCACATGACCGACCCTGGCCAGCCTGGGCATCCTCCGCATGGATCGACAATTGCTTGAGAACGATCGTTGGATTGTCCTGCGCCAGCCCTAGGTCGGTCACTCAGATCAAGCAGTACATAAAGGCCAACCCCCGGACACGACTACACAAGCCAACGGAAAAGGACATACTTAAAAAAATACGCGTTTACAATTTGGTGCCCAGTCAAACGGGATCCACGCCAGATGTTCTTTCACTGGAAAGGGTGGAAGAGCTCATGGGATTCCCAAAGGGTCACACGAGAAGCTGCGACCAATATCACACCACCGATCACCAGCGAAGGAAGATGCTTGGAGACTCTTTTCAGGTGGATACGGTTGCCTACTTGCTAACACCGTTTCTGGACATGCAGAAGGCGGGCAAGCTGCCACCAGAGGGCATCACCGTCCTCTCCTTGTTCGATGGCATTGGAGGGGCGGTGGTCGCGTTGCACAAGATTGGGGTGAAATTGAACCGTGTGATCACCTGCGAGAAGGACGAGTTGCGGAGGATGGTGGTGAGGAATTGGATGCAGAAGCACGTACCACACGTCATTCACATAGAAATGGATGACATCAAGGACGCGTCCAAGGGTCCCAGCAACACCGCATTCATTCGAAGCACCATGAGCAAAGGACCCATCCATCTTGTGATTGGGGGGAGTCCATGTCAGAACATCAGCATGCTCAATCGTGTCTCTGGGAACAAGGGAAGCGGCAGGTCCGGTTTTTCCGGGGACGATTCTCATCTGTTCTTCAGCTACGTTAACATCTTGCGCAAGTGCAAGGAAGAGCACGAGAGGAAGAGTCGCTTGCGGAACAACGGTCGCTAGGCCCCATGGATACTGTGACGTTGATTTTCCTTGCCGTGCCGGCGGTTATTTCTTTTACAGAAGCATCTGTTCAACTGAAACCTCTCCTTGGGGCACGAGGCGACGTTCAGGACTGTTTCCGCGGCCTGCAGTACGCCCGTTTTGTCTATCCATCGTCCCGTATGGGCCGTTGCACACAAGCGATGGTCGGCTTTCATGCCGTTTTCACTGTTTATCTTCGTCCTGTGGGGTCTGTCCTTCTTCGAGCATTTTCCTTGCTTCTTCCATTTGGGCTTTTTGTTTTTGCAGTCACGTCCAGGTCCATCCTTGCGATGTCAGTCCGTTGCTTCGCTGTGTGGAGGTGGTTTCGAGGATTCGCATCGTTTCTAGCCGCAGGACGTGTCAGGTGTCTTTCCACCCATGGTTGGTACACCGGCACGTGTGGAGGGTCTGCTCGTGACGTGAGAAGTGCGGTGCGTCTCGTGCTCCTTCCTCACCTCGCACCACTGGACATTCGCTGTCTTTTTGCTTGGAAGCAGGATGCCTGGGTCCGCAGCACGTCCAGTAGTACACGTCCACGGTCTTCCCGTCGTCTTGCAACGTGTGTGCCCACACGCCGGTGTGCGAAGCGAATCCCATGGTCTTTCCACCACGTTCGTCGTGCTCTTGGCTGCTCCGTGGCGACGTCTCGGACTGCACTGCGCCAGCTGCACGTCGTCCCAACCGCGTCGTCAGCTCGTGCGTCGTCGTCGTCGTCGTTTCGTTCGCTTCGTTTTCGCGTGCGCACCTTCCATGGCCACGGGTTCGCGATGCAAAGGCAGCGTGCGATCGACGGGTTCGTCCATGTCGCGCACGCGACGTGCAGATCACACGTGTACAAGCTGACGTGCGATGCGACGCACACGTGCTTGTGCTTCGCCACCAACAGCAGCAGCAACGTAACAAAAACCAAAACCAAAACCAAAACGAAAACGAAACGAAACGAAACGAAGGACACGACGACGTAGGAAGATCCAACCAAGAGAAGAGATCCGTGGATGGAAGAGGAATGAAAGGGTGAAGATGCATGCATGGGGATGGGTTACGTAGGTCGTCGCGCACGCGGCCGATGCACTTGCAGAGGATGTTTCCCCATCCGTGTGGATGGCATGTGGTTCGTGTCAGCGCCGCACGAAGCGCGTTCGTTTCCAATGCATGTATCCCATGCAACCACATGGAACACCAAGGCGAGTTCCCAATGATACAAATCAAGAAACACCATCCGATGCGCGCAAGGAAGACAATCGGAACCGCGTGCGTGGAAGAAGAAAGGGTGGAGAAGACGCACGAAGAGAGCGGCAAGCGCCAAAGCGGAGACAAGAGATGGAGGAAACATGCAATCGAGTCCCACGCATGGAATTGATTGCAAACGGAAATTGGATGGGCGTGGCCGTCCATGCCATCCATGCGCATGTGACGTGCGAATCTCAAGCAACGTTTCAGCTTCCGAGCTTGGCCACACTTGATGCGCGTCTCGGGACAAGCAGCTTCAAATTTTCGCATCGAGAAAGATATTAGGTGTGCTTTTGCTCGAAGCCTTTCGTGCACTAAACTGCTTTCGCGGGGTACTTCTTAGCTTTCAACATGAATGCAAAAGCGCCATTATCTTACATCGTGTCATGCTTCTCTCCATCCGTTTTTGAAACTAGGATTGAATTTGCCATTCAACATAAATTTTGATTGGAACATATTTCACGGATGCGGAACTCCATTGCTTTCTTTTGGATTGAATGTTTAAAGCTTACATGCAAGTGCACCTTCGCACGGGTCGCTTTCTCCGAGAGGACCTCTCGACTTTCCCAACGCCACAGGCACGCCGCCGCTCGTTCCTTGAGAGTGCGATTCAATAGAGACATTTCGCTCTACGAATGCATCTTTGCCATGAAGATCCGACTTTGTTTTTGAAAGACCAGTGTGTGAGCAACGTCCGAATAAGGACCTTGGCGTTGGCAATTCCAAACGCGGCGAGGAACACGTGCACAAACCATGGCTCAATGTGTGAACTTTACGGCTTACGATTTGCCGTTGACACTGTTCTACCCAAAAACAACCACGCATCCCTTCGATTTGGTCTCGTTCGTGCGTCCACCGTTGCGTTGAGGAAAGTCTCTTGTGCATGCGTCGTTTCTTTTCGAGCAACGACGCTGTTTTTCGACCGTGCATCTCCTTCCTTTGCATCTTTGACGTGGATGGCACGATCTATTTGCTCTCTCTCTCTCTCTCTTCCACACGTGGACGTTGCCTCCACGAGGTGACGTGGTCCTTTCGATTCACAACGGTGTTCACAACGATTGGAGTGCATCCGGATGGGTCGACCTCCATCGACGAGTTTCTTCGTTGGTTTCTTTGTTGTGTTGGTTGTTGTGTGCTTGTTGTTTCTTTGTGGGATTGTTTGTTGTGTTGTTTGTTGTTGGATTGTTTGGTTTGTGGATGGAACGTTTGCAATGGCGAACGCGCATCGCGACGCACTGCGCGAGCACGTGAAGCATGCGAGGAAGAAGTACGTGGACGTGCATCGCGAGCACGTGCGACGATCCATGCGAAGCAACCGTGATCAGCTGGAACAAGCGTTGAAACGCACGTGGGAAGAAGCCATGGCCAGACCACCGCTGGTGATGCCGAACCACGTCCGTCGATCTTCCAAGCGAGAAGAAACAGAGGACAAAGCAATGCCAAGAGCAAAGAAACATGCTGTGGTCAAACGAAACCGTGGTGGAACCATGCAAGTGCTGGCTCTTCCTTTGGATCCAGTCCAAGCGCCGCCCAAATATGTCACCTGGAGATATGCAACAAGCAACGTAAGGGATGATTCAGAAGTGGGAAGGAAACTGCTCTATGAAGTGGGAGGAGAAACGTTGCACGCTAGCGATTCAGAACGGAGCGATGATGGAGGAAAAGGCAGACGTTCCAACAGCGCCCGCAGAATGGATGAAGACGAAGAAGTCGATGATGTCTCCAGCTACGACGGAAGAAGACCCACTGACAACACTCCCATACGCAACCAGAACGAAGGACCGCAAAGTCCCAAGACGAGATCAGAACAAGAGCTGGAAAAACAAAGATCGGGAAACCATCCAGAGAGACCTCATGCAACAACAGATTCGCCCAATAACAGTGATTCTGAACCGGAACCCTACTGGCAACCCATTGATGATTATGTCATACAATCCACTGCAAAAGTATTCGACACGCAGGATACCCAAGTTATTCAAGCACTCGCAGACTATGCCGAAACCACACCAAGAATGATCCAGAAAAGGATCGTTTGCCTGGAAAAAGGAATTGATAGCATTCAAGGCCTTCAATGCCAAGCTGCACTTTCAAAGATGAACAACCTGGAAGAAGCGATGGATACACACCAGACCCTGTTTTGTAGAAGATGCAGGGTCTTTGACTGCAAGAGGCAGTGCTTTGGATACACTCCACCTCCTAAACCGGAAGTGCTGTGGCCACGAGCAAAAGCAGGCATGGAAGAAAGACAGACGCCCTGCATGCGTGATTGCTGGAAGGAGGAACTAGCTGCATCTCGAATTGGAGGATCTACTTCCCAGAATGAGTGGGGTATGTTGGAGGAAGGAATCATAAAAATGGGAAGGAAGATGTTTGGAGCTAACGCGTGTCTCATTGCCAAGCTACTACCAGGGCACCATTGCAAAGCAGTGAAACGATGGCTGGATCAACATGCAGTGGAAGACAAGATTCAGCATGAATCAGTCGACACTGAGCCGGTAAAAAATCATAAAAAAAGGAATGGGAAGAAAAGGAAATCAAGGTCATCCATCACACCAGCAGCGTTGGCTGTGCGCAAGCAAATAGAGAAGTCTGGAAGGGCTGTCCTTCCTGCATACAAACCATGCAGTTGCAGTGGAAACTGTGTGTTTGAAACCTGCACTTGCGCTCAGAATGGCAACTTCTGTGAAAAGTTTTGTCAGTGTCCGCCAAGTTGCCCTCACCGTTTTCAGGGTTGTCGATGCAAGAAAGGCCAGTGCAGGACAAAGGCATGCCCATGCTTTGCAGCTGGTAGGGAGTGCGACCCTGACCTTTGTCACAACTGCATACCGAGCATTCCAGCCCATGGAAAGCGAGGTGCGGCGAGGGGGGATGGACAGTCAGATGGCATGAATCAGCCTCAGTGCTGCCAGAACATGAACTTGTTGCTTCGACGGCATAGGCATGTTCAGATGGGGATTTCAGAAATCCATGGATGGGGAGCTTTTCTTCAAGGTGATGCGGAAAAAAACAGCTTTTTGGGTGAATACACAGGAGAGTTGATCAGCCACGAAGAAGCAGACAGGCGCGGCAAGGTATATGACCTGGTCAATAGCAGCTATTTGTTCAATCTCAACAGCGAATTTGTGGTAGATGCCTTTCTTCGTGGCAATAAGTTTAGGTTTGCAAACCACTCGCCCAACCCAAACTGTTACGCAAAAGTTCTCCTGGTGGAAGGCGAGCACCGGGTGGGCATTTTTGCCAAAGAGCGCATCAAGGACGGTGAAGAACTTTTCTACGACTACCGATACGACAAGGAGAAGGAAGTGGCCATGGTGCAGAAAGCACAACGTAAGAACCCATAATAAACAAACTGGATGAAATTTGTGCACTCGGGATGGTCGAAACATTCCAAGGGTTGCTAAGAAAACAGCACGTACGAACCGTGCCAGCGGATTCTTTCCGATGTATTTACCTACGTCGACTGTTTGTGGTGGATTCTCCTCAACCGCCCAAACACCAAACAGGCAGGACAAAGAATTCTCCTGCTCTTGGTCCTGTACAACCGTGCTCTCTGCGTGCATGATGTTCTTCTTTGCTGTCCTTTCGTTGATTCCTACCTAGCATGATCCATTTCTACAAGCCCAGCCCTGTCTATGTGCCCTTCAATCACTTCCTCTTTTTTGTTCGTTTCCTAAAGTCGCTCGTTCGCTCGAGCTGCCACCTGTACTACGCCCAATGCGATACACTCGCACAATCCACAGTACATGGGATAGACCGCCGTTCCACGGCGTGTCCCAACCAGTTTTTCTTCTTTACCATAATCCTACCCACTGCACCAATCGCCAGCGCCTCAAGCATGCTTGGAACCTTTTGCATGTAGTCCAGTGCACTACGGGTTCTGAGGCTCTACACTTTGCGACGTTTGGTAGCATTGGTAGCTTTGGGAGCCACACCATCCGTTGCCAGTTTGTTCCCTCGGCACATATCTTCTGTGGGTGGAAAATTCACTTGTGGGAGGAGCCTTCCTGCTTTGTAGCGGACACCACATGCGTTGCATAGTGTTTTCTGTCCAGCCGGACCAGCTCTCCATTGGGGCGTTTTGGTAGCGCCGCAGTGCACGCATCTCCTGGTCATGTGACCGGCAACGTTTGGTTTGTTGGCCAACTCTTGCACTGCTGCTGCCGCTCTTGCTGCTGCGCTGACTTCTGCTGCTGTGGGTGTCCTTGGTGCAATGGTATGGTTGCTTGCACGGTCCTTTTCCCCCGCATCGGACGATTCTCCTTGCGTCCATTCATTCCAGGTCTGCAGGTTGGGTGCCGATGCCGGTCGTACGAGTGTCTCTTTTTCTCTCTGGCAATCGCATGCACCATGCACTGTCGGTTTCGTCTCCTCTATTCCACCATAGCTGCACCACGTATGTTGGTTGGGTCCACCATGTACCATGTGGTCTTGGTTGGAGAGGCCATGGTGCTGTGGCAAGAGCGTTTCATCCACCTGTGCTACGCAGGTGCTGTTCCATCCATCGTTTGGATCGCCTTCGCACCCGCAGCACTCTTTGGTTTGGTTCCAAGTCCTCTTTCCTCCCAAGAACAGCACGTTGTCGTCCGCCAAGTATTGGTTGGCGTGCTCAATCAGCCATGGATCCACACCGGTGCAAGTCGCATCCCAACACTCCCCTTTGTCGTGTCGTCCTTCCAAACGACGGCAGACCACGGCAGCTGCAGGCATGTCGTCCTCACGTCCTCGTTTCGATCGCAAGCGAAGGTGTGCTGCACGTGCACGTACACACGTGGAGATGCGCTCGTTCGACTCAAGTCGAGTCGTGAAGCGTTCCAGAAGGCACTCGAGAACCTGTGGAGAAGAAACTCACCAGGGAGAGGAGGAGACACACTCCCGATGGGACAGATACACCCTCGTTGGGCCCA
>LFIK01005021.1_pt1 | contig 10649 bp, 7 predicted proteins | sample 643401 | NCBI WGS metagenome assembly LFIK01 (sample SAMN03777447, study PRJNA286221) | soda lake metagenome | biome: soda lake; feature: Kulunda steppe; material: water; isolation source: sample T5-Br brine of Lake Tanatar-5 | place: Russia: Kulunda steppe | collected 2010-07
CGAGCCCGGATTCGATCCGAGATCTCCACCAGCACCTGATTCTCTTCGTCAAGTCGCGCCCGTTCGCGCTCAGCCTCAGAGGCGGCGCCCTCGAATTCCTCCGCCCGACTCTCCAGCAACTCCATCTCTTTTCGCAGAAGCTCAACCGTCTGAATCAAAATTTCCTTTTGTTCAGTCCAAGCGTTCAACTCCCGCGAAATCGCCTGACGGGTGTCCACATACCGTTGCAGGACATCCTTGGCGTCGGAAACACCAGGCTCGCCATGCATGGGGAGGGAGGACCCCAGGAGGAGGCTGCCGCCGAGGCAAAGCATGCGTGACAGGGACCGCCGACCGGAAGCCGACAGGCATGTCGCCGCCGAACCGGCGTTGTTACTTTTTTTTGGATACGTCATATGATTGTATTTTGAGACAATGGGAATGTACAGGAACTAGCAGTCACCGTGCCAATAAGGGATGCCGTGCGAAACCGGGCTCGGGATTCCACAAACCCGGTTTCACCAGGTGTTAACGCAGTCCGCTTGTGGGAGGGCCGCTAAAACGTTCAGGGACATTTCCCGGCCAGCCGTAGGCACGGGCACCCCTAGGAACGTTGTTCATAAGGATGAAATCGTCGTAAATTTCGATTCCAACGCCTCCATCCAATTTATCTGCTGCTTCAGCCACCCGCGAAAGAATATCAGGTTCCATCTGCAAGACCGTCTCGGTAGGCCTATAATAATGACGCAATCTATAGTCGATACCCGGACGGTAGCTCATATCTATACTGGAACCCATTACCCAGTAGACAGGATTCTCTTCGGCGAACGCGACGAGGCGGTCAATTGTCGCCTGAAAATCGTCCCACCGTGTTACCCAGAGGCGACCGGGCAAAACAACATCACCGGTAAGCAACCAACGCGTGTAAGGATCGTAAAAGGTCACGGCCTCGCCGGGATCCGTACCGGTGCCGGGCGTGGGAAGCACGACCAGCTCCCGCCCACCAAGGTCAACGGAACCGACCGAATCAGGCCATGACTCAACCCCGGCAAAGGCCTTGATGGATTCGAGGTCCTTTCCCATAAAAACCGTATTCGGGCGATCGCGGAACTGCTCGTGTCCCTGAACACGGGCCTCAGCTGGCGAAACCTGAGCAACAATCAGTTCCAGTTCGTCCTTATTGTTCTCAAACATCCACCGGTCGATAAGAAGGTCGACTTTTTCCCGGATAGGAAAGTATTCCGGATTCGCTGTCGCCCCTGTATCCACAAGGATGGCCCGATCATTACCAAAGAGAAGGTACATGAAGGGTGCTTCCCAGTGGACCGCAAGGTTCTGCCTCATGACAAAGGTATGCGCATTGTACCGCTGCACCTGTATCCGCTCATCGGTATTGTGTTGCAAAGACTTTGACCCATGCGCCCACTGAACGCGGAAATCTCCCGGAGCCTCCCGGTCCGTTGGAAACTGGATCTGGCCGGATGAAGGTGTTGCTGTGGCCGTTTTTGCCACAAAAAGGGAGCACCCCAAGCCAAGCATAAGAAATGTTGTTCTTTTCAATTTCATCTTAAATAATTCTCCTTAATTCGTAAAAACCGGAATGCTCAGTAAGGCGCACTAGCACCCGGAACCATGTTCATGAGGTAAAAGTCGTCGAAAATGTGTGCGCCAGGGACACCGCCTACTTCATCAATCGCATCCCGAACCGCATAGAGGTCATCCATACTCATATTCATTGGCGGCTCGGTCGGTTGATAAGTGGAACTAATCGGATAATGTTTCCCCGGCGTTCCCGACATCTCGATGTGGCAGTTCACAAAGTGCGAGATGGGATTGCTTTCCGCGAATTCGATAAGTCGGTGGATACTTGCGGACCACTCGTCCCAGTCATAAATATAGAGCCGTCCCCTGTAGAACATATCACCAGTCAACATCAACTGGGTGTAGGGATCATAGATATTGAACTCGGTCGGATGGTGTCCCGGGGCACCCAAAAGCACCAGCTCCCGACCACCCAGATCGAAACTGCGAACATCGTACGGATAGTTTTCAAATCCGTAGAAATCAAACTGCTCCTCCGCGGTAAGTCCGATCATGACCGTATTCGGCCGGTCAACGAACTGGTTGTAAGCGGCAATATGGTCCCCATGCAAATGCGTGTGGGCAATGACAAGAGTTATCTCCTCCCGGCCCATTTCTTCCAACCAGTCGTCGATGATCTCGTCAACGATGTCACGCAAGGGAAACCAAGCGGGATTCGCGGTCGATCCCTGGTCAAAAAGGATGACCTTATCGTTCCCGAAGTACATATACATGAACGCTCCCTCATAATTGATGGCTTTGTTCTCACGAAGAATATACGTGTGCTTGTTGTAAGCATGTACATGAACCGGCGGGTCTTCGTTGTCCAAGGGCGATTCGGACCCATGCATCCAGGTCTCGGGAAATTCGCCGGGAGCCGCATGCTCTAAATCGAAGTCGATCCAGGTCGACGCAACTCCACTCGGGTCTCCGTCCCCTACAGCCGGATTCTTTCCCTGCAACAGGGCAAACACGGCGGCGGCCCCAACGGTTAATATAATAGGATATTTTTGCATTTTTCTTGTACTCTTTTGTGTGTTAGTAGCCAACCGTATGGATACAATCTGTGGAAAACAGTTCACGTCCGCAGGAAGGCTGATGTTTCAGAATTGGTTATGATGTTTTAGAACGTGTATTTCATAGAGAGGGAAGCCCGCCGTGGTCGTTCGACCATGAAGACGTCATTGGCGGCTCCTGCCGCCACAGGCGTCACAATCCGTTCGTCGAAGATGTTGAATACGTTCAGGCGCACTTCCCATCCGTCAAACCGGTAGAACACCGCTCCTCCGACTTCCACCGTCGCCGGGATCTTCAAGCTGCCATCAGGATTCAAGGGATAAGAATCAATCCACTGGGCGTTGCCGGAGAATCCAAGGCCGTTACTCATGGTATAGGTTGAACCGACGTTGAAGATGGTGCTTGGCAACTGCCACAAGCGATAGGTGCCTTCTTCAAAAGGCGAATCAATTCCAAAGTTGGGAGATCCCACACCGGTCCCTGGCTCTCCATCCACCATCACTTCCTCCGGGAAGGCGTCACGGTAATTTTTGGTATAGGTGCTCGGGCGGCTGTTTGGCTGCCTGGCCCACGTATAGGAGGCATTCGCATACACATTGAACCGGACGTTTGGCTGATAGACAACTTCGCCTTCAAGCCCATGAACATTGAGCTCGATCTTCTCTTGTTCTCGATTCGTGCGAGTGCGGTCCTGCCAGAATAAGGCTCCACCGAGAAAGACTTTGTTGTCGAACAGCGATGCTTTCGTGCCGATCTCAATCATCTCGTTCTCCACTTTCAGCTCGGTATCGTCCACAATGGCTCGACCATCCACTTCGATAGGTCGCAGAGCATTGAAATCGTCTCCCTGAATGTTGCGCACGTAATTATACGTTACGTAGGTTGAAACGTTCTCCAACGGACGGACAATCACACTGGCATTTCCGGAGGGATTGAAGACCTGGTCCGTCGCACGAAGGGTGCCGAGTTCTTCACCATCCACATCCAACAGTTGCGGCCTCCGGGCATCCACAAAGGTATAGTCCCCACGAATTCCCCCCAAAACGGTGAGCCAGTCCACCACATCCACTTCATGCTGAAGAAATACCCCGAAGTTATTCAGGTAACTCTCGCGCGCCCCTGTCACCATGGAACGATACGTCGGGCCTTTCCCGGGGATCTGACCGACAACCCCTCGCTCCAACCAGAAATCCGGATAAAACGGGTTCTCAAAGGTGAGAGGGTCCTCGGTTAAATCGTAGAGTGCGAAAACCTCATCAATGAAATCAATGTAACTTTCCGCGTAATCAAAACGATAGGCCACCCCCACTATCGACTCATTCGTGTTCCGGGTCGGGTCATCCCAATCGATCATCAACTCGGACCGGTTGTCGAACATGTGATTCCCGGGACTGTAATTTGAGAACGAGTGCGGACTCCACTTACGGGCCTCCAGGTATTCGTAAAAGGTCGAATTCTTAAACGTCAGCGTATCACTTATTTCATGCGTCAAGACACTCTGCGCTCCAAACCGCTTTGCCTCTCCTCCGGATTCCGGATGAGTCAAAGTGTCAGAGGTCCGGAGCCGGGCAATCCGGGCGGTGTCTGGATCCACCACGGATTCTTCACCCGCAAAACCGGGTGTCGCAGGACCCGCGATGTAGTTCCTCCCGCTGTTAATGAAGGCTTGGGTCGGACGATTGAAACCCAGGGCCTCATTGTTCTGGTACGACTCGAACGCGAAATTGAGGTCCCACCGCAATTGATCCGAGGGGTCGTAAGAGAACGCCGTGTAGAATTCCTGCATGTCATCATACACATTACGATACACGCTGTCCGCCTCTCGAAATCCCGCCACCATACGAAATCCCCAATTATCATTGATCGGAGTGGAGGTATCCACGGTGAACTGGTGATTCGCGTAGGAACTGCCTTCGTCACTCAAGACCACGTCCCCCACCCGGGCCGTCAAGGTGGTCTGCGGCATGAGGAGCGGACGCTTCATGACCATATTCACAATACCACCTCCCCGCGTCGCCGGTCCATACACCACATTCCCGGTTCCCTTGACGATGTCGACCGCCTCCACCGAACTAAACGTCGGCGAATAAGCCAGACGCTGAAAGCGGCGGCGTTGCCCGTTTTGATATACTTCCGAGAAGGCGCCGCGAATCGTCGCAACGCCGGGAACTCCGTAAACCGAAGGCGAGAAGACCCCCGGACTCAAACGCCCCAGTTCCTCCACTTTGTCGACCCCTCCCATTTCCATCATTTCCGAAGTGATCACCGACACCGACCGCGGAGTATCCAAGATACTTCGTCCCGCTCCGAACATTGAATCGATGGGACGAGCGGTGGGCATAACCGACAGTTCGGAAGGGACCCCCTCGGCGACAAACTCCTCCATGTCGAGAATGTCGGAATCATCCTCAAGTGGGGATGAGGCGTCTTCCGCTCCCGTCACCGCCGGCGAGAGAAGAAGCGCGGAAAGGGCCAATGGCACCCTGGTAAGCGTTTTGAATTTAGTTTTCATGTTTTTTTATTCTAGTTGATGTTGCACCTGAGTTTTCGACGAATCGAAATCCGTGCCCGCCATTCAGCATTCGCCGTGCCAATACCTGTTTTCACACTTTTTTGCCGGAAAATACGACGATTACACCTTTTGTCTGTTCAATTTTGACCGTACTTTCGGCCAAAACCTCTCCCTTTCCCCGAAACCAGACGTTTAGCTCCCGCCCGCTATCCCCTAAAAACCGGAGGAAACTCTCTGACCCTAATAGGTCTCGTAAGTCACTATGGTATAGGCTATTTCGAATTCGCTTTCCCAAAAACCCCCAAAAGCTTGAGGGATTCGCCTCGGCAACAATCGGTCTCCGTCATCACCCTATCATGATTACGTTTCTTTCGTTTGGTGTTACGCGTAAGTCATTCGCGCACTCGGGTTTCCCCCTAGTAAAACTCTGGTAAAACTCGGATCCTCAAACTTTGAAAAACGCCCATTTAATGTATTACTACTTCCGGTACATTGAATGAAACTTTGCCCCTTCCGCACGTTTTGCCGCAATTCCCGGACAAGTCTCCCCGTTTGGTCACAAATGATCATCCCCCAGGACCGCGTGCGTAAAATGACACATTCACCGCAAGCGATCTGGTAATGCCGCCGTCAGGCGGTGGACCGTCGCCCGCCTGTCCACGCCCCAACCCTGGATGCCAGCGGTCTTTCCTTTCAATGGATGTTGCGGGCTGACGGGAAGAACCGTTCACCATCGGAAAAATCCGAACACCAGAAGCTTTGGCACGAATTACGCTAAACCGTTGTGTTCGGAACTTAAAAAGCCTCCCGACGATCAAGGGTTTTTTCCTCCTGCTGCTCAACGTCGGGGTATGATCTTCGGTTGCCTTAACCTGAACAAAAATCAATCACAACTACAGAACATAAAAAACAATGACTCCAACCAGCCTTGATATCCAGTCACTCCACGAGGCCTACGCCATCGGACGACTTGCACCGGTGGAAGTAATCCGCCAGATTTATGCAAAAGTCGAAGCGAACGGCGATGACTCGGTCTGGATTCACCTTCTTCCCGAAAGCGAAGTGCTGGCCCGCGCTTCCTCACTCGGAGAATACGACTCACGCTTGCCGCTATTTGGCGTGCCCTTTGCCGTTAAGGATAACATCGATGTCGCCACCCTCCCGACGACGGCCGCGTGTCCCGAATACGCATACGTGGCTGAAGCGACCGCAACTGTAGTGCAACTCCTTCTGGATGCGGGGGCCATCCTGATCGGAAAAACGAATCTCGATCAGTTCGCCACGGGTCTCGTCGGCACGCGATCCCCTTACGGAGCATCGTCGTGCGTATTCAACCGTAAATACATTTCAGGCGGATCGAGCTCGGGGTCCGCCGTGGCTGTGGCGAGTGGACTCGTTTCTTTTGCCCTCGGCACCGACACCGCCGGTTCCGGACGCGTCCCGGCCGCATTCAACAACCTGGTTGGATGGAAGCCGACGCGAGGACTGGTCAGTACGCTTGGGATTGTGCCCGCCTGCCGTTCCCTCGATTGTCCAAGTGTATTCACCTTGACCGGGCATGATGCCCTTCGTGTGGCACGCGTTATTTCCGTTCACGACGAGGCGGACCCTTACAGTCGCGAAAACCCCGGCTCCCCGCCGGATTTGCCGGCCGCTTTTACGTTCGGCGTTCCTTCTAATGAAGAACTTCAGTTCTTCGACGACGCCGAAGCGAAAAAACTCTTCCAGCAAGCCGTCCAACGGCTCACCTCGATTGGCGGCACTCCGGTCGAGATCGATTACGCACCATTTCGGAAAGCCGCCGACCTCCTCTATTCCGGCCCCTGGGTCGCCGAAAGGCTCGCGGCCGTGACTCCGTTTATCGACCGAAATCCGCGAGCCTTTCATCCGACCACCCTGAAGATTATTGAGGGAGGGAGACGTTATACGGCGGTGGATACATTCCGTGATTTCTATCGCCTCGAAGCGCTTCGGCGGCAAGCATCCAAAGAATGGAAAGCGATGGACATCCTCCTGCTCCCCACAACGGGAACCATTTACACCCACGAGGAAGTAGCAACGGACCCGGTCGCTCTCAATACCAATCTGGGCTTCTACACCAACTTCGTCAATCTGCTCGACCTTTCCGGCATTGCCCTACCCGCCGGTTTCCGCCCAAATGGACTTCCCTTCGGCGTCACCCTACTCGGAAGGGCGTTTCTGGATAACGCCCTTTTCTCCATTGCCACCCGTTATCAAACCGCGCTGGGAGGACGTCTCGGTGCCACGGCAACCACCGTGGAGAAGCTGTCCGCTTCCGTACCCGTTTCCCCTTCGTCGCCGCATTCGCATTACATTCCGCTCGCCGTCGTCGGAGCTCACCTCAAGGGCGAGCCGTTAAATCCGCAATTGCTGGACCTCGGGGCGGTGTTTGACCGGACGACTGTCACGGCGCCTGGATACCGCCTCTACGCCTTGCCCAACACTTCTCCACCGAAACCCGGACTGGTCCGTGATCCGGACGCGGATGGCCCCGGCATTGAAGTGGAAATCTGGCAACTGACACCGGAGGCCTTCGGACGGTTCACCGCATCCGTTACGGCTCCCCTTTCCATCGGAACCATTCAACTGGCCAACAGCCATGAGGTCCATGGATTCCTCTGTGAATCGTTTGCCGTCACCCGCGCGCAGGAAATCACCGAATACGGCGGCTGGCGCGGGTTCCTGCGGGAAACCTCAGCCAACGCCTCCATGTAGGAGTCCTCGGGGCAAGCCCCGAGGTATTTGAAATCTGAGATTTGAGAGCGAAGCAAGCCTCGCCCCAGTCACTCGTTCACGGCGGGGATGCGGACAGCGGGGATCTCATCCGTCAGCAACCAATCGAGCCGCTTTTTCAAATGTTGACGGGCACGGTAAAGCCGCGTCTCGACCGCTTTCACCGAACACCCCGCGATGGTGGCGATTTCCTGGTAAGACATATCTTCGTATTGGAACAATAGAAGCGCGGTCCTTAAATCGTGGGGTAACTCACCGATCGCGCTCTTCACAGCTTGAACTTTCTCCCGATCGATCAGATTTTGCTCGGGGGATTCTGCCCGTTCATCCTCCAGCCACTCCTCCCCGGCCAGGGCACCGTCCCCAGAACCGGAAGGCCCCCCATCCAACGGCACGGTCGGGTGGCGCTTCCGCCAGCGCGCGCGGTTGCGGCACAAGTTCGCCGCAATGGTGAACAGCCAAGTCGAGAAACGCGCCTTCGGACGATAACGAAGGCGGCTTTGATACACGCGAACAAAAGTTTCCTGCACAACATCGGCCGCATCCGCGTAATCCCGAGTGTATCGAAAGGTAAAGGACAAAAGCGGCTTCTCCCAACGCGCGATCAATTCGGAAAGAGCGCCATCTCTCCCTTCCTGCAACTCGACCATTAAAGTCGCATCGCTTTGCTTATCCGCCTCCATTTTCAATCCGCCCTCCCAAGCGCGACTGCGGAAACTTCAACCCAGACCACTTCAATGCACATCTACAATCGCCTGCCTCGTTACCTGGGTTCGTGCCATTTCAAGATAACGCTTCCTTTGTTCGGGGCGCATAACCGAAGCGACCTCATACACGTGCTGCAACATCGAGCGGTGACAGTCCTTCTTGACTTCAGCCAAGCGCTCAAGCTCTCTTTCCACTTCGCTCGAGTAGGTCGATTCGGCCAAAATCACCCTCTCCAGGTTTTCCTTGGCCTGAACGACCCGATCGCACAAGGCCTCGCAAATGGGCATATACTCGGCGTGAATCGCCTGAATCCGCTCAAACTGGTCCGCGTCGAGGTCAAACTCCGTCCGAAGCCAATCCAGCTCCCCGGCCCCTGCCGCGACTTCCAGCTGCTTCGGACTTTGCCACGCGTAATAACCCCCAAACGCGGCCACCCCGAGCAGGGCGGCGAAAACCAACATGAAAATCAACCGCATCATTTTAACGGTGCGCGTGTTGAGCCAGCGCGACAGGGTTGATGGATTCAAAATAGGCCTGTTCCGGGCTCGGCGTCTGGTTCGCGGAATACTCGATGTCGCTTTTCATTCGCATTTCCGCGGCCCCGATTCCACCCAGAATCGCCGCCACGCCAAGTCCCGCCGCAAGCGCCGGCCCCGCCCAAGGCCGGGCAAAAACAAAAACCGCCCATCCTCGCTCGCTCCTGGCACTGGCTTCACGGTCCGCAATCCTGCGCCAGACAGCGGCCTCGGTCCCCGGATCGCTCGTCACCGGACAACGCCACTCCCGCAGCACCCGATCAAGTCTTGCATCTTCGTCTTTCATCATTCGATTAAACTCCACCCAATGGTAAAACCCTCTCCTTTTTCCACGCCTTCGAACAGATATTCATTCTTCGGCCCCTGTCAAAACCCACCTCCGTGCGGCGGTCCATCGCCCTCCCGGTTCAGTCACCCGCCGACGCCTCGGCCTCAAACCGCTCGAATAAGGCTTCCACCGCAGGCCAGGCCGCTTTCAACGGCCCCTCCTCCGACGTGAAACGGTCTCTGACCTCCGCAAGGTCACCCGTCCAATCCTCCTCTTCCGCCCGGGCCGAAAGGTAAAGACTGAAGCTGACCACAGACATGGACTCCGGCGTTTCCTTCCGCCATTGCTTCGCGCGTTTGCGCACGGCTTCTTCATCGCCACTTTCTTCCACCACCTGAATCAAGCGTTCCACCGGAGTATCTGCCGGTTCCACACCGGCGGCCATCCTTTCAACCCACCTCGGAAGCACACTGGCAAACGGCTGAATCGCGTAAAAATGAGGATCGGGATTAGCCTGGACCACGTAACCTTCGATCAGGTCCAGCGCGGCACCGGCGTCCCCGTTCTCGCGATAAAGCTCGGCCAACGAAAGGCGGATCGTTTCCGTAAAACCGATCGGGTTAATGTCCAATCCCTTTCGCCAGGCGTGGATGGCGTTTTTCCGCTCCCCGGAACCCAAAAAAGCTTCTCCCAGCTGGCGAAAAATATGCTCGGTTGGTTGCAATCCGTAAAACTCATCCATCGATCGCGCTTCCGGCACTTCCCAATCCTCGAAGAACTCCAGCAGTAAGGACAACTTTCCCGCTCTTTCATGCGCCTGTAACACGGTCGCGAAATCAACCAGCACCACCTCCGCGTCCGTTTCCAAAATCGCCTGATACTCCGCCACCGCCTGGTCGTAAAACCCGTGCCGAACCAGCCATTCGCAAAAATCGAGCCGCAGATTGAGGTCCGACGAACGCGCTGCAACCGCCTGGCGGAAATGCTCGAGGGCTTTTCGTCCGGCTTGTCGTCGCTCTGTCTCGCGGTCGGCCCCCAATTGTTGCCCGATATACTCGGCGCTTTCCCCCTGGAGCAAATGCAAGGATAACGCTTCCGGCGCGATCGAAAGAAGCCCTTCCAGTTCCTCCACATACACCTCCAAATGCCCCGTTTCCTCCAGGGCCTTCAGAGCCGCCAACCGCAACGCATCCGACGGGCGCGGAATGGACTCCAGGCTTTCGCCCAGCAACACGAAACGGGCTTGCCCGATCACCTGCTCATGATTTCCGTTGTCCAGGGCCACACGCAACCG
>LFIK01005022.1_pt1 | contig 10648 bp, 9 predicted proteins | sample 643401 | NCBI WGS metagenome assembly LFIK01 (sample SAMN03777447, study PRJNA286221) | soda lake metagenome | biome: soda lake; feature: Kulunda steppe; material: water; isolation source: sample T5-Br brine of Lake Tanatar-5 | place: Russia: Kulunda steppe | collected 2010-07
CTTGTTTGTGTGCTCTCTCAGAAGAAAGTACTCTTTCCTTTTCTTCCCTTTCTGCCAATCCTTTTCTATGGAGGCCCCTTATATTCCACATGCCTTGCCTAGTCAGATTGTCTTTGATTCTCTTTCTCAACGGCACAATAGACTCTGCCATTTCATTTCGGACCTTATAGACTAATTTTTGGCTGGCGAAGACCAGCAACAAACCAATCAGCCTAACAACCTGGCTGGCGGTTGACCCTAATCTTGTAATCTTGTAATCAACTGTTAAGGCCGCAGTCAGTGTCTAGAGAGATACAACCTAACCGAACCTTAGACCTCTCCATGGGTTCCTCGTCACCATTTCTGTTTCACCTGTTTGTAGGAGCAGCTGCTTGTTTTTGGTTACATTCTATTATCACGCACGCTGGTGTTCACCAGCAACCTGAACAGTCAAACTACCTGGCTGAAGGTCAAACATAAACTTGTAAACTCTTCACGCACCACCTCTGAATTTCCAACTTCCTTTTCCGAAACTCGGATCAGAGTTGTACAACCCAATATTAGCTGTCATGTGGTTAGTTGTGAAGAATTTACAACTTGAGTCAGACCTCGAGTACGCGCCTTAGTGCATACTCTCTATGCCACAGGTCATGTACAATAGTAATGGCCATTGGAAGCATAAAATTCGCTTTTGTTCACGTGCCTGTAATGAAGCATGCTGCAAGATTACCCTGAACGGGTCATTGGCTCCTGGAGTAAACCTTTTGGTAACAAGTACGGAGGTCTTCTGATGAATCTCTTTAGCGTGTTTGTTGACCTGCCAGTGACGAGCACATACTTATAATAAAGCAAGCGAGGTGCATAGCATTTTGCTCATGAAGCAGCGCGTTAGGCAAGACCACAAGCCAGCGGTCCATCTCTTCTTTCAAATCACACTTGAACCTTAGAAGCTTCCCAGCTAAAACTATTTATGAGACCGGGCGAGTTATTTGCCCTGATAAATCAATAATAGCCCCTGGTTCTTCCCGGTACGTGTGCCGCCAGGCTTGCCATTTGCCTGCAGCAGCAGGGAAAGCAATTGCAAGTTGTCCCTTACACAGGCAAGGGTGCGAGTCTGTGACGCACACCTGAGACTATGTGGGAGTATTAGCATGGTTTTGCATGTTGTTCTCCAATTAAGGACATCAGAGGATAATTCCAGGGCATCTGGTGTAATTGATGGTGAAGTGGGAAGGAGCACACTCAAAATCAGAGCTGGAGCCAACCCATTGGATGGCCACCTTGCCACCACTCACTCAGATCGTACTCTAGAAACGCCAAGCGCTCCAGCTGAAGTTTGAAGCCAGGGTTTGGGCAGATCCATGGCCGAACAGCATGGACTTGCCTGGTTGGGGCATGCAGGAGCGGCTAAAGTTATTCTCAGCATCAATGCACAGCGTTGGCAGGGCACAGAATTCTTGCGCAAAGAAGTGGTACTCGTGTCCTTGATGAATCATTTTCCCGTTATAAGTGCAAGTATCCACATCCAATGCCAGACGTTCCTACTCTTAGCACAAATGAACGTGCAGCAAGCGTGATGGATTTGGCTAGTCAGTCAATGGACTTAGCGATTGCCAGTCTGCCCTGACCACCTTTTACTGATCATGTGAGATGCCATGGAGATCGCATGATTCCAGGACCAGGTTGAACGTTTCAAAGTACCCCAGGCCATCATGGGGCATGTCACCATGGAGAACGCGCCTGGGCCACCCCCGCTGGAGCTGTGGCCAGGATGCTTGAGTGCACATTTTCCTTAGATTATCCCCTGGGCTTTTAAAAAAAGCTGGCCAACTTGCAGGCACAGGGCTCAACTGCGCAACAGAGGTTCGAGGAGCCCGTTGGCACAGCGCTTCTTACTATTGGCTTCTTGTTAGATGCCCTTAAACCCCTTCTGATCACTATGTACTACGAGGCAGGCACATATTGCAAACAAGTGTGATTTCCCAGACTCATTCTTCAGCCTTTTTGTTTGTTTATTCATGCAGGCACATAACATGATATGCGTAATTGGAAGGGCTTCCGGCCGCCACCCGGGATAAGGGTCTTTGAAAGAGTTGGACTCCTCACACACCTGAAAGCCTCATCAAAGTTAATCCTGTACTTGTGCATAAGCCACCCAATGACCACTGTTGCACTCCTGGACACGCCCGCGTGACAGTGTACAAGGCAGGAGCCTGCAATCAAATACAAGCACTGGACACATCAAACGTCCTGATGGCAAGCCAACTACGCTGATGGCATTGCACAGCCTTAGATTACAAAATGCTACGCTCCCCTGCTACTCTTTGCAAGTGGCTTTGCAGTTGTAAGGGTGATGTAGTCCACTGCAACATGCATAGCATCTGCACCGCACTTCCTCCACACTCATCTCACCTCCTGAATCTATCGCATTGCTTATGAATGCAAAAGCCCCCTGCAGTTTTGGCGCAATGTGTAAACAGTGTGTCGTCGTATGATGGGTATGTGCCGAACAACTTCCACAGCAGTCAACATTAGACATGAAGCTTTGATTGTGCTCAAATGCAGCCTTCAACAAGCATGGTGCAAGAGTGAAAAAAAGAAAGTCACTAAGAAGACGTGCCAACAGGCAGGCAAAACGGACATAACCCACCTGTTCTCCGCCGCAGTGCACAAGGAGGTCCTCAGAGCACTCATCCTGGACGTGTATCTGCTTGTATGTAAATTCGTTGGGGTGGGAGGATATGTAACCAGAGGCGACCTGCGGGCCAAAAGACAAGAGGGGCTGCAGTTCTGGCTTCTTAGCGTTTCCATGTCAATTCAGTCCAACTACATGATTGAAATTGCCTTTCAGTTGCAGGCACGCAATACACCACACTCACTGTTAGAATGTGGGTTATACCCTTCTTCCTCAGCTTCTCTAGGTTGCACTCTGCCTGAAAGGTGGTGGCGGCGGTTCCACAGATGTATCAAATATAACTGACCGAAAGAGCACACTTGCACGGAAACAAGTGAGATATTTGCAATTCAACAGATTAACAAGAGCCTCCCACCAAGGCACTCCCTATGAACAGCCCCTGCTGCACTTGGAACGGCCAGTCGTCCATGCACGTCTCATACTCATCCATTTCCAAATTTTCTTCTGACATTTTTATTTGGTTTGTCTAGAAATACTAACTGCGTGCAAGCGTCAATATATCTTTCTGAGCACTGAATATTGAGCTGAGTGATCTACTCGATACTATAATTCCTCCTTCTTTTTAGTATCATTGCTCCATTTCTATTCCCAGAATGTTGACCGCCAGGGGAAATTCTTTGGCTCGCAGCTCCCGGTTTGCCACAACAACCCACCAAATATGCTTGTACCCTCCTTCTCTGACACCCACAAACAAAGCACTACCTTTAACATTGTCCAGAAAGCAAGGGAGCGTGAAGGAACTACAATTGCACCGCCTGGTCCACACAGCTGCAAGCACGCAAGGGCCTGCCAGTGAGCAGCCACAGGCATCTTCCAAGGACTATTTTCAGACTGATGCGCGCCCAATCATCCTTTATGACGGAGTTTGCAACTTGTGAGTGTGCATTACCAACATTTACGTGACCAGTGATACACTGCATCTAGTCTTGGGGTGTGTGGCAACGAATTAAGGATAACTTGCGACAGTCAGCCCATCTGAACTGAAACAGGAACAGGGGGGTGATGTTCCCCTGCCTATTCAAATATTAGTTTCTTTCTTTGCCTTGTTGCAGGTGCAACGGAGCAGTGAATATTATGCTTGACCTTGACCCAGAAGGAAAGCGCTTCAGGTGAGCTAACTAAGACTTTGCGCGAGAATGTAAGCTTGATGTGTCCATGTGTATTCTCAGATTGAGTTGCGCCAATGCTGTACCCGTTATACATCATACATCGTGTATAACTGACGGAAACCTTGCATTCTGCCTGGAGATAGTAATTTAAGATTTATCTGACCACATGCTTTTTTTCCAAACTTTATGCATCTGCTCTTCCTGATACCTTAACAGGATGGCGGCGCTGCAGAGTCCAGCAGGGAGGGCGCTGCTACAGCGATGCGGCAGAAGACCAGATGACATCAGCTCAATTGTGCTGGTAAGTGAACATTTGTCCTGAAATTGCACACCTGCCCATCCATGAATGCGCGTGTAACTACAGCTGGGAGTTTACCAGGGGATGTGGAAATTTTGACATGCAATTTTCCAGAAAGCCCAATCGTTGGCTTGCACGCAATTGCCACCCACTCTTGCTTGCCCAACACTTCCAGCGTCAGTGCAAACGAACATGTCTAGGTTCAAAATGCTGCAAGCCTCAAATGAAAATCGAAACATCTGCTGCAGGTTGAACCCAACTACAAAGGCCACATCAGGTCTGAAGCGATTCTCCGGATCGCATCTGGCTTGAGTAACCCGTTTCCATTCCTGGCGTTCCTGGGCTTTCCAGTCCCACCCTTCATTCGTGATGCCTTGTATGACCAGGTGGCAAACAATCGATACAGGTGAGGGATGATTACATGCAAACGCTCGCCGTGCACTGCTGGAGTGCTTATACCGGAGGGCGTGTGAGTGTCCTTACACTGGTATGACAAAATAATGCAGAAAATTGCCTAAAGGGTACTGCTCATCTTGGTGCTTTAGACGGCCGACATTTTTGTTATTTGTGCCATTATTTTGGTACCAGTAAAATAAAGATAGCAAGATTTCCTGGGAGCAAGAGGAAGCACAATTGGAACATGATACAGCGCATTAAGCTGAATCTGTTCAAAAGCTATGCTTTTTTCTGGTATCATTCCTTTCCTTCCTTACTTAGAACCTAGTGGTGCTGCATCTGCAACTGACACTTGAATTTAATTACCTAAGGAATTCACTTCTCTTTTCATGCATGCATGCAGCTTCTTTGGGCAGAGCAACACGTGCCGCCTGTCTAATGCAGGCCAGGAGCATCGTTTCATAGTAGAATAAGTTTTTAGATTAACCTGCTTATCTCGTTTGTTTGTGCACTTTTTGCACAAACCCCTGTTATGTTTTGAGTCACTGTCTGCCGAGGGAGCCTGTTAGCTTTGCAAGTACACCTTTCCTTGCTGCCGATGGTGCTGAATGGTCAAGAAGGAGAGAAAATACAGCCCCAGGAGTCCCCTGCCAGGTGGTGGCGCATACCTTAAATTGAGGAAGAGGTGTAGCCTGGTATATAAGCGTTGTCAACTTTTTCCTAGTGGGGGCAATGTACAGGTCCTGGAACTTATTGATAGCCAGCCCATCTAAGCCTGGTTACGTCTGTATTGATCTAACCTATGCTACAACAGGAGCAGATAGTTAATCAAATAAGTAGTTTGCACGACTCCGAGTCAACAAGTTCACAAGTCTTCATTTAATCGTCTGTAGTTTACAAGTGAGTGTTAACTGGGTAATTGAACATTTAGGTAAGGTAAGGTTTTCAAGGCCGTATCCGCCGAACGGGGGCAGCTTAGCCAGTTGTGAGCCTCCAGTGAGGTTCGAACCCACATGTTGTGGGGGTGGATAGCCGCCTTTCCATCGCAGTTGCCCCGCCTGCTTGAAAATCCGGAGCTACATCACCTTCGCTCTTAGATATTAAGTTAGCTTAAGCATGGTTCAATTTAGGGTTAATATGGTCATGAGGCTGAATAAATTGTGGTTGGTCATCACCAGCGAAAATCAATACAGGATATTTGAAATGAATTGTTGTGTACCAAGAAAGGAGAAGAAAAGAAAAAGAAAATACTGCAGGAATACCCCTGATTATGCAAGGTTAGTTAAGTCACAAGGGGGTTAACCGCCAGCCAGGTCTTTAGGCTGATTGGTTTCTTAGGATACAAAGCTGTACCTGCTGAACGAGGGCAGCCCAGCTGAACCCCCCGATTAATAAGTTGAGGAGAATCATCTGGCGCAAGCACCAGGCAAAACCCCCACCATCAAACAAGGAGGAGGGTCGTGAGTGGGGTCCAGGGGGACCTGAAAGAAAAGAAGAGTAAAACTCTGTAGGCAGTGAAACCACTCCTTACATCAATTAAGGAAAAAGAGACACATCAGCCTGAAAAACCGTTAGTCTACTCCACCAGGGAAAAAGAAGAAACTAGTGAGGATCTTGAGGGTGACAAGCCGCCCTCTGCTCCAGACCTAGACCTTGAGAGCAACTGGATTTTTCAAGAGCGCGTCTAGTTGTTGTTAGTTTGTGTGCATAACAGCGCAGAGTGAGCATGTGATTTAAAAGCAGTCTTAAGGGTTTTTAATGTATCAAGGTCAAGCCCTTCAAGATGATTTTAAGTATGGGATAGAGCCTCCCGCACCAAGAAGGGTGGTGTGAAGGATAACTTTCTTGGATTTCTAACTTTATTTATGATTATTGTTGCGCGTTGAAGTAAGGAAATCAAACAGACAGATCAAGCAAGAAACGCAAAAAAATGAATGGCCTCCATAAGAGAAAGCCTGGCAGAAAGGATGTAATATTCCTTTGACAATGAAAAGGCATCGAAATTATGTCATACGACGATACTTTAAGCAAAACATCGGCACATGACATTGAAAAAACAGTATCCTCATTCCGCACAGCAGCACACGATCATTCAATGCAAAACTCATTGTTATGTCCATTTCGACCTTGCCAAATTTGGCTTTAGAGGAAGGGTTCCATTGTATGAGGTGCATGCAAACAAATTGAATATGCACTAACCTTCTTGTACAATAGCCATATATGTGATGAGAAGAGTGTCGAGAGACAATGCTGAGGGACCCTTAGAAGTGCAACAGCAAACTTGTGTTATCAGTCTAACTGGATTTAATCTGTCTTGAAGCTTCTGCAAAAAAAGGAAAACTCAAAGGCGTTGAAACACCCCTACATCAATTAAGGATCAGGATTTCATTTCGGACATTATGGACTATTTCTTGGCCGGCGAAGACCGCAACAAACAAATCAGCCAAACGACCTGGCTGGCGGTTAACCCTAACCTATTACTTGTAATTTTGGATGGTTTGAAGTCCCTCCTTGCATTATCAATCAGAATGATTGATGGCCCATCTGGGATCACTTTCTGCCAGTAATCAGTTTGCATTGGCTTCAACTTTTGCGCCAAGTTGTAAGTCTTGAAGACTTGAAGTATCATGTTATGGAGGTTAAGTAAATGCCAGTAAGCTTTTGCCCTGAGGGTCTGCCTAAATGGAAATAAAAAGGGAAAGACACAGCTTGTCAGTGAGACATTCAACACAATGTTCAACGCTCGATGCAGACCTGCACGTCACTATCAGTCCTCCTTTACTGATGAAAAAGAAATAAGAGTACGCCAATAAGGTAACCCTCCGATAAAGCCGAGTAGGCAGCCTGTCACACCATCGGATGCAATGGCACAAGAAGCGGGTCAAGGTAATCAACTGAGGGGTCAGAATACGCTGTCTGACTGGGAATCGTCATCAAAGCCAGTAACCAAATTGGACTCAGACTCTACTACTCCAAGACCCAGGCTGCCACTAGGCAGGTCAAGATCCTCCGAGTACGTGCCCTGCAGAGATGACTGTGTCCTGCCTGAACGGCCTGCGGGCAGGTGCAGAAGGTCTACTCTATGAGGCAAGCACTGCCAGTGCATACTGCCTTACAAAACTCAAATCTTGGCACAACGTTTTCAAGCAATATAAGCACAGAACATCTACACCATCCACCCTCATGCATTTTAATAAAGGCTTAAGTTTGCACAAAGCCCCTAATATGATCCAAGCCAGCAGCATTTCATTATAGCAAGAGAGTAATGCAGTGACCAGGGCGTGTTTAAAGTCGGTGGAGAGCTGCAAGTCTGCATGAGTAGAAACAGGGACCAGACTTGACTTTTCCACGCACAAGCAGTCCAGGCTGAGAGTGTTTGTAGCTGGATTTCTCTGTCACCTGGGCAAAAGGTTGGCGCTTGTGCAAACAGAACGCTTTAGACGCCTTGTGCTGAGTCTTAACATGACCTTGCACATCCCGCTCACAAGATTTAGGCTTCATAATCAGAATGGAGCGTGCAAGCGCAACACGCGCATACCAAACCCCGCCCACCTGCAGAGCTGGTTTCATTCTGGGGCACCTCCAAACCAGAGGGAGCCCTGCTGCTAGACCCTTGCGTGGTTGAGGAGGAGGTCTGCCGTGCCGACCTCGGCTGCTGCTGCTGCTGCTGCTGCTTGTTTTTGGAAGGCATGTGGTTATCCTCCCTGTGCGAGCCCCTGGCCGAGCTACCTGCTTGGGCAGCCACAGGCACACAAGCAGCGGTTGCGTGCACTTCTGTCAAACGCAGCAGCCACCGCACTTACCACGCACAAGCCTGGCACTTACCGCGCACAAGCCAGGCATTTACCACGCACAAGCCTGGCACGGCGCGCATCAGAAAACCACCGGGAAAAAGCATAGAAGTCCCGTGGAGAGCCCCACCATCAGGGACAGCAGAGAAGTCCCGTGGAGAGCCTCACCATCAGGGACAGCAGAGAAGTCCCATGGAGAGCCTCACCATCAGGGACAGCTTTGCTCATGACACAGCAGTGTGACTCCACACGCCTGCTGCGCCACAGACACATGCCTGGGGCCCTCATTAAAAGGTGCAAGCGGCTACAACAGCAGACCGCATCGCTGCCCCTGCTCACCCTCCTTCTGCGTGAACAGCAGCACCAGCTGCCTGCGCCTCCTGCTGCGCTGCAGAAGGAGGGGACTGCACCCTCATGCCGGGCTGTATACGGCACCATCTGCAGCGCTGCTGCTACACAAATGAGCGCACACATGACAACCCTGAGAGCAGCCCCCCTACCGCACTGGTAAGCTTAGGCACCCTAAAAGGCAGCCTCTCCCATACACTGCACAGGTGTAAGCAAAGATCTTGAAGGCAGCCTCTCCCATGCCACACTCACAAAACCAGTGATCCTGAAGGCGGCCTACGATACTGTACCCACAGGTAAAGCTTTTGGAGGGCAACCTCAAATGCGCTGCACATGAAAAGGAAACATATCCTGAAGGGCAGCCTCTGCCACGCCTCGCTACATACATCCCATGCACAGCGCACTTCCCTCTCCATGCTCTGGCGCAGAGGGAAATAAACACAACCAACTGAATAGTTGACCATCCAGGGCTAAGAAGGAATGCTTAGCATGGCACGCCTGCTGGGAGCTGTGCGCGCGGGAGCCTCAATCACCTGCGCTGATGGGCGTGTCGGACTCCCCCATCTGGGAGCCCCTCAGTGACTGAGGCGTGCTGACAGCAAGGTCATGCTCCACATGGGAGCTCCCGCTGCTACTCTCCTGTGGCTGTGGCTGTGGCTGTGGCGGCTGTGGCTGCTGCTGCTGCTGCTGTTGCTGCTGCCGCTGTCTGCACATCCAACACACGTGTGTTGTTGCATTTGAGGTCTTGAGTATGTGTATGCATATGTGCATGCGTGCGTGTGCATGTGCGCGCATGAGAGCGTGCCTGAGTGCATGCGCATGCGCACGCGCTCATCCTTGTGCGGATGTGCCTACACGCAGCTGACACATTTACACGCATCCATGCACCCAGGGCAGTGACCTGGGCGCCGAGTTCACGCTTGTTTTAATCGCAAGGTGCCACTCACAAAAGGAGCAAAGCCCCACTGGCACCCAAGTGGCGAGCCCACTGCACAGCGCAAGGGTATTTGCTCACACGGGCATGCTGCCGTACGAGCACCCACAGCCATGCACGCATTGCATGCCCCGCACATTCAACCTCCCCTCGGGACAAGGCGGCCACCTGCATATGCTGCCACGGCTGCCAAGGCCCACAGCCATGCAGGAACGGAGCAGCCTGCCCTTTTCCTACAGCGCTGTCCATGTGGAGTGTCTGTGGCCCTCAGCGTGCCCCCGCCAGCTCATCCACTTTTGCACTGGATCAAGCGCCCAAGCAGCGCAGCAGGCCACATGAGCCCTTGCCCTCCTCAACCCTTCACCGTCACCTTACCCACCTGCTCAGCTCCTCCTCCTCCTGCTGCTGCTGCTGCTGCTGCTGCTGCTGCTGCTGCGCTTGGTCCAGTCCCACCCTGGTCCTCTCCTCCTCCTCAGCCTCTTCTCGAGCTCTCTGCGCAGCCAGCCTGGCTGCTTGCGCCTCCTGCAGCATGCGCAGCTTGGCCGCCTGCGTTCCGGGCACGGCACAACGCACAGGCAGCACATGGACGGCGCCCTTTGTTGCACGGGACTTGCACTGCACCCTCTGGCGGGCTTGTGCCACCGCCAAGCCGCATGGACGCCTGCATTCCTGCATTCAAAGTACATACAGCGCAAACACGCAGACGACAGCCGGCTCCCTCTCACATGGCATGGGACCTGCCTTGCAGCGGAGCGAGACGTGCGCGCCTGCGCTTACGGCACCCACGCCCTCATAAGCGGCTACAAATGCCATGGGCAAGCAGCAGGCGTGGGCAGCAGGTTGTGGGCCAACAGCCCCTGCCCCCCCCACAACACACCTGCGCTTGCTGCACTTCCTCCGCAGTCGGGGGCTTTGGTGGTGCCGGCATGACAGTGGCAGGAGTGCCCGAGGAGCTAGCCTCTCCAACCCCTCCCCCTCCATCACCGGCGAGCTGCGGCTGGGCAGCGCCATCGCCGCCTCGCTGCGGGTGGCCCCCCGTTGCTCCGCTCACGTGTGCTTGCGCTTGTGCCACGGGCTGCGCCTTGGGCAGGCTGTCCA
>LFIK01005023.1_pt1 | contig 10647 bp, 10 predicted proteins | sample 643401 | NCBI WGS metagenome assembly LFIK01 (sample SAMN03777447, study PRJNA286221) | soda lake metagenome | biome: soda lake; feature: Kulunda steppe; material: water; isolation source: sample T5-Br brine of Lake Tanatar-5 | place: Russia: Kulunda steppe | collected 2010-07
GATAGGGAGGGGGAATAGGGTGGGGGGATAGGGTGCAAGGGCCGCGGGGATAGGTGTGGGGAGAGCGTATGGATTGCAGGAAAAGTTGCTCGCAGCCACGCGCTTGCAGCCATGCGCCCTGCTTTGGCAGCCACTGGACCGCTCGCAGGAGCAAGGTGGCGGCCAGCGCACCACCTTGGCCATGGTAACCCCCGCTTCATGACATGGGAGCAGTACCCTAGCTGCCCCGCCAACCTCTCACCCCACACTCCCTCACACAAATCCGTGTACGCGCTCGCACACGCGCACAACTACACACGTATACACAGGCCTGCGCAACAGCTGCTTGCCGCACCTCAGGCGGGGCAGCGGGCTGGGCACGCACGAGCTGGCCCGCCAGCAGCGGCAGCACCCAGGACAGCCAGCCCTGTGTGGCGGCCGTATACCACGGGCCGGCTGAACCAGGAGCACCACCATCCCCCTGCCTCTTGCTGCCCCCGCTGCTGGCGGCTCCGTCAGCGCAGCTGGTGGCGGGCCTGCCGCCTGAGCTGTTGGCGCCCAGCAGCAGGCGGGAGGCAAAGTTGAGCATGGCGTGCGCTGCAGCAGAACTGGTGGGCTGGCGGGAGGCGAGGGCCTCCAGGGCATGCATGGCCTGCGCCAGGGTGAGCAGTGGTGTGTGTCTGTGCATGTGCATACTTGCACGGTGTGCAATGATGCACGCATGCTTGCGCTTGTTCAAAAACACATGCGCTAAGTTCGTGAGGTTTTGCGTGCACACTCACACATGTGCCTGTGTGCTCGAGAGTGCATGCAGACGTGGGCACTCACAAACATCTGCGGGTTGCAGGTTTGTGTGAGCACAAGCGGCTTTGAAAGCCTCGGCGTGTTACCTCAAAATCCAGCACCATCCGGTCCAGAGCACTTGCGCAGGTGTGCAGACATCACACGCACATGCATGCGAGCACGTCCGCGCGCACGCACCACGCCAGACAAGGGCAGGCCCGCCTCGCGCATCGCCTCCACCACCACCTCCACAGACGTTTGATCCGGCGGGAACAGCGCGGCCCGCAGCTTGCGGTGCGGCAGCGCCGCTGCAGCTGCCGCCGCCGTTGCCGCCAAGCCCCCACCGGATGCGCCGGCCCCTGTGCCTGCAGTGGCAACTGCGTCGCCCACGGGCGCGGCACCAGGAGGGGCAGGGGCGCTTGGCGCAGCACCGATCGCTGGGCGGGTTGCCTGGAGGTCCCCTGGTGCAAGGGCCTGGTCAGTGCCAGGCCCGGGGCTGAGAGGGGGCGCGCCTCCCGGTGCCTCAGGCATGCGGCCCCTCTTAGGCTCGCGCTCCTCCTCATCTCCGAGCCCAGCCTGCACGCGCGCCCGTGCCCTGCTGCCGTCCTGAGGCCCCCCCCCGCCCGCGCCCGCATCGCGCGCGGCGGGCACTGCAGGACAGTGGAAGAGGGGGTCCAGAGGCGAGGGCTGCATGCGCAAGGGGGGGCTGCAGGGCCCGCGGTCGCACAAGCTTAGCAGGGACGCCAGCTCCTGCAGGCAACACGGAGGGGAGGCGCGCACAGAGCGCACAGAGCGGGCGGAAGTGAGTGGGGAAGGGGCAAGGAAGGCAGGCGGGCTAGTGAGCGTGGAAGGGGGGGAGGGGGGGGCTGGGCAGGCAGGCAGGCAGGCGGGAGAGCATGAGCAGGCAGGCGGGATGCCGCAGAGGGAGCGTGCTGCAGGGCAATAGGGCAAGCAGGAGGGGGACAGGTATGAGCAAGTGGCCGTCCCTCCCTCAGGTACGTCCACACTGTGTGTGGGGGGAAATCCTTTGTCCATGGAGCAACGGCGAGCCTGGCGCCCATTAATGCCCTCCCCACAAACAAACCCCAGAGCTCAGCCATCCGCCTCAAACCAAAAACATCCCTGCCCTTGCCAACCCCTGTGCCCTCGCAAGCAGGCCCGCGCACTCCGCCCTTTCTAAAACCACTTTGCAGCGCCCGGCATCACAAGCAGGCCCTGCAATGGTGTGCATCCACTGCACATCAACGCATATAGCGTCCTCACCCGCACCCCCTCCCCAAACAAACACATGCACACACACACACACACACACACACAGGCACATCCACACACATACAGGCACACCCACACACCCGTTGCAGGATGCTCTTGCTGCGCAGCACCGCGTGGCTCAAGCTCTTGGGCGCATTCTGTTGGCCAGAGCCAGGCCCTGCCGCTGCGCCCGCGGCGCTGGGTGCTTGGGGGGGCAAGGGCAGCGGCTTCAAGCTCTGCTGCAGCCGCGCCTCTTCGAGCTGCGCCAGCAGCTGAGTGCATGCGCGCTGCAGCGCGGCCGACGCGCGTGCGCGCCAGCCCAGCATCACCAGCTCCTGCAGCTGGTGGTACATGGCGGCGAGGCCCTGGGATGGGGAAGCAATGGGCGGCAGGGGCTGGCCAGCGCCTGCGGCGCGTGGCGGCTCATTGTGCTGTAGCGCAGAGTCCAACATCAGCTGCCTGTGCACGCGCTCCACTGCGCGCACGCCTGCGACTGCATGTGTGACGCCAGCGCCGTTTTCCTTACTGCGCTGCTTGTACGCAACGACGGCGAGCTCGCCAAACATGAGGCGGGGTAAGGACCACACTTCCGTGTGCTGCTGCTGCTGCTGCTGCTGCTGTGGCATCGGCTGCTGTTTGCGCTTGTGCATCTGCATGGTCGCCGCGTCCAGCGGCGTGCGCACATGCGCCCCAAGCAACACCCGGCCTTGCTGCACGGCTGTGTGCAGGCAATAACACAACCATTCCAGGCCCAGCTCCTCCACCCTCGGTGCACCCGTGATGGAGGCCCACACACAGCCCGCGCCTGCTGCAGAACCCGCGCCCCTATCCCCGCTGCCGTTGCTGCTACTGCTTTGAGCCTGATAGCTGCCACCGCTGCTGCTGGGTGCGGTGGCGTTTGCGCCGCTACCACTGCTGGGTGCTCGTGGAGCAGGCGGTGCGGGCGGCGGGGGGGATAAGGAGGGTGGGCTGGACACAGAAGTTGGGCCTGATATGCAGGGCACATCCTGTGTGGCGTGCGCCACGATGTCCGCCAGCTCCTCGCTAGTCGCCACCTGCAGGCATAACACACACACACACACACATCTGTGAGTGTGAGTATGTGCAGCGCGTGCATGTGTATTTTTTTTCATGCACATGTTTGTGAGAAACATACACCACATGTGCAGCTAGGCCTGTAAGTGTACATGCAGCAGAAGCCCCCTTTGGGGCCATGCGTGCTAGTCAACCACATGCATGGCAATCGGTGTGTGTTTGCATGCCCGCAGCCTCATGCAACTTTCTGCACGTATCCTACATGATGCCTGGGTGGGGCTTGTGGCAATGCCAGTACCCATCTGGGATTGGCGTGTCTGCATGCTGATGCGCTCCACATGCAAGTCAGCGTGCAGGGCCAGCCTGCATGCTGATGGGTCGCAAAAATGCATGCAGCCATCTTGCATGCACGCAAACCACTGCTTTTCCCGTCAAAACTCCACAGGAGGAGCGTGATCTGCCTCTGCCCCCATGCACCTAGCGCACCTCGGCAAACGCATCCGCCGCCAGGCCCAGCAGGTCAAACACGGCCACAGGCGGTGCGCGCGCTGCGGGGCCGCGGGCAGCAGGGGCGCCACGGCCACCGCGCGCACCGCCCGCGGCCGACAGGGAGACGGCTGCAACCGCCAGGCCTGCGCTGAGGTACACGCCAGACAGCAGCAGCGCCGCGTGGCGAGGGTCAGAGGCTGCAAGGCTCGGCAAGGCCAGCTGCGGACCTGGACCTGACGGCTGCTGCTGCTGCTGCTGCTGCTGCTGTTGCGGCGGCTGCTGCGGCAGCTGCACTGCAGGGGCGGGGGGCAGACCGGCGGCGTGTAGGGCTGCCGACAGCGCAGACGCGTACTTGGGTCCCAGCCAGGCGCGTGCTTGGTGGGGCAGGGCGGCCAGGCGGGCCGCGCAGGCGGGGTGGTCAGGCTGTGCGAGCCACCAGGACACGAGGGGCAGCTGCAGGGAGGGCGTGGAGTGTGGGGGCGCGTGCTGTTGTGCCTGCTGCAGCTGCTGCTGCTCGTGGGCACTGGGGACAGGGGTTTGGGGTGCCTGCTGCTGCTGTAGCCGGTGGGCGCCTGGGGCCGAAGTAGGTGGCCTGCCACGCAGCAGCACCTGCTGGTAGCTGCCTGCAGAGCGGACAGCCGCGGCCAAGTGTGCGGCAGCTGCTACACCAGTTTCGGGGAGCTCAGGCTGCGCCTGCTGCTGCAGCTGCTGCTGCTCCATCGGCTCTTGCCGCTTGGTCTCCAGCACCGGGCGTGCAGCTACGCCCCTCCCGTCCTCCTCCAGGGCGCCCACGTGCGTTGCGCCCTCGACCGCGCGACACGCGCACGCCAGCGCCAGCTCCAAGTACGTCCATGTGGGGTCGGTTGTGGCCGGGGAGGTGGGGCAGGAGGGGCCGGCGGGACCCGCATCGGGGCAGGCCGTAGCAGGAGCCTTGGGGGGCGCATGCGCTTGGGCAGGACGGTGACGCACAGGGTCGCAGTCAAAGTGCACGGCCACGGGCAGCTGGGCGTAGCCCAGGCGGCGGGTGACTTCCAACGGTAGCTCCGACGCGTGCACCAGGTGCGCGGCGCACACCCACAGCAGCGAGGCGGGGCCGGGGCACGCCGCCAGCACGCGCGCCAGGGTGGCGGCCGCGCTGATGGAGGGGGGCTGGGCGGCAGGGGCGCAGCTGTGGGGCAGCACCTGGGTGGCAGTGCTTGCCATGCATGGTTCTGTTAGCTGCCCCTGCTGCTGCTGCTGCTGCTGCAGCGGCAGCGGTGGTGGCAGCAGCTGCATGGGAGGAGTGGGCAAGGGGGCGTGTGGCGCCTCGCCTGCGCCTTGCGTTGCAGCAGCACCAGCTGGCGGCTGAGCAGCAGAACTACTGTGTGGGTCAGGGTGTGGGAGCTGAGGCTGCAAGGCGCCTTGCAAGTACGCCTGCCGCAGCTGCGCCAGGACTTGCACGGCAGCGTGCGCGTTGCCTGCGCCGCAGCTGGTGCCCAGGAGGCGCAGGATGAGGTCCAGGATGCACGCTGAGGCTGCGCGCGCACACAGGTTTGCTTCCCCCACATCGTGCCCCGACGCCTGCTGCTGCTGCTGCCCGTGTTGCAGGGCTGACGCGCACTGGCCTGCACACACCAGCGCGCCCCTGTGCAGCAGCGCGCACTGGCGACGCGCGTTGGGCTCCAAAGATGTCAGCGCCAAACACAAGCTGTAGGGGTCGGACACGTGCCTGGGCACACCTTGCGAGGCCTCCTGCTGCCGCGGCAGCGGCTGGGGAGGACCATGCTGCTGCGCCTGCTGCTGCGCCGTCTGGGGCGGTGCCGTGGGCAGCTGGGGCAGACCTTGCTGCTGCTGCTGCTGCGGCGGTGGCGGCGGCGGCGGCCGCAACGGCTGGGGCTGTGCCACAGGCGGGGTGCCCCAGCTGAGTTCCCTCCATGCCCGCGCTTTGCATGCCCGCAGCGCCGCGTGGCTGCTGCCCAGGCCGTGGTGGCGTGCCAGCAGGATGAGCTGCATGGGCAGTAGTAGCGCACCACGCGCGCCCAGCTGTGGCGGCTGCCCCAGGGGGCAAGGCATGCCAGGCTGCTGGCCAGGCTGCAGGGCTGCTGGGCTGCTGTTGGTGCAGCTGCTGCTCCCATCCAGGCAGCTGAGGCCCTCCTCCAGCACCGCGATTGCCGCGCCACGCTCCTGCAGGTGCGCCGTTCCTGATCATGTGTTGTGGCCTACTTCGTGGAACCTCGTTGCATGTTCCTGATCATGTGTTGTGGCCTACTTTGTGGAACCTCGTTGCATATGTTCCACCCCCTAGACACTGTGTGTCCAAGCCAGAGAGGCGCGTGGAACTGAATTTTGAAATGCGCAACAGCGGGGCCCATTCCAAGTGTCGGCCAGCACACGTTGATGGGTGCGCAGGTACACATTGAATGGAGAGCCATGCGCTACCAAGCTGGCACAAGATCCCACACTTGCAGCTCCCGTCACCCAATGGCTGGGGGTGGCATCTACTACCCACTATCCACTTATGGCGCCGCACATTCGCCCATATGCCACGCATCCTCCACATTGTGAGCCCCGCCACTAAGGGGGGGCTTATCCACGCAAAACCTTCCTAGCCTGTTGACCCTGCACCTCCCCAGCCTCAGTCCAGGCTTCTCCTCCTCAGCTTGACCACATTGGCATGCGTGCCTTGCCCACGCTTCACCTCTCCAGCCTCTGTCCGCGCACCTGAGCTGTGTGCAGCCGTTCCCCATAGCCCACATGCTCAGCTGCCCAGTGCAGCCAAAACAGCGGGCACTCCTGCGGGCACAGTCGCCGTGACAGTAATAGGTGAATATGCTGACAAGCCCAACAAAGCCAAAGCCTGTCTACCTCCAGCATATTCATAATTATTGTGTATGTGTGCAAATGTGTGTGTGTGTGCGTGTGTCCATATGCATGTTCGTGCGCGCGTGCATGGATGCGCGCTTTTGCATGTGAATGAATGTATGCACGTGTATGTGTGTATGTCCATATGCATGTCCGTCCGCGCGCGCGTGCATGCGCGTGTGGGTGTGGATGCGGGTGTGGATGTATGTGTGCTTGTGCATATGCTCGTGCGTGCGTGTGTGGGCGTGGGTGTGTGTGTGTGCGTGTGCAGGTGTGTGCGTGCATATAGGTGTGTGAATGTCCAATGCGAGTTCGCGCGCGCGCGTGCATGCGTGTGTGTGCGTGTGGGTGTGGGTAAATGTATGCTTGTGTGCGTGGGCATGCATGTGTGTGTATGTCCATAAGCGCGTTTGTGCATGTGTTTGTGTGTGTGCGCGCATGCGTGCATATGCATGTGCGTGTGTTTGTGTCTTGGGAGGGCCTATGGAAGCACACCAGTGAGAGCTGATGCCTTTTTTGGCTCCCAAAGTAAGACATCAAGGCAGAAGAGGGCGCATGCACATTCACAAGCATGCACACGCACACGTGCTTGCATGCACACATATACATGTCACACTTGAGAAAGTCCACCCTGGCCTGCCTGGCGCACCCACCCGCAGCTGCGGCTGTTGCGCGCACAGGCCCTGGAACAGCGCGTCCACGCGGCGTGATGAGCTGGCACTGGCGCTGGCCGAGAGCGCGTGTGGCGCCCTGGCGGCTGCTGCTGTGCCGGCCACTCCTGGTGCAGCCGCTGCAGCCCGGGCCTGCTCCTGGCCCACTCCTATGCCCTTGGGCTGCGCATGGGCTGCCTCTGATGGGGCCCCTGGAAGCGAACCGGCCGGCGGATCTGCGAGGAGCGGTGCGGGCCCTGGGGCGGTTGCTGTCGAGGCTCGCTGCGCAGGCTGCCCTACTCCTGCTGCGCAAGCTGGTGCTGTGCCTGGTGTGTCTGCTGCCGCCTCCGGTGCTAGCAATGCCGCCGCTCCTGGTGCGGCTGCGGCTGCTGCTTCCAATGCTGGCGCTACCGACAACGCTGCAGATGGTGCCTGCCCCCCCCCCGCAAGCGGCGCATCCGCCTGCTGCGGCCTTGCCTGCCCCGCCCCCACCATGCCTCCACCAGCAGCTGCTGGTGTTGCGCTCTCGCCTGAATGGCTGGGCAGATGGGCAGCACGTGCAGCGTTTGCTTGGCCAGGCCCCGCGCCGCTGCCCTTGCGGCGCTTGGGCGCTGGCGCAGTGAAGTAGCGGTCCTGTGCAGCAGCAGCAGCAGCAGCAGCAGCAGCAGCAGCAGCAGCAGCTGGTGTGTATACAGACGATGCACATGCGCCCTTTGGCTGTGGCTGCGTGGTTGGAGCCAGAAGGGGGCTCAGCGTGTGCCGGCCCCCACCGCGAGGCTGTGGCTGCGCGGGGATCCCACACACTAAGGTTTGCACGAAATGAGCGACGCACTTGAGCTGCCAGGCCTGGCATCCGTCCACCACTTGTGCGCCAAGCAGCAAAGTGGGAGTCAATGGCGGTACGCATGGGGCACAGCACAGCCACGAAGCCCCCCCTGCCTGCCGCGCCCGCACCTGGCGCGCGCCCCCCGGAGCCGGCCGCTGCTGCTCCAAGCCTCCCTCGGCCACCGCGCCGCCGCCCTCCTCTGCCGTCACCACCGCATGGCCCGCGCGCGAGGACAGGGACAGCCAGTCCAGGCCGGGCAGGGGGTAGCCATGGCCATAGCCCACTAGCTGCCAAGGGAGCGCAGCGGGGGCGGGCACGCTGGCCAGCAGCTGGCAGCTGAACGCGCGCGGCACAGGAGTGGCCTTGACGGAGCCTGCAGAGGGGTTCAGGCACAGCGGGGGAGCGGCGAGCAGCTGGGCAGGGGACGGGGCGTGCCGTAGAGGAAGGCGGGGGGGCTGGGTGGCCAGGAGATGGAGGCAGTGGTGGCGCTGGAGGTTGTGTCATTTGCATGCGCTGTGTGTATGCATACGTGTGTGCGCGCGCACGTGTGTGCGCGTGTAAGAATTCGTGCCCATGCATGAGCACGTGCATGAGTGTGTGCGTGTATGGCTGTGTGCGTGTGCAAGAGTGTGCGCATGTGCATGAGTGTGCGTGTGGACGATTGTTTGCGCATGCATGAGCGTGTGCATGTAGATGAGTGTGTGCACATGCGTGAGTGTGCAGGTGGATGACTCTGCGTGCATGCGTGCATGTGTGCATATGTGCATGTGTTCATGTGTGTGTTGGCATGCATGCCTGTATGCGTGCATGCATGTGTGTGCGTGTGTGCACGTGCATGTGTGCGTGTTTGGATATGCATGTGCGTACGCCAAGTCTAAGACTTTGAGTAATGCATCGTGTGTCACTGTGCCTTTATAACCCAGCTTGGTGCCCCCAAACACCCCCCTCCAACCATGCCCACAGCTCCGCCCATTACGCCTGCAGCCTAAGGAGAGCGAACCAGCAGCCCATCACCACCCACACTGCCCAGCCAAGCGTAGAAGGGGGAAGGGGGGCCTCAAGCGAGTCAAACCAAACCCAGCACCAACCAACCAAGCGAGTCAAACCAAACCCAGCACCAACCAACCATGCGAGTCAAGGCCCTGCACGTCCCCCAGCTGCGCGCTGCTTGGCGGCAGCGGAGGGCGCACTGGGGGCAGCTGCCGCACACCTTGGGGGAAGCTGACGATGTGGTACGCTGGCGCGTCCTTTTCAAGGCCTGCGCGCACCCGTTGCTCCTCCGGCACCTGCAGGCGCGGCGCCAGTGGGGCACACAGCGGCAGTGCCGCCCGTGGATGGGTCGGCCACGCAGGTAGCAGGCGCAGTGCAGCAGGCCTCCAGCAATGCATCGCAGAGGTGCTCAACCGCGCACTGACCGACCGTGTACTGTGTTCCTGTTTCTCCTTGGACTGGCAGAAAGCATTTCTGGTGCTTCGGCCCAAAATGCACCTCCCCTTTCCTTGATTGACGCAGAGCGCGCTTTACTGCCTGCGTAGTTTCCCTCTTCTGTGATCTGCCTGCTGGCCCCTCAGCAGGGGCATCAAAAGCAACAGTGCTACGCAGACCAGCTTCAGCGCCTGCAGCTTGCAGGGTGAGTCCGGGGCTGCAGCAGCGCCCAGGGGCATGAGGCATGCGCCCCCCCCCCTGCCCGCCACGCAAGCACCCAGGGCTAACTTTTTTTTAGTCTCCAAGGGAGCCTGCGCACCGTCATGACTCGCACCCCCTGCCATCTTCCTTGGCCTCTAGGTGTGTGCAGTGTCATGACTCGCACCCCCTGCCATCTTGCTTAACTCTTCTGCTTGCCCATCCGGCTCGCCTATCCTGCTTGGCCTCAAGACCTTGGCCTCATGCTTGGCCTCCAGACGGGCGAGGCAGGTGCGCCATCTAGAGGCCGCCGCAAAACACAGAGGCGCACACTGCCGCCCCAGCCAGAGCATTGCATGCCTGCCTGGCGACAGCATTGGGCGTAGCAGGCGGTCAAGCATGCAGCTGAGCCTGCCAGGCGCGCACACCCCTTGTGCAGCATGCAAGAGCTTTGCCTGAGACGCCAGACTCAGCACCCAATAAAGAGTCAAAGCACATGCCCAAGGAGTTATCCAAATGGACGGTCACTGCCTGTATCCCCATTGCCATGGCTGGCTCCGGCTGAGCTGCCCTTGCTCTGTCAGACACTTGCAAATTGCCATGGCAGGCTCTGGCTGAGTTGCCCTTGCTCTGGTAGCCACAGCCGCGCCCTTATCTGACCTTTTGCGAGGCCTCGCGTTGCGTTGCCTGACTACCTCCCACCCACCCAGTGCTTGCCAATGTTTCAGGCTCTTGGTTGGTGTGTACGGCCCTTTGAGGCTTTGACCAAAAGCTGTCCTATGTCGACAAGGCATGAATTCACCTCTCTGCGCGCTTACGGTAGAGCACAGGAGCCTCCCTACTTGAGCACACATGCACCCACACAGGTATCCACCTGTGTAAGCATGCACTTACGCGGGTGCCCGCCTACGCAAGCATGCATCCACGCACGCACTACCGCATGCGTGCACTCCCGCATGCGCGCACCTGCGCCAGCCGGCCACCCTTGCTTCGGAGCTGCTGCAGCACATCCGCATTCTTGCACGCCATGATGCGCGAGGGAAGGGGCCGGATCAGTGCGCCTTGGCTGGGCTGGAGGGGGATGACAGCGGCTGCAAGTGCGGCGGTCACCTGCAAGCGACAAGCATATATGCGCGGCTAGCCTTAATGCAAGTGGGAGCGTGCACTAGC
>LFIK01005024.1_pt1 | contig 10646 bp, 11 predicted proteins | sample 643401 | NCBI WGS metagenome assembly LFIK01 (sample SAMN03777447, study PRJNA286221) | soda lake metagenome | biome: soda lake; feature: Kulunda steppe; material: water; isolation source: sample T5-Br brine of Lake Tanatar-5 | place: Russia: Kulunda steppe | collected 2010-07
ACGCACGCACACACGCACACACATACACACATACACACACAAACACTCACACACGCACACACATACACACATACACACACAAACACTCACACACTCACACACAATTGCAGGCGCTTTTCCCTGAGGAAGAAAAGGGAGGAGCTGTTGGATCTGCTGCTGCTCAGCCAGGATGCCCCCATTTCAGATGTGAATGCCTTGATAGATGACCTGGCCGAAACAAACCAAGCATTCACGCCTCAGCAACTAGGTGGAGGCCCCTGGGTGGTAGGGTTGTGTGTGCTGCATGTTAATCCATGGCACAGCTTAGTACAAAGCCTTTCACCTCTGTATTTTCGGCTCCCAAGTGCGCGCAATGCCCCCTACAACCCCCACTTCACCCCCTCTAATTCCCACAAGGGTTATGTTACATAACTTATGTACGTAACAATTGCCGTGTTTGCAGGTGGTGTACACACGCGGTCCTGCCCAATTATGGAAGGCATCTCAGAGTGTTGCTTCCACACTCTCACAAAATAGCAAGAACCGTGCTTCCCAGGTGCTTGCTCAACGCGTCTTTGTAACCTGCGTGTTGTTTACCTTGCTTTCAATAATCAGAGTGTGATGTTTATCAGCACACTTGCTAGGAACCTGACACATACCAGCCTTCAGTCAAAGCGAGCAGGCGTGAAGACAGTACCACGATGCAGATACAGGATGGTAGCTTATGGACTGCAAAAAGCTTTATGGCAAAACACATGGAAGGCGATTGCATGCTGGCTATCTCTGCGTGCCTGCGCAGGAGTTCAATCCAAAGACAAAAGCTGCTTTGAACAGGGCCGAATTCGGGTCCCCTGACTTGTTTGTTACCGCTTCTGGAACCTTTGAGGTCCAGGTATGCTTCATGTCTGTGTAGGTATGCTCTACGTCCGCAGGCCAAGCGCATGCAATTTAGCCAGGCCTGCACAATAAGGCATGCAGTGCGCTGAGATTGGCCCTCACTTTAAGGGCCCACTAATGTGGAGGGCACCCTGGTACTTTGAATTCGGATCCAAGCAAAGTAGACCTGCATTTATTGAATCATCTGGAAGTGCTGCATACATTGAATTTAAACGGCTGAGCTCTGAAATGGATGATGGCACATCATTAGGCACATGCGTGATTGATACAAAGGCATGACCTCCTCTTCTTGTCCAATCGCTTGCTTGCTGCTGATGGCAGGGCGTGGCAAGCAGGCTGCCCGTGACGGTTCAAGCCAACATTCAAGGAGGCCGTTTGCATTTTTGGGGCCGTGAGCTTGGATTGCCTTTTATTCGGGGGACAGGGTGCGGAACGGTTGACTGTGCACCGAGTCTGTGAACTTATTTAACCATGCTGGTGGAATGAGGTGTCCCCAAGTTCTGGATGATGTGGACTGGCTGGTATTGGTTTGAGTTTCTGGCTTGGTTAAGTACAGCACTGCTATATGCTCCCCCATCCTGCATCGCAGCCTCTTCACAATTTTGTACATCGATGACAAGTTACGAATCTTTCAATCTGGACGGAGTTACGCTGTTCAGGTGAATTAAATGAATTGACATGGTGAGCAAATGGCTTGCGTACTTGCTCTTGATGTGGTCTTTAACATCCTGAAATTGTTTGCTCATCAAGGCTGGCTCATCAGTAGAAGAAGTTCTCCAGTTAATTTCGAATGCATTTAACTGCTCAGAATCTCAAGTGTTCTTTGAGCAACGTACATGGGTGGATGAATCCTCTAGGTCACATCAATGCTGTTTTTCAACCTGTATGGCAAACAGAAAATCTATCTAACACGTGCAGGTGCGGCAAGATGAGCTTGACAGATACTTGAGGCCGTAAATGATGAGGTGTATTTTTGACAATGCCAGACGTATCAACAATCAAAGAATGCCCTCCAAACATGTGGTTTAAGCCAACAAGCTGCAGATAGTTGTGAGTCAGACATCACAATCTTGGTCAGCAAGGTGTAGATGATGCTAAGTGGGTAGGGAGATGTTGCATTAAGATGAGGCATGGGCCACTGGTAGATTTGTGGTCTATGGCTGTATTTCAGTGGCCAAGCGTTGTTTAGGTCTGTGAAGATGCGTACCTGTCGAATTAGCTCGGAGTAAGTGGAAAGCTGGAACAGAGTGAATAGGATGGAGTGGAAAGGCTGCTGTGTTTGCGTTTGTATGTGTGTTTGAGAGCGAGAGAGTGCATGCGCGCACAGGCGCAGGAGCAAGCATGCGAGGGATTTGAAGACAGCACAGATTTCCTTGTATGAATTGATTAACTGTAGCAGCTCTTAAAAAGGTAAACAACATTCCATGATTGACTGTACATAGGCCTGCTCTACTTGACCTGCTATGATGCAATGTTATTACACTCATTTGGGGAACTGCCTCTTGACTTAATTGAGGCCATCTACTTCGAAGCATATCTGCACAGATTGTAGCAATATGTGTCTTCAATTGATCCAACTAGGAATGCAGGTGCCCAGAACTTAATATACAGATTTTGGGAATGCGCATGCTACAGTACAAGTGGAGGGGGTTGCCTGGTGCTTATGCCTCTCATGAGGCTCTCCTTTCACGCATGCCAGCAGTGACACAAAAGAAGGGAAAGAGAAAGAAAAAATAGCAGCATAACAGATGCTCACATCAATCAAGGAAAAGGGGCCACTTGGGAAGAAAAGCCTCTTCACCAGAAAAGAAAAGGGCGATCAGTGAGGATCAAGAGGGTTGCAAGTAGACAAGCCAGCAGACCTCCCCTGATTAATTTGAAAGTGAGGTTTATGCTTGACTCGGAGAGAACGTCTGGTCTGCACAAGCTTATGAGCATACTATGGTAATGCTTTACAACATTCCAACGCAGTACACAGAATGGGAAGAAGCTTGAGAGCAAGACTCTTGGCTCTTTGCAAATCAAGGCTGAGACTATTCAAAGGTACCGGAGTGTGAGAAATGCAAATGACACCCCAAACACCTAAAAGAATGACATGAAGAACATGTTTTGCTATGCTGCATCTATAGATTTATTATTCTTAGCTAAGGCATGAGGGTAGCTTGAAGCTGCTGCTCAGGGCGAGTGTCTTTGCAGTACTTGATCTCAATGAGATGGGTTGTACGACACTGCCAAGTGAGGTTCTCAGGGCGACTCTGTCTGGGCTGGTAAGCAGTGGCTTGTGTACACAACTTGTGTCAGAACATTGACTCAATGTGACATTGAATATGCATGACTAGAAGTAAAGAACTTCAAGAAGTTCCAAATGACAGCCTAACACAGCTTTTAGCTAAGCTGCCCTTATTCAGTGGATACAGCTATGTAACCTACACTAACCTTACACAGCTAGCCTTGCAACCAAGTTTGGTTCCTTCAGCTCTCTCGAAGGAAGCTCAAGGATGGATTGCCTCCTCACTGGGCCACCCTGACCACTGTTACACCCCATCTGGCCCCTTCTTTGGCTCCAAGATACACCAAGAGAGTCAATGCCCTCATTGGTGGAATCATTAGCTTTGTAAAGCATGCTTCCTGCTTGCCTCAGTGAGCACATGTGCTGTGTACAGTAATTGCTTGTTTTTCACCTCAACAGCTGCCAGTGGTCAAAAATGAAGTTTTCGTCCTCTGAGTTATGTTACTAACATAACTCACTTAGTAAGTCTCAAACATTTAGATGTCGTTCGCACCTATCTAGTAGGTGGGGCACCTGCAATGGGAAGTCGGCTGTCCACCCTCACAACTGTGGGTTTGGGGTTCGAACCTCACTAGAGTCTCCCAGAACCGGCTAAGCTGCCCTCATTTGGCGGATACAGCCTTCAAACCTTCAAACCTAGACGAAGGCTCAGGTCAGGTTTCATACCTGATAGACATGGACTTTAGCTAAGTTGTCCTCGCTTGGCATGCTATGGAAACTTCCCCTTCACTTAATTGGTGACCTTTGAGGTGCTAGATCTGGTACATTCATTTTGATAAATCCCTTCTTTGAGTCTGTGATATCGAATGGCTCCGACAGATGCTTGGAAATGTCTGCTGGTTCCATCCGGTGCACAAGAGCAATATAGGTTTACTCCACACGAATTAGCATCTTGTTTTTCTTGCCTGCTGCCAGAAGCAGCAGCCTGCCATCAACCAAGTCCTGCTCCTCCACCTTGGCCAGCTCTTCTGTGACCTTCTGGTTGTTTAAGTACACGCCACCACCCTTGATCAGCCTGCATAATTGAGCAGCCAGCAGAACAACGTGGTCATGCTGAGGCGGCTGTTGGTGTGATTTTGTTTTTTTGTGATTGCATCTACAGATTGAACCTTGCAGAATGGTTTGTCAAACTTCCAGAAGGCAATATGCGCTGCCCTTGAATACACGAGTGGGTCAAATTTGCGACCCATTGTTCAGCAAGGGGATAATGCTTAGTTTACATAGCTGGAAGCTTCACACTCAAGATTATAATTTTCCAGCTAGGCGTGCACTTGACGGTAGTTCAAGGTTCAACCACAGAAGGAGGTCCCTCACAGTACAGGGCACCTTACGAAGGAATGGATTTACGGTGACCTTATTTACTTTGTGGAGCCTCAGATGAGAGCATGAGCAGCATGAGAATGTGCAGGGTGTGCTATTGTGCTCAGTAAGCAGCATTCCAAAATTGTCTTGGGGCAATTATAGCCCTATTCAAGTGCAGATTGGGCAGGCTACTTGGGCATTTAACTGGAATGTGGTGCACAGAGGCTTTAGCGACATGACACTAGATCTGTGCCTTACGCTAAGGATCTATCCAGGCATGAAGCACATTTATAAAGTGTAGGACTGGCTGTTGCATGGACTCGCAGCATTGCAGCAATCTGGGTGCAAGCTATGGCAAGAAAATCTGCCCCACTACCGAAACTTAGGTTAGAATTTATACCCAACAAATGAGACAGGGATCCAAGGCACCTTAGCGCTGCATTCATTGCCATGTGCTGATAATTTATAAAAAGGCAGAGATGTCATTCCACACAAAAGCAGATGTGGGAAGATATGGATAGGCTGGCAAAAGCTTAAGATAACACTGCTGTACCTGCCAGATGAAGGCAGCATAGTAGAAGCCTGCCAGGTCTGCAACATCTATGATACAAGGTAAGGAAACTTAACTCAGAAACAAGTGGACAGTCTGCAGACTCACTTGCGGGCTGCGCCCTTACTGGGCTGCATCTTGGCGGCCACCATAACGTCCGCGATGGTTGCACCCGCCACTGTAGCGCGGCTCAAGGTCGCACTGGGCGCATCACCTGCCACAGCCTCCAGCGTGTCCACGTCCAGCTGGGTGGCGCTACCAGGCTTTAGGGCCTGCAGCACGAGTTCAGTAGATGTTTAATGCCAAGTTTCAGGCTAGCAGTAGTAATGTTATTGGCAGTTTATATGTTCAGGCTAGCAGTACTTTTTATCATCACAATTCATAACCAATATAACCGCTGTTACTCTGATGGTGAAATGGTCAGAAAAATATCATTTGAGCGCTGAAAGCAGAGCTCATTAACAGTGCTAAGGCTTGGAAATGTAACTTCATGGCAACTGTCAAGCAGGGGAGCTTGTTTGGGTCAGGTGGGGTGAACGTCTTGGGCTGGCTGAGCAATTACTGAACAGATTTGCGGAAATGATGCGTAACAAGCTTGCCATGCTGGGCTCAAGCAGAGCAGCCTTCCTATACAAGACAAGACAAATATACCGAATTGCTGTCAAATTTAAGTACTGTCTTGGGGTTAAAGAACCAGGGGCAGTGATCTGTCTGTTGGAAGATACACAACCACAAAAGCAGGGTTCGGAACTCACTGGAAACTTTCAAAGAAAGTCTCGCACACGAGTCACTCCCCAACTTCGCCCGGCATGTATTCTAAGGAGAGGTCATTCTGATGCTTTTTTCATGAGATCATGTTACTTTCACCCAACCGAGCATTTGTTTCAAGCTCTTATCAGGGCTTCCTTTTCTGAAGCTCCTCAGACCAAATTACCTCGGTTGTTTTCAGTGCTTGCTGCAAGCCTGCCTCTCCATGCACAAAGCGGGTAACCTCCTCAGCAAGTCTCCTCTGCAATAGTTGAATTGATGTACGTGGCTTTGTCAGGTCATTGATGTGCAGCCAAGTCGTTTGCCTCTGCCCGATCATTGATGTGCAGCCAAGGTGTCCAAGGATGCAATCAAGTATCAGCAACCCACAAAGGTATGCTCTCAAATTGAATCCTTCACTGATGCACAGCATGAAAGAATGACGATTTTACTGCCCGTATCCTATACAACATCTACGTCCTAGCAAACAAGAAGCCAGAGGAAAACGCTTGGAAGTGTGCATTGATCGTCCATACATCATGTACCTCTTCTTCGAGCGCACCTTCTCAGAGATCATGGTGCACTGATTAGGCATGACAAGACCTTGCAACTTGATGAGGGCCTACCTGTGCTGTGTTGGGGATGTAGCCTGATTCACTCATGGATGCTGCTATTGCATCAATCTCTGGGATGGGCAGGAATGTCAGCATCTGGGTAACAGAGGGTGGCATTTAGATGGGTGTCAGCCCGTGCTGGCCAAAAGGAAACACAATTCAGATATATTTGCCATGCAGTTCGTGCCATCCATGCGGTAAATAAAGGAGGGCCATGTTCATGAGTCAAAGACTTCAGGCTGCTCAACAGGACAGCCAGGCAGGCACTCGTGAGGCCTCCTTGCAGTAAGCACCACAAGCTAGCATTTTGAGCTAGTACACGCAGCAAAACGCAGCTGATGGCTCACCTTCAAAAACTTGATCACATCAGCATCGGCCACGTTAAACAGGTATTGATAAAACTTGTACGGCGACAGCTTGCTGGCGCTGAGCCAGATTGCACCACCCACGCTCTTTCCAAACTTTCTGCCCTCAGAGTCTACCTGCAACGCAGCAGTCACAAAACAAGCCAACCAGGGGTATGGGTTAGGGGGGCAATGGGCCATGACACACATGATAATGACATCATGACGATGACAGTTGTGATGACAATGACAGTCATGATGACGATGACAGTTGTAATGACAATGGCAAAGATTGTGACGGTGGTGACAAGGATATGCTCATGTTAGCAGGCAAGCTTTTTGGGAGGGGCTTGCTGCATGGATGAATCAAGGCTCTGAAGGGCATGTCATTATCATTATCTTAGCATGACATTATCCTAGCATGAAATTATCTTAGCGTGGGCTCTCAGGAGCCACATGCTGAGCGGCGTTTCAGACCTCAGTATCTGCAAATGCACAAACATGTAGCTGCCATCTCGCGGGGCAAAGCAAGTAAGAGCCTCCAGAGCATACAGATCCATCCAGCCAAAAAGCTCCTGGATGCTTACAGGAAAGGCAAAAACAACTGTGAGAAAAGTGTGAAGTTCCAGGTCTGTAAGAGACGGACCGCACCGCAAACAGGCTCGGCCACACCACCAGGAGCAGGGTGGACACCCTGCTAGACTTGCCTATCTGTCTCAATTGCACATCCTCAATCCATTCCTTATTGGAGTGTGTTCATGGGCTGTTAACGGGGCCCTTCACAGACTATCTCTACCGTGCTGGTGAGCATCAATGCAGTATTAATTAATTAATTGGTCTGTGCAGGACCCCGGCAACGCCCACACAGAGGCACATGAATCCAAGCTACACGCCTCCACACAAATGGGTCAATCCGAAACACTGTGTCAGCTCATCCGATCATTGGCCCAACACAATCCTTCTTTCCTCCCCCACTTGCCATGTGACACATGCAAACGTGCACATGCAGCTTTGCCAAAGGTTCCATAACGGATGGTCATGGGCCTCGCTCGCACGCACCAGCAACGGGAAGGTAAGGCCATAGCAGGTCTGCGGACTGGAGGAACTGCTGGCCTCAGGCTTGCCCTCTTCCCCCTCCTCCTCCTCGTCCTCACCCTCACGCCCAAGGAGCCTCCGTGCCAAATCCGTGCCAGCAATGATATTACCCCACTGGTCGCTCCCGCCGATCTGCAAGCAGGAATTGGGGCAGCAGCAGCATGGCACGCAGCCTCAAGCAGCTATGGGCCTAGCTTTGGGATCCTTGGTGAATACGGCAAGGATCGCTCTGCGGCAAAGGGGCACTCGAGTGCCTTGGCCACACACTCAGCATCAACTGAGCAGCTGCTGAGGAGCATGCCCCATGTGGGGGAACAACCGGAGCATGCGCATGAAAAGTGCAGCAGGCGGAGTATAGGGCTGCAGAGGTAGTGCCATGGATGGAGAGCCATATGGCAACAGAGCCAAGCAGCAAGAGCGAGCGCTGTGGCTTGACAGGGCCGCAAAGTTTTGGAGCTGCACCCGGGATGTTTAGACCATGTTAGGCCCTAGACAAGGGCTTGAATGACAGCAGACCGCAATTGCTCCAAATCAAGGTGGCCAAGTAGGCAAGATGTGTGCAGGAAAAGGGCACATTGCAGTGCAGGCTCGGGACACAGCTCACCTGCACGCGTACACCATGCTCTCGGCATAGGTGCACAAAGTCGTACCCCTGCAGCAGCTGGTACGTGAACTCGGTGAAGCTGATCCCGCTCTCGCTCTCCATGCGTGTCCGAACCTGAGGGCGCCATGGACATGCAAGAGCAGGGTCATGGGCTGGGTCGATGCCATGCAGTCACGCGTGCTCAGATGTGCAATTGCTCAAACAATCTTTATGCAGGCACCTGCTCAGACATTCTACCCTAAAGCAGCCTGGCTAGGGGCGTGTGCATCCCATACGGCTGTGCTGTGCAAGCACTGCGTCTCTGTACAGCTGACCAGCTGTGCCAGGCAGTGGATTTGCTGCAGACAAAGCAGACCCTGGACAGTTCAAGCATACCAGATGGTACAGCACGGGGCAGTACGCACCAATTTGGCATGATATCTGCCATGGTCAAACAACGCATGGGGGGCCTGGGCAGCAGAAGACCTTACAGGGCACAGGCCATAGACGGCAAACAGGCAGCAGCAGGCCTCACAGGGCACAGGCCATAGGCAGATAAAGGCGGCAGTACGCCTCATGGGGCACAGACGCGGCGCATGACAGCCACCACCTGCCAGCGCATGGCGATGCCTTCATGCGTGTAGTAGCAGCATGCAGCTGCACCTGAGCGCAGGCATGGTAGCCTGCGGAGCGCATCGCGCCCAGACAGGCCATCCACTGCCAGCGCACATCTCTCTGTCTGTGCATGCATGGCGCACGTGTCTGTAGGTACAGCCAGGCACCCATCAACAAAAGGTCTAAGGAGAAGCACATATGGTGCCCAGGCACACAAGGTCTAAGGAAAAGCATATGGTGCCCAGGCACACAAGCATATGGTGCCCAGGCACACAAGCACCCACCCACCGAGTCTTTGGAGAGCATGGTGCCCACGCGGGCAAACTTGCCGACCTCACGCAGGAATGTCAGGAAGCTCATGGGCCCAAACCAGTCCAGGTTGTTCACGACCTTCACACCATGCAAGGGCGGGCCCCCCGTGCTGCTGCTGCTGCTGCTGCTGCTGCTGCAGCTGGCGCCCTGCTCACTGTTGCGGCGCAGGATGTCGCTCAGGAGCTCCCCAATGGCTGCTCGTGTGTGCGTGTGTATGTGTGTGTGTCTGTGTGTTTGAGATGGGGGGCGGGGGCGCGTGTGTGACTGAGCACAAACATGCCATGCATTCAGGGCAAGGTAAGGCCAACATTAAGATTGAAACCAGGCAAGCGCATCCCATTGCCAAGCAACAGCCCGCCGTCCTTCCCGGCAGTCGGCAATGGACACACTACCCCTGGCATGCCCCTTTCTCCCTCACCTTTCACGTTGCCCTCAATCCTTTCCTCGCTCAGGATGGGGCGCTCGGAGCTCCTTCCGGAGGGGTCCCCCACGCGGCCAGTGGCCCCACCCAGCAGCGCAACTGGCTGGTGGCCTGTCGAGCAAATGTGTGCACGTGCACATGCATTTGCCAATGGCCTTACTCGTGAGTTTTTGCGCTGCCACGTGTTGCATGACCAGCCTTGTGCTGTGTGCAGGGAGAGCAATAGAACAGCAGCTTCTGCAGACTAGCACACCGTCAGAGTTGACGCATGATTATGCCTGCCATCCTTGCTGCATGCATTTCCAAAATGCACACCAGCACGCACCACGAATACATGCGCACATGCGCGCGCGCACACATACACACGCACGCACCACAGCGTTGGAACCAGGACAACACGATGATGCCCAGGAGGTTGCCCAGGTGCAGGCTGTCCGCAGTGGGATCAAAGCCGCAGTACACAGGCACGCTCTGGTTGACCATGAGCTGCTCCAGCTGCTCACTAGTGACATCCTGAACCAGCCCCCGCTCACGCAGCGTGCGCACCACATTTGGGAGTGGGGCCGCGGCCGCCGGCACACCTGCAGATTTATGACCAGCAGGGCCATGTCAAAGTCAGGTGCGCGTGGGCAAACTGATGGATTGATCAGCAGCTCGTTTTTGTGCATTTGCAAGGCAGGCACACACATATGCACGCACACTGCATAAGCACGCACCCTTGCACACACATACACACACAAAGCAAGCTTATGCACACACGCACACACGCAAGCGCGCACACGCACACAACGCACGCACATACGCACACACACGCACACACACACACACACACACACACACACACACACACACACACACACACACACACACACACACACACACACACACACACACACA
>LFIK01005026.1_pt1 | contig 10644 bp, 15 predicted proteins | sample 643401 | NCBI WGS metagenome assembly LFIK01 (sample SAMN03777447, study PRJNA286221) | soda lake metagenome | biome: soda lake; feature: Kulunda steppe; material: water; isolation source: sample T5-Br brine of Lake Tanatar-5 | place: Russia: Kulunda steppe | collected 2010-07
GGCATCAGTGCCCCTTCAAGGCATCAGTGCCCCTTCAAGGCATCAGTGCCCCTTCAAGGCATCAGTGCTCCCACAGGGCATCGGAGCAAAACAGATGCATGGCGCAGGGCCCGTGCAGCAACTTGGAACTGCGTGCAGAAGTAGCAGCAGTATTGACGTTGCTGTAGTGATCTTGGGCGGAAAGCACAATAGGGAAGGGAAGGGAAGTCAAATGTGCAGATGGGTGCTTTGGCAGCTGCGTCGGGGTGTACAAGGGTCCTCCCTCTTCCCTTCATTGGGCACTACTGTTAAGATGCCACCTGCAGGTCCCTGAGGAGAACCTTTGAGCTCATTTAGTGTGCAACATACCTGAGTTGCACCGAGCACGCCACTGGCCTGCGCCTGCTTAGTGTGCCCGCTGCAAGTGCTGGAGTGCATGCCTGGCTGCACGAAGGCCTGGGGAGTGCTGCCCTTCTGGCTGGCCCAGAGCTCAGGAATCCGGTGCTGGGCACGCTCGCCCCCACCCCACCATTTGCGGTCTACACCACTCGGATGCTGGGGGCTGGGCTCATTGCTGCCAGTGAGTCGCGAGGGCAGATCAAGTGGAGGGCATGCAGCCAAGCTTGTGCACGTTACATGTGCCGTCAGCGAGTGAGGGAGCAGGTGTGTGCTGCGCATGCTGTGCTGCACGTATGCTGTGCTGCACAGGTGTTTGCTGCACTTGCTGTGCTGCCCGCTTGCCTTGGTGTTTGCTCCAAACCTGCTTGCATCAAGGCTTGAATGGTAGGATGTTCCAAATGTTGTTTTTGCTTCTGGGAGCGTGAATCACGCTAGACAATGCTTGCTCGTCCCTTGAAAGGAGGGTGCAGTACTGGCATTCAGTTGCCAAAATTCTGCAGCAATCTGCAGCACAGCATGCTGCGCTGAGGCTGTGACCTTCTGGATGTAGTGCAGGCAAGGACGATGTAGAGCAGTTAATGTGTGTGCAGGCACGTGTGGTGGGGCCCAGATCAAGTGCAGTCAGGAGCCTGCAGTGTCCTGCGGCACAACGTGTGCCAGAGATGTGTGAGCACACTCACGTAGACGGGTTTGTTCATTAGTCGCTCTGAGCGTCCATTAGGCAGCCAAGAACGTTCATGAAGTGCATGCAAATGAAGAACATTTTTTATGAGCGTTCACACGTTCGATGTGCGCATGCCGCATTGGGGTGAGCGTGCGTGCAGGCATTGTAGTTGGGGGGCTGAAATCATGCGCAGACAGAGGCCTACTACAAGCACGGCTCGCACGAGTGCTCAACGTGGCAGTGGCTGCTATGGCTGTGGTGGTGGGCTTGTGCCTGTCAACTGCACTTTGGGTGAGTGTGAGTTTTTGAACTGCAAAACATTGAGCATGGCTGCCTTGCCACACGATCCCTGCCGTGCCATGGGTGGCACTTCAGTGCCTTTTGCGGCATTCAATTGTCATGGGTGGCGTTGAAGTGCACTGCAGGTTCCTTGCGCTGTGATTGAGGGGGAAGGCTTGCAACATCCCCTGTAAGGTGGCCATCCCATTCACGCACACAGTCTGCATTTATTCTGCTAGTCGCCCTCCTGTTCCCCGGTGAAGTTCACATGGCGTCTAAGCCCTAGACGACTCCTTTTCCTTCAATGATGTAAGAGTGAGCTTCAATCAAGAAGGGAGTGGGCTTCAATCAGCCTACGCAGTCTCTTTTTCTTTTTTCAGATGACTGATGACCCTGTACTGTGCACAAAAGCTTGCAGCTTTCATAGTGCACCGCGCAGTCAAGCAGGCTTTCAGCAAGGCATTGTGCCTTGCTTTCTTGCTTGCAATGATCAGCCACAAACTGATCAGTATACCATTGTTCATGAGAACCTGGCCTAATTGTTGGGAGTGAGTGGAGCGGTTGGTTGGAAGTTTGTGGGAACCCCGCGGGCACCAACTGCCAACCACCTCCCTCACTCGCAAAAAGAGCCTCCAGAATGTCCCACAATGCGTCATTCTGATGTCGGATAGAGGGCTCCGATTCCTTGCCTCTTGCCTTGTGTCCCATGTTGCACAAGTGAGCTCAGAAAGTGCTCACTCTGTGTACCCCACCTCCGGCAGGTGGGCATCCCTATCACCCAGCAGCCCCCTGCCATGTACGTCACCATGATGGCTCTTGTAGCCGCCTCCTCAGCTGCATACACATTCTTTCCACCCAGCCCATCCACCACAGCCGCAACTGTGCTCGTGGAAATCGCCCCATCTGTCAAGGCAGCTGGTGGCATGTCCCAAGGCATGGAGCCCCAGGAGATCCAGGTAAATATCTTGCCAACATGCAGCTGGGAATTCTGCATGCTTTGTAGTGCATTTCTATTGGGCCATAATGCACAAGAAGTGACTGGCCCATGTGATCCCTAGAGCGAAGGGAGGGGAAGTGAATTGCTGTCACAGACAGCTGCAAAGGCACATATAAAGAGAGCATGCTTTCAGGGGCATCCTTGTGCACAAGTAGCAACTAGGAGTTGGGAGTAGTGGAGTCCAACGACTGACTCCAACATGGCCAGTAGCTGGACTGACCGTTTGTGAGCGCCAGCCCAACTGCTGGTTGTCTAGCTCGTCAACGAATCTTTTGGCTTCAGAGTCGACCATTTCATGCTAGTCACATCTTTGAAGGAGTCTTGGCAATATCAAGAAGAATTCAAGAATTCAACAAGTTGTCTCTTTTTTTAGACTCCCCTTCACTGCATCCGTCAGTTTGCCAGAGCATCTTACTACCTTTCAATGGCTTCAAGATTGATAGATGCGTGTCATTATGTGCAACATACCTGAGCCTGGCGCATGCACTCTCTTTCTTGTTGAAACTAAGCGTGCTTCCTATTTGTGCTGCAGGTTGCAGCTGCTCAGGTGTTGCGAGAATCGCCAGAGGTTGCCTTTCGAGGAACTATGCTGCCAGTAGATGCTTTAGCAGCATACTGACTTGGGAGTTTGGATGTGGCGTAAGACCTGGGGCAAAAAGCTTCTTCGGAGGAGCTAGTTTGTCGCGCAGTGTTGTGGCTTTGCCTATAGGTCTGCCAGTTGTCTATCAGAGACACTTTGTTGAGCCAGGGAATGTGAGTGTAAGCCAAGATATGTTGATTGATCAATGACAATCAAATCATGATGATTTGGCATGACATGAAGTTGTTTGTTTGCTCTGTAGAATGCTGCACATACCACATACGATGATAATAATAAGACATACTATTAGTAATGCACAAAAAAAACTTTGATAGTTAAGAGTCCAATTTGCCCACGCCCTGTTTGGCTTCTGCTTAGCTGCCAAGAAATGGCGCTGTGGACTAAATGGCACGATTGAATCGAATTCACATCTTTGGCCAAATGCCTCTGACCCATTCCTAACATTTCATTCAACTGGAACTAGTGGCTCAATTGCCAAGGTCCTCCTGCCATCAGCGAGTCATGGCTGACCATGTTTGAAAAAGTTACAGGTTTGGGAAATAGGTGCAGGATCAGGGGTTAGGGGACTGGAGTAGGGTCAGGACATGGGGTTACAGGATCAGGGTTTAGGGGACTGGGGTAGGGTCAGGACATATGGGGTTGCAGGGTGAAAGATAAGGGCAGTAGCCCGCCCCTGACTAAGAATAAGCAGCATCCTAGCGCACGCAACATTGCATGCACAATGCAAGCAAAAAAGTGCGGTTGCGCTGTCTGGAAGCGCACGGCTTACTGCATACTGGTATGGTGCGTTCAGGACAATTCAAAGGACCAACGGGACACCAGGCCCTCTTTTATGTACAGGACAAAACAAGTAAAGTCCTTTGTATCGGTTAAGTCCAGGGACACCAGGAAGCTGCACTGAACGTCCGGATCAATATGCCCAACAGGTTTCTGAGAAGTCCACATGATAACCTGTTCTAAGTGGGGAAAGCTAACGGCAGAACTGTCATGAGTATTAACATCCTTCGGACATAAAGAAGCAGCTTTGTAAATGTGCCAATGTGCACGAAATTCTATCCCACAAACTAACGCATTTGAAAATCACCCCCCGCCCTTTCCCTGACTCTCTCCCAGCTCCTCAGCCAGTCCTGTGCGTCTCTTGGGCAGCATGGGCAGCAACACCACCAAGCTCCTACATTTGTCCAACGTGAGCACTTGCAGTACGTGCCTCACCATTGCTGCTCTCAAGACCCTCAGCATGGGCTTGCCCCACAGTAATAAGTGCAGCACTCTCACTCGCATGCTACGCCTCCCCAGTCAGAGCATCTACTTCTCCAGTCTGGTCAGCGCGCAGAGCGCCATCGCCAGCATCACCACCATTGCCATTGCCATTGCCATTGCCACTGCCACTCGCAGGAGCATGAGCCTGCTCCCCACGGCCACCCCCGCCCCCGCCGCCACCTGCAGCAGAAGAAGCCGCGCCCAGGACGTCAGTGCTGCTACAAGCATCCCCTTGAGCCACACCCTCATCCCCGCCACCAGCATTGCCAGCATTGCCATGCTCCTTTCCAGAATCAACTGCATCACCGTCCTCCTCCACCCCCTCGAGAGCACGCCACATGTTGGCCTCGCTTAAGTCTAAGGGAGGCCGGACGCAGGCCACGCTAACATCTGCAGCATCAAAAGCATCAACTGGAAAGTTTTAGTCCGTGAAATGACTGGCTGTGTGCACTGAGGGCAGCTCTATCGTGCTGCAGGAAGACAACTCAGGGTGGCTTGCCCCTCACTAGGAGGAAGCTGATGGGGAGTAAGAGCAGTACTGGGACAATCAGCACTAGATTGGGCCCCAGTCAAAATGCTCGTCCGGGATTTGCCAGCTATACATATTTGCACTTGACATGTGCTCAGGTCTATTGAGGTGGTTCAAAGTCAGAGATGGAAAGCTTGCCGGCAAGGCCAGTCCTTTAACATGCAACACGTGCCAGGGCATGACACATTTGAGTGTGTACTAGTGCAATGGGGAACCTCTTGACACATTGAACCGCTCTCACCTTGAGCCGGACACGCCTCTTCCTCCCAATTGTCTGCCACAGTGGCACCCCTTTTTGCTTGCACCTGCACACGAAACGCAAAACAGCATGAAGAAAACACTGACGCCAAGAACATTTTGAAGCTCCCAAAAATATGTATACTAGATAGATAGAAAGATAGATAGATAGATAGATAGATAGATAGATAGATAGATAGATAGATAGATAGATAGATAGATAGATAGATAGATGGATGGATAGATGGATAGATGGATAGATAGATAGATAGATAGATAGACAGATAGATAGATAGACAAAGAGAGACATGAATCAAGGAAAGCACCTTGCAAGCACTTGTGAATGATTGCCAAAGGGACCTAATGAGACTCATCATAGAGGATGGGTGCGGTAGGTGTTGCTCCTTACGAAATATGCTGCTGGTATGTAACAAAGAAGGCTGAGGCTGAATCAGACCGTCGCTGCACCAGATCCTGTACAGGCTGCATGGAGCACTCCAGATTCTGGCTTGAACATGACAGTGTTTTGCTGGCAGTCCTTGTCAGTGTGAATGCTAGTCGCAGGCAAATGGAGGCCGGCCCAGCTTGCCACCAGCCCCTTCCACTCACCAGGCCTGCAATTGGTGGTGCTGCTGTTGGCCATCACAATTGCGGTGTTGCTGTTGGACATCGCATGGATGCCAAGAGCATCCAGCAGCAGCAAGGCTACCAGATGTCGCATGGATGCCAAGAGCATCCAGCAGCAGCAAGGCTACCAGACGTCGCATGGATGCCAAGAGCATCCAGCAGCAGCAAGGCTACCAGACGTTGCATGGGCTCAGGTGCACCATAGCCCCTGAGCCCGCAAGCACCTGGCACGTGTCAGGCGCGGTTCTCGAGCCCACCGCCCACTCATGCCTTTGTGCACGCCCTGCAGCACCCAGGCAGCAGGCACCCACAGCCTCTGGACGCACCTCAGCCGCGATGCGCTTGGATGCCTCTGCCTCAGCTTCACTTGGCTCAAGCCATGGGTCCAGAGCAGGGGGAAGTGGTGATGCCGGCCTCCCTCCTGCTGCTGCTGCTGAGGTGGATGCGCCACCATCCCCAGGAGCCGTGCTCTCCGCAGCTGGCGCGGCAGTGCCCGTCACCTTGCGGGCCGTCCTCTTGTTGGTCATGACCTGTGGAGGAGATGTAGCAAAGGCATGCGAGGGGTGAATGCAGAGCGGGCAAGCTCGGCAAGGGCGAGAGGCGCGAGTGAGGGACATGACTGAGAGGCCTGAGCGAGAGGCTTGTGCTAAAGGGCCATATGGGACACAAAAGGTGCATTTTTGCAAGGGAGAATAAGGGGGGGGGGTAAAGGAAGTCGGGGGGCGAGCACATCAGCAGAACAAGACTTGAAGAACTCGCGCATCTGCTCATTCCTTACCCTGCCCAGGGTGTGTGATGGCTGCCAATTGCACTGCACTTGTGACGGATAACAAAGAGCAGTACCCCATCCCCAGTGAATAAGGTGACAAGGCTGCCGCACAATGGCGGCACAGGGAATGACGGCCTCTGCAGCCAAACACTGCAATGCCTGCTAGACTGCACCAGCAGAAACTGTAAGTTTACAACAGCCTCTGTACTCTAAAGGTTCTGCAAAGATTATCCCACAAATCACAATACAAAGGAATTGCGTTCTTGCAAACTTCTACTCAGCAGACTGGCTCATGAGATGTGTGAACAGCCAAGACAAAACACAGCCCTCAACAATTTCCCCAAATCATCTGCATCCGTATCTCTACTACATGTGTCTCTGGATTGGCCACGACCCTTGCCAATGCCAAGGCAGTGTTATGTTAGTTGAAAGCAATGGGATCACGCACCTACTTGCGCAGGTGTGGACCCTGCTTGCCATGCACCATCCCAGGCATCGCCCCCAGCAATACAAGGCAGCACGGAGGGCGCAAATGACAGCAATGCAGGGACGCTTGCATCCCTGTGTGTTGGGGCACAGCCCTTGCAGCCGCAGGTGCAACTGCTGGGCATTGCACACACAGTGTGCCAGTGCTTCGGTCAAGTAAGACGCGTCGCCAAACGGTCGCATTTTGTTCACTTTTTGTGGTGACACTGCAATGCCCGATAATGCATTGCAGAGCACCCTGCGTTGCTAAATGGCGACCAGGAATGCTCGTAGGCCACCCCACACCGCCAAAATTCTTACCTATGAAGTTATAAGAGTTGCATGCAATAGCGCATCAACGCACTTTGGGGGCTTGTGGGCCCCTCCAAGCCAAGCACGATTGAAAAGCAGGACCCCTTGCTACCCCACCTCCCTCATCCTCCTGTCTCCTAGCAGCGTCAGCAAAATTGCTGTTGCGACACACGATTTCAGCAGAAGCAACCTGTGTCGCCATTTGGCCCCAAAGCCTAAATCAAAGCACTGACATGTCACGCAGGCAGGCACTACCTGGCACATCTGCCACCCCCTGCCAGGCAACACCCCTCCACACACAATGCAGACAGCTCGGCACGTACCAGCCACTCCCTGCTAGGCTGCGGTGCCGGGGCAGGGGCAGCAGGCTTGGGTGGGGGGGGCCTTGAGGCCACCACGGCGGCGGCGGACAAGGCGGGCTGTGTGATACTGCTGCTGCTGCTGCTGGCTAAGCTGCCAGCTGCTTGCGGAGGCTGTGACCTGTCCACCCGGAAAGCGTTGCGCACGCCCCCTGCGTAGGCAACAGACGCAGGGGGCACACCATGGATGCGTGAGTTGCGCGTGAGGGGTGATTCGCATGGCCTCTGCGCCATGAATGACTGACATGCCGCGGATTGCACACAGATTCCGCAGGCAAGAGGAGCACGCCACCGACGAGGGACGTGCCACTCATATGCTACAGGCAGCACATGGGCTGCAACAGGCAGACATGGCAATGACAATGGGAATATGCCGCAGGTGAGGCGCGCAGGTGATGGGCACATGTTACAGGTTGCACACTGATGGCAGAGGCGCACAATTAAGAAAACATCATGGAAGCGCCACAGGCGTCCCAGGCCAAATTTTCAAGGCAGAGTTGAAAGAGAACCAGTACGTTTGAATTGGGCCTTGTGGACAGGAGGGCAGCCAGGCCTGCGGGCCAAAAGGTCAGGCGGGAGTGCATACACACACAGAGAGAGAGAGAGAGAGAGAGAGCATCTAAAACATGCGCTGCATCCATTGCGGCATCACAGTAGTATCAACCAGAGCGCGCGCTCGGCTTGTGTCTTAAAGAAGTCGGTGGCTGGATTGTTCAAGCGCTTTTGTTGCGCAAACGGGGCGGGCAAGTGCATGCATTGAGGCGGGCGGCGCCGCATGTCGAGAGTGTACACAGTGAGGTGGCCATTGGGCGGCATGCCAGGGCCGCACCTGCCAGGGTTGAGGATGCTGCCTTGTATGCAGCTTCCCGGCTGAAGGCAACAGTGGCAGTGGTGTCGCTGGTCCACGTCAGCGTGTACTCGCCTGCGCGCGGCAGTGCGCACGCGCATGTGGTTGCCTTGTGTGAAAGAGAAACTGAAAGCTGGAGGCTGTGCTGTCCCGACCGGGAAGCGCAGCATGAGGGGCACCCACATGATGCATATGCACGCAGACATGCAGAGGGGCAGGCAGGCTGGCACGCAGTCCCCAGCTCGCAGCAACGGAGAGCGCCCCCAACAAGCTGAAGCGGCTACAGCATGTTCCTAAGATGATGCACACGCTCCCTGCAATGGCGCAAATCCTGACGCGTCAGCACAGGCATCAAGCCCCCTTACCTGCCCAGTCCCGGAGGTACACGCTGGGGTTGGCCCCAGGCTGCACATCCACCAGGCGGAGGCACCACGGGCTGGAGGGCTGCCCCTGCTGGGCCAGCAGCATGGCCTGCGCACACACAAACGCACACGTGAGTGCAGCTAAGTGCATTGAGGACCCGCGCTGGCGGGGCTGTGGCTGTGCCCAAAACGAGGCCATGCCGCTGCAGCACACACATTCACGACTGTGGTGTGCGGCCGTCAGTCCACAGCGCGAGCACCCCCACCTGCAGCTCAGCCGGCGTGACCGCAGCGGCGGCAGCCGCTAGCGATGTCTGGGGCGCGCCCGTGCCGGGCGTCTTGAGCAGCTGCACGGCGCGGTTGGGCTCTTGCCTGCGCAATGCGTGCAGGGTGCTCGAAGCTGGGACGCCCCCATCAGGTCGGCAGGGCTGTCTGCAAAGCAGCACATGCAGGGCGCTCGAAGGGGGGGCACCGCCCTCCTCAGATCAGCCAGCCAGCGGGGCTGCTAACCATCGGCGTCTGCGCACACACGTGAGCTTGGGCCACCAGGGCAACCTTGAGCATGAAAAGGGTGACCTTGAGCATGAAAAGTCCAATGCTGTGGTAGCCCAGCCGTCTTCCACGTGTATGCGTACACACATGCAAGTGATTGGTTCGAGTGCCCTGTCGAGACGGTGGCCAGGTCGCCCACATGCACATGCACAAGCACATGCACATGCACAAGCACATGCACACGCACATGCACATGCACACGCACATGCACATGCACATGCTCGCACACGGAGCAGATTCTCACACACGCGCATATGTATGAAAGCATACAAACAGTGCAAGCACCCCACAAACATTGGCCAGGTTGTGCATGTACTCGCAAACTGAGCACGTGCTTGTTCATGAGCACCCTAGGGCAATCCCCAGCACACACCTAGCCGAGATGGTGGCCAGGCCGTTTGTGCGCACACACACACTCATTCAGAGTACGCCATCACACGCACGCGCACACAGCGCGTACCCTGTCGAGATGGTGGCCAGGCCGTATGCCTCTGCCAGCTCATGCGCCAGCGCGCGCTGCTGAGAAGAGCTCATCGGCTCCAGCGCGTGACGGCGGCGCCCAGGGTCGGCCACAAACGCCGCAATGTCCTGCTCTATAGGGCCCCAAAGGTCACTGCGTGCGCGCGCAGCCTACGCGCAGGAAGCAGCAGGGGCGAGACTGGTTAGGGGAGCAAGGTAACACGTGTGGCTGCATGCACACGCGGGCAGGGTGCAGCTGAGGCGAGGTGTGCTAGGGAAGCGAGGCCTCACAGGTAGCCGCGCAAGTTGTGTGCATGCACGCTGCCTGCGGGTGCGGATGCGGCAGGAGCGAGCCTGGCCTGGGGAGGCAGGCCCCGCAGGTAGCTACATGTGCTTCATGTGCGCACGCTGCCTGCCCGTGCAAGAGCGGCAGGGAGATGGGCAAGGCACCACCAGGGCCCTGGCGCTGGTGGGGCTGGCCTGCATGGGTACCACATCTGCACAAACGTGGTTGTACGCCTGGAGGCATATGTTCAGAGTACGAGGCTGGGCGGGGGAGCGGGGACCTGAGGGTAGCTGCTCACAAGGGCATGGCCAGTGCACGGAGAAGCAGCAAAACTTCAGCTATGCCTGCTGATCACCAATCAGCCGAGTTTCATAGCTGACACTGTGGAGCAAGGCTTTGAGGGCTGTGCGTGTGCGCATGCGGGGCAGCAGGCAGGCTGCACGCTAGGAAGGGCGCGCAGGCAGGGTTTGGGTGCAGGCGAGCATAGGGGTGGGGGGGTGCTCCAGGAGCTGGCAGGCGGCAGTCTCAGTGTGTCATCAAAGGGCAGTCTTAGTGTGTCATCAGAGGGCAGTCTTAGTGTGTCATCAGAGGGCAGTCTTAGTGTGTCATCAGAGGGCAGTCTTAGTGTGTCATCAGAGGGCAGTCTTAGTGTGTCATCAGA
>LFIK01005029.1_pt1 | contig 10641 bp, 13 predicted proteins | sample 643401 | NCBI WGS metagenome assembly LFIK01 (sample SAMN03777447, study PRJNA286221) | soda lake metagenome | biome: soda lake; feature: Kulunda steppe; material: water; isolation source: sample T5-Br brine of Lake Tanatar-5 | place: Russia: Kulunda steppe | collected 2010-07
CACACACACACACACACACACACACACACACACACACACACACACACACACACACACACACATGCGCGCGCGCGCGAGCACCCCCCTCCCCCCCAAACACACAACTACACAAACCTGCTTGCATTTCAGTCTGTATGCACGCTTGATGCTGTTCTCATCTGCTCCAGGGTCCACACCCAGCGTCTCGTACGGGCATGAGTAACTCCATGAGCTGCTGGGACCAGCACCGACCTGTCATGGCAACATGGCAAGCCAAAAAAAACACCCTTTTTCCTGTGGTGGGGGCATGCAGAACAAGGCAGATCTGTTCCAAGGACATGCTCAAGCATACAGTATGCCATTAAAGGTGCGCCGCGACATCATTGACAGTGCGGGCTGCCCCTGCATCTGCACAACTTGGTGACTAGGACTACACCTCTAACAGCCCCCCCTCCAATGTGCAACTTACGAAAAGAACATTGGACTTTGGTTAGTATGCAGACAAGGACGATAGTAGGGCAGGGAGGTTTGAGTGAGGATTAAGGAAGGGGGTAAGTGATCCGCACCTGCACGTTGCTCCGAGAGGCTCTACGCCCCCGAGGTGCGGCTTTACGTGTAAATAGCAAACATCTCACGGGCAGGCAAGGAGTATCTGCTGCCTGTGAGGCTTGCCGGTTTGGCCTTAGGCCTCCTAAGCTAGCGCCTCTCTTAAACCAAACGTGCATTCAATTTACAATACTGTTTTTCTGATATCGCAAAAACAATTTTTTAAATTCATTGATGCTTCGTATTGAATTCCGGTGCATTTTACTCCGATTGTTCTCTCAAATTCTTAACGTTTTTGGTTTATTGCTCATGCGATACTAATTTGATCTTCCTCACACAGCAACGTGGAAAAAGCGTGACAACATACTTTTCATGATGGAACCAGTTTTAACACATTCTTTTCAGGTTCTGCTCACCTGGCCCGTCAGCAAGCTGCCTAGCCCTTCTTCTTTGGAGAAGCAACAGCTGGAGACTGCTGGTGATGGTGTGTGAACATCACCTCCTCCAAGCAAGAATTCGCTGTGCATATGCCAGTTGCTTGAGGATGAGGAAGAGGAGGAGAGGGTCTGGTTGCCATCCCTAAAACAGTCAATGGACTTGAGAAGACAGCAGCTGGATTAGGGGGGTGCCTGGTACAGAGGGTATGGTTCCCTCAGGTTATTGGTGCAGTTCGTGGCACGCATGTTGCTGTCAGGAGTAAAGTAACTTGAAAGGATGGTCCTGTTCTTTTCAATTGCAGATCTTCACATCATATGACATTCCGGCTATTTGTGATCACATGGGAAGGTTTCCTGATGTGTTATCGGGAAATCCTGCTAGCCCTGTGGTGCAAGCAGTCCTTTCTGGCGAAAGCTGTCTGGTGAACTGGGGACCCTGTTGTGAAGGGGTAACAAAGCGCTCTTTAATTGATGGGGTACAAGTGCCATTTAAAATCATTCCTGAATCAGGTAACCATGCCTTGATAGGGCTTACAAGCCAGAGGGAATTCTTTAAGGGCTCCTTTCTGTGTGGGACCCTCTCTCCGCAGAAAATTTGCTCATCCATTCTCTCAGACAGGATCTCATGATGTGTCTACTTCCCTAAACCAGAACATGTTGTACAACAATAAACTTCCTTTTTTCCTCCATAAACTACTTGCTTTGTATGAGCAGGCTAGCAGTCGCACTTCTTGACTGATGGCCTTATTCTTGTAAATTTACAAGAGTTTACCTTGTAAACCTTGAATGGGACCTTGTTGTTTTACTCTGCAGGAAGGCAGTGGCTGTGGGTTAGGCAACCATCTAAAATTTTGATTACCTACAATGATTGATTTGGTATCTAGCTTGTGCTACTCTGCTTATGTATGGTACCTCCATAACCATGGATTCCTGGCACAGGCAAGCAGTGAACCATGTAGCTACAGATAGAAAAAAGGAATTATGAGCCTGATGGAAGCAATCATCATGAAGGATGATCCTTCAGAAGGCTGATCTGCTCCTGACGGAAGTGCGTGCACTCGCAGTACGTAACCAAGGGCTTCGGGATGTATTCATCCAGGAGCAGAGGAAGCATCATCAGCAGATACATGATCAGCAAGTACACATTGAGCAGCTTCTGCGTGAGCTGCAGCAGCAACAGCAGCACCAGCAGCAGCGGAGCGTTGACCAGCAGCCTGCGGACAGCAACTGGACTGCTTGCTGTAGCAGTGACAAACAGCAGAGGGAAGAGCTCTACCCGGTGCGAATCCTGCAGTCCAGGACTGCAGGGCCGCTGCCCTGCGAGGCGACTCCCGAAGCGGTCGCGGGGCTCTTGTCGTGCCCCACAAGCAGCATTCAGCAGGTGGAGAAGCAAAGTGATAATTTTCAATGGAAGTAGCGCTACTTAGTGCGTTTTTGGAGCAGCACAGCAGCAGCGACAGTGTGCAAGGCATTCTGCAGCAGCAGCAGCAATGGCGTTGTCATGGTCCTGAAGCGCACCCCCCTCCCGAACGCCTTGGTCAGCCTAGGCATCCAGCTACAGCATGCAGCTCGTAGCAGGTGTGGGTATGGGGAGGAGCTGGTTGTGCTCGCAAGAGGCTACAGGATTGTGGTCAACTTGGGCACCAGGTCAGTGCACTACCCGTTCCTGCTGCGCCTACCAGCTGGTCAGCTCCCCAAAGCAAGAGGGAGCTTTCCTGACATTGACCAAGTAGGGGATCAGCTTAAGCTGCTATTCAACCAACAAGAGCTGGGGAAGCAGCAACAGCGGCAGGGGGGGGGGCAGCAGCAGAAGCAGGGGGAGCAACAGCAGCAGCAGCAACCGCAGCAGCAGCAGCAGCAGCAGCAGCAGGGAGGGCAACATGAGCAACGCTGCCAGAAGGTGTCAGCTTTGACACCGACGGAGAGGAAGGCGACTTGGACTTCCCCACCGGCAGGGCAGGACCATGGAGATCCAGCAGGACCGGACAAGAGTCAAGAAGGAGCTTGTGGGCGAGCTCCTACACGTGCGAGCGCTCTGGCGGCTGGCTGGTTGAAGTAGCTAATTATCTTTAGTTAGCCTGCTCTTCGTATCTGACCTTGTCTGTGCGTGCCCTTAGACTTTCCTTGCTAGAGGAGCCTGCTTTCCTTCCTCCCTTAGAGCGCCTTCTAGTTTGTCTTTCTGAGTTTTGTTGTTTACTAGGGTGATCAAACCAATCAGCCTAAACCCAGCTTAATAAAACTTCTAGTTTCCAGACACTACCTTTCTTCTTGAGCTTCTTGCGCCACTTTAGATTAGGCCCAGGTTGCAGGCCTTTTAGATTTCAGCTCAGCTGCTCTCGTTCGGCGGATACAGCTATGTAACCTAACCTAACCTACAGATAGAAGAGTGTGATTGCTCACTTCCTCAGCGCTGGCAGCTCATCGCGCTTTAGCTGCAGCTCTTGCGTCTGTTGTGAAAGCTGCTTCTGTCGCGACATGTGGACCTGGCCTGGCAGTGAAAAGCGTGGCAGACTCATGGCCATGCCTGTCATCCCCATGGCCAATGCCTGAACTGCTACTGCTGCTGCTGCTGCTGCGCAGCTGGTGCGTGCTGGGGGCAGTGGAGCCCTGCATGAGGTTAGTGTGCTGCCGGGACATGGGGGCAATGCTCAGCAGCTCTGTGGTCAGTCCTCCAGGGACACCCGAATTGGAGGGCATATCCTGGGGATGCGTCTGCAGAAAAGCAGCCGGGAATTGTGATTCCTTCATGTTTCATTGAAGCTGCGAACATTAGACGCGGAGAACTTTTGGTCAACGCGGGGGAAATCTTTTTCCACAACCTCCCCCTAGTCAAAAACAAAATTTCGGTATATTTAACCGTAATGCGGATGGAAAAAGGGAAAAAGTTCTCCAAAAAGGCTTTTAATGCGAATTCGCCCTATCTCTCCCTTAATCACAAACAAAGTTAATTCTGCTTTTGTAGTTCTTCTTTTTCATGGACTTTTTTTTGGGTGGCATTGACCAGCCACAAACCAATCAGCCTGACAACCAGACAGGCAATTTACTGTAACTTGAAATTTAAAGCGACTGATGAAGTTAACGTGACCTGGGCAGACTGAGTACCCAAATGGAAAAGTGAATAAATGATTGGCAGAGTGGTACCCTCATATATGTGTACCAAGTTGGCAGCAGCTAAGCAAAAGCAGAGCCATTCTGCCTTGGTGCGTAGACCCACTGACCACAAGCTCCAGAATGCCTACCTCATATCACGCATGCCTCACCATTGAACCAGCGTGTGCAAATGTTTATACCTGCCAATGGTGTGTGCATGCTTGCTGTGGAGGTATGCCTATCCCTGCTGGCGTGCAGCCACCATCTCAATGTGACATCAAGTTACCTCAACAGGCAAACTTCGCGGCATGTATCTGCTTACAGGGCTTTATCTCCCCCCTCCCCATGATCAGCGTCACACCACTGGCGCTTACCCACTTTAGCATCACAATCACACCAAGACCTGGATACTGTGTGCATTGCACACCTTGCCCCCAAATCCAAATCTCCTTAAGCTTGTCTTCTGCATGGAATGCATTGACGAAACCCAAAGACTCAGAGCTCAGACTTGCTGTTTTTCTTGCCCTTCTTACCCCTTTTCGCTGTCTTCTTAGCTGCCTCCTCCTCTTGAGCCTGCACATTGCTCATAGCACGTTCACAGCACATGTGTGACCGGAGTGAATGTCCAGAATGCCTGAAATTGTCTGCGGCGGACCCCGCCGCGGAGTCATTACAATAGCTCCCTTACGAGCTTGGACATCAAAATAAACCTTAAATGGCAGGTTGACTCAAACGCACGAGAAGAGCGACACATCTATGAAGTAGCAAAGCATGTATTAACAAAACAAGGCAGAACGTGTACGTGTCACTAACTGATTAAGGCAAGCCAGATCGTCATAACACAGTTATATTACACATGTGGTGCGACCAGTAGTCTTCTAGCACACAGCTCACCTTCAGCTCTGCCTCAACTTGTCGCATTTTCTCTTCCTTGCTGATCCCCGTCGGCTCCACCTGTTGAGTTCAAAGGCAATGCAGGGGCACGCGGGTAGAGAGATCAGACAAAAAAGACAGTGTCCTGTGCACAGAGGCAACACAAGCTGCTTCGTTGAGTAAATTGGCTATGGCAGCCAGATAACCTACCTCTTCATTCATGATCTCGCTGAGGTCGAATTCCTCCTCTACAAGGGCTTCGTCTTGGGCCACCTCCTCAGCTTCGCTTGTAACCTTCTGCTCATCCCCAAAGGAAGCCTTTAAGGAGGGCAAAGCCTGGAAGTTTGTTCATGAACAAGCAGAGATGATCAATGAAGGGAGCTGTAGCAGCGCTGCCAGCTATGCCAGAAGATGGGCTTGTTTGCTGTGACATTTATGAAGGGGTGGGACAAGGTTTAAGGCATGCAGAGTCAGGATTTACGAGAGGCAAAAGAGCAATTCAGGTGATGCAGTATCCACTTCCCTCCAGGCAAATATTGCATATGCAGCCCCGTTTTTCCATGGCCTACTGTCATTCCCAAACCCTATGCAATGCAAATGATTTGGCGCGTACATGACTACAGACCTCAAAAGGCAGGGTCTTAACACGCCCACTGAGCACGTCGTTGATGAAGCGCATCAAGTCAGCAGGCTCTGACATCTTTTCTGGGAGGACAGCATAGCGCTTGCGTGCGGCGTTGAATGCTACAGCAGTGGGTAAATCGCTCAGCCCCACGGAGAACGTTGACAAAATCCCCCTGCTCGCATGGTAGGTGCACAAGGTGTGCCATGGGAATGAGAAGCCGCAACAAAAGCTCGATATTCAAAACCAGGCATGTGCTTGGCATGGCCGTGTTAATGCCCTATTGGATGAGAAATATAAGCACACAAGAGCCAAGGAGCAACCTGGCTCGCTGGGACCTAAATTTCAGAGCACTCCTTGGCGGCTGTTGGGGCTGCCTGGAATGGAACACAAGAGTTGAGATGAATGCCAAGCCTCCCGGCCACGGGCTCTTGCCTGTGTCCAGCCACTGTGGGTGAATGAGCACGGGGGATACCCATTCAGGGGTTGCACTATAAATTATTTTCACATTTACTTGCTCAGGCTACTTCATTCCATTCTACTCATAACTAGGGGTCAATGCTGTTATATCTAACATTATGTTCATTATGTTATGTAACGTTATAGATTTCTCCAGGGTTGGGTCATGCGTATTTTATCGCATTCATAAAAAAAAGGCTAGAATTTGCAAATTGAAAAACCCGGTTTCAAATGCGGGTTCCAATGCTGAACCCCCCCCGCCGGTCTTTCCTTCGTTCCTGCTCATTTCCTCTCTCAGTGATTTCACTTAGCGCAAGCAAATTGAGAGAAATAAGGTAGTTTTAAGCAGTCTATCTCTTATCTACTCCTCATCGCAGCTGCTGTCCTCATAGCTGCTACTGTCGTCTGCATCACTGCCCTGGCAATCCTCATCGTCGCTGAAGACTTCCCATGCTGGTTGGTGCCTGAGGCCCCTGCTTCAGGGACTGGGTGCGCTCAGCCAAGCGCAGGTCGCTGTACAGCCACACCAGCTTGCATGCGCGTGATGTGGTAAGCGGTTCCGGCTGTCGCTGTGCACAAAGGAGAAGTTACTCCAGGAAATCTTGGAAGTAGGAGCTCTCAGCAAGGTGGAAGGGGAGCCCAGAGGCGTAAAATAATTGAGCCAGGGTCTCATCGCACTCAGCCTTGCTCACTGCTCCTCTGCACTCCGCAAGCGTCCGCTGCTTATTTGCAGGTGCTGAGGAGGAGCTCGCATTTGCTGCTATACTCCTGTCGAGCTGGCGCTTCGCTGCTGCTGCTCCTGCTGCTGCCTTGTTTTGAGCATAGATGGCCCTCATTTCATCCAGGACAGGCTGCAGGACTGCCTCATCTCCTGTGCACTTTGCTACCCCACAAGCTGGATTGATGTGCAGGAAGTACTCCCTGATGCGGGAAGCACCACCTACAAAGACATGCTTGCAGTACTTTACTGCACTCCACCTTGTGTTAGTGCGACGTGTCTTTCAGCTCAATGATTGTGACATGATCCCACTCCTTCCCCTTTCCTGTAGGCATCTTGAATATACATATACGTTTATATATATGCATGTAAGATTATATAGGGGTGGCTGCATGTAGCGGGGGGGGGCAGTTGGGGACCCACAGGCCCCCCTTAACCCCCCCTAACCACAACCTCAAAAAATGACCCATAAATGCAGGCGCATTGACGTTAAATACGCGAATTGTTCGTATCATACGCGCATTGGTCTGGGCAAATGGACGCATGACCCAACCCTGGATTTTCGAAATATAACAGTGCTAATTTTGGGCCAAATTCCCCCTCTGGCATCCCCTGTACCCCATCTCCTGTCAACAACGAGCAACTTAAATACATAGAAATGTTAAAGGTTATAAAGCTAGGATGGATCCTAATCCTAATCCAAGCTTGGATGGAATTGGCCTAGGATGGCACACACAGCCCTCTGTGCACGGGCGAGTGATGCCTGAAGAGCTGTGCAGAAATCTCACGTCAGGCAAGCCCAATGATATCATTAAGTGGCAGTCTTCAGGTAGTGATTAAGTGGGGGATCCTGCGTGCTGGAGTGCGAGAGGTGCAATGCCAATACCGGCCACAACACCTCTCCCAGGCAGCACAGCGCCACAAGTGCACAGCAACAGCAGCATTGGCAGCATCAGGGGTGCGTAGCAGCCTATGAGCAGCAGCGCCGTGAGTAGGAGGAGGACGCCGACAAAATTGGGATATGATCCAGTCCCACACATGTGAACAGCCCAATAGGTAGCTACTTATACCCCAAAGCACCCTGACTTCCCTACTGCTTTGAAGAAGCCTGATGTCAGTGCTGTCTGAGACAGCCTAAGCAAGTACCATGACCCAACACATTTGCGCTGTTGGTGCTTGACTCAACCAATTTCATCATTAAGGAGGGCAAGTGAGGTTCATGCATAAGTGTGTCTGTTTTGCGCCGAGTAATACGCTCTGACTAAGGTGGTCATTATGCTCAACTTGGATAGAATGCCAGCAGAAAACTCCAGCATTTGTTTAACTTTTGCTCCCATGCAAATGCATACGTCCACATAATACTTGCACACCTTATAGCCAGCTGAGTGTCAAGCACAAGGAGGAGAGGTGCTCATGCTTGTTGTGAAGAGGGGAGGCAGGGTGATAGCAACAATTAGCAAAGAGCGGACAGAGATGAACATGGGTGATTTGGCATGAGGCAGCGGATGTAGCCCGCCACCTCGTTAAGCAGGACTTCTCTGCAGACCTCTCTTAGCTGCAGATCATCATCCCCCCAAGCCTGACTTCTTGCGCAAATTCTGGCTAAGTAAGGCCAACAACCTGTTTCCCTACCTAGAAGTGGCTGGTGGCAAGCTGTTCTCAGCCCATGTCGTGGCCTTTTGCAGCCAAGCGCAACTGGAGTGCATGGGGCTGCATCTACACCACTTCGTGCAACAGCCTTGGCCTTGAGACCGCGGAGAAGTAGTGTCTATGAAGGCAAACATGCTGGAGGATTGGTACAGCTAGGCAGCAAAAAGTAGGAGTAGGCTTGCAGCAGGGGGCAATTTGAATGAGCTTGAACAGTAGCACTGGGGCAATTGGAAGTACCACGGGGAGTGCCCAGCCAGATAAAGTATAACGTGATATCCTGGCTTCCTAGCTGGCAGCTGGCAACTGAATTATTTCTCCAACTTGCCATCTAGCAGAGGGGCAGGCTGCATTCAGCCTGCTCCACCCAGCCTATAATCTGGTGGTGAAATTCATTATCCATGGGGAAGAATGAGATCTACAACAGAAATGTATAACAGTTTTAAACGGTGAATTGCTATTTAACGTGATATAACGTGACAGAACTTCTCGTATAACGTTGTACGCCGACCCCTACTCAAAACGTTCAGACACCACCGGTGGGGTGTTTGTTTTAAATGTGCGTATCTGTGTGCTGGAATGTGTGCATGTAAGTTTTTCAGGGGGAGAGGGAAGAGAGGGAGAGGAAAAAGGAGAGGGCACAGTGCATGGCCAGGCAGCAGGAGCAAATAGCACCTCTTACCCACCTGTGCTTCGGCGCATCCACGTAGCTGAAGTAGAAAGGTTGGTCATGGCTCCTGCCGGCCACCTTCCCCATCATCTTGATCAGCTTCTGGCTCCTGTGAGTCAGGAGGAGATGTTGGACCTCATTGGCTTTGCCCTGAGCAGCAATCGAGAGCTGGGCATCAAGAGCCGCCTTGAGCGTCAGGAGGATGTGCCGGGCCTCAATGGCGCCGCCCTGAGCAGTAAGACAGCCTCTACTCGTCGCGCAGGTCTGCTGTGCGCGGGCTCACGGCCTCGCACAACAGCTCAGCTGCGCGGTAAATGGACGCAGTGCAAGCAAGAGGCGCACAGGCGACCTCAAAGAGAAGCGGGGCATGCAGCCAATGCCATGCCATGCAAAGACGCGGCTGTGCCCATCTCATCCTGATGGTAGCAGGTCTGGCGCCCATGCTTATCTCACCCCCGCGGAAGCTTGGGCTTTTGTCTCTGACTTGAATAAGACGCAGCCTGCGCCCACCCCTCACCCCTGTGGAAGCCTGGGCTTTGGTCTGAGATTGATATAAGATGCAGCGCCCAACCCTCAGCCCGAAAAAAGCCTGAGCTTTGGTCTCTGACTCGAATAAGATGCAGCCTGCGCCCACCCCTCACCCCTGGGTAAGCCTGGGCTTTGGTCTCAGACTCAAATAAGACGCAGCCTTCGCCCACCCCTCACCCTGCTCGCTCCATGTCCAGCAGGCCCACCACGCACACGCCCCCTCCCTTGGCCACGCAGTGCTGCTGCAGGTGCTCGTCTGCTGTGAGCTGCGGGATGCTAACTGGGCTCCTGCCGGGGCCTGCAACCAGCAAGTGCGCGCGTGCGTGTTTGTTTGCATGCATGTGCGCGTGCTTTTGCTCGTCCATCTGAACTTGGGATGCCCACTGTGCTCCTGCTGGGGAAGGCAGCTTGGAATGGTGGAGATGGCGGGACTGGGGTGCTGCACCAGCAGGCCAGGCCTCAGGAGGGCACCTACAGGACGTGCACACACACCACCCCTCCCGCCCACACGATTCTCATCGCGCACCTGCTCCCATCATGCCTTCCAGCAGGTTGGCCATCTGGGACAGCCAGCTGAACATGGCCGAGTACCGCATGGCGCCCGTAAACCTGCACGCAGCATTGATCCAAGCTCAGAGGGCGACGCTTGCACCAGCCCCTCATATTAGACCTTGGCAGCAATGCGTTGCCAAAACTTAGATCTAGCCTATTGAAGTGCCAATGGAGTGCATGCACAAGGCACATGGCTGGAGTCTGGGGGTGGGAACGCTGCCTGCGCTAAAAGCTAGGAAGCTATGTGCCCCCGAGTCACAGTGCGCGTGCCTAGCGCACTTACGGTTGGGCAGATATCTGTGTCCGGCCCCCATTCTCTGCATCGCCAGGCACAGGCAGCAGGAGCAGCAGGCGGGGCACCTGGAAAAGCAACAAGCAGGCAACATTGTGCGCACACAGAGGTGTTTGTACGGATGCTTACACTGCGTCGCAGCTCATCAGGCATTCCAAATTTGGTGCAGGAGCAGCCCACTTTGCAGGCGAGGGGCACAATTCACTGTGCTTGATTGTGCAGCCCGGG
>LFIK01005030.1_pt1 | contig 10641 bp, 10 predicted proteins | sample 643401 | NCBI WGS metagenome assembly LFIK01 (sample SAMN03777447, study PRJNA286221) | soda lake metagenome | biome: soda lake; feature: Kulunda steppe; material: water; isolation source: sample T5-Br brine of Lake Tanatar-5 | place: Russia: Kulunda steppe | collected 2010-07
ACATAGACCCTGCCATAGCAACATAGACCCTGCCATGACAACATAGGCCCTGCCATGACAACATAGGCCCTGCCATGGCAACATAGGCCCTGCCATGGCAACATAGGCCCTGCCATGACAACATAGGCCCTGCCATGGCAATATAGGCCCTGCCATGACAACATAGGCCCTGCCATGGCAACGTAGGCCCTGCCATGGCAACATAGGCCCTGCCATGGCAACATAGACCCTGCCATGACAACATAGGCCCTGCCATGACAACATAGGCCCTGCCATGGCAACATAGACCCTGCGATGGCAACATAGGCCCTGCCATGGCAACACAGGCCCTGCCATGGCAACAGAGGCCCTGCCATGGCAACAGAGGCCCTGCCAGCACCTGTGCCTGCGGCTGCACCCTTGCCTGCGGCTGCACTGGCACGGCTGCTGTCAGCATGCCACCTGCCATACGCCTGCCTAGCTGCAGACCACACTGTCAGGGCCACTTGGCAACGCGCTCGGTGTCGTGTGCGCTACTTGGCCCAGCTTGCCCTGAAGCCCCTTTGTTGTATGGGCTAAAGATTCACAGGCAGGGGAGCGACAGCGCCAACACTTTGGCCCCCACCAGCAAGCACACCCTCCTGCTTGAGCACACCCTGCACATGGGCAGCTTGGAAGCACTCTGCACACATGGGCTGCTTGGAGGCGCTTTGCAGTCCAGCTGCTCGGGAGCACAGTGCATAGCCGTGGCGTAGGTGCGCATGCATGCCAGCCCCTTTTGCGGGCACGGGAAGGTGGTGTGCGTCATGCACACTAGGAGAAAGCTCGGGGGCACTGTGATTGCGCTAAACCAAGGAGCTGCGGGGGCAATGCATGCACAGGTGCACGCAATCCACACGCACAAGTGCGCACTTGAGCATGCATGCATGCAAACCCAAACACGCTCACGTGCGTGCCGATGCTTTCACACCTGCGTGCGTGCCAGCCGCGTCTACCTCCATCCGTCGCATCGGCGCCTTGCTACATGCGGGGAGCACTGCTCCTACCTCACGTCCTGCCAAGCCTTCCCACCGTGGATCTGGCGGCGCGGCAGGCCCATCTCACCGCCGTGTACGACAACACACTTATCGAGCTCGCCATGAGGAAATTGCTCCCAGTCGATCCTCTTGAGCGAGCGGTGTGTGGTGTACGGGTTCAGCGCGCACGTGTGCATGTGCATGTGTGAATCCGTGCGTGCGCATGTGATTGTGTGTGTGTGTGTGGTTGTGCAAGGCTTGGGCTGAGAGAGAGGATGATGGAGGAGGAGAGTAAGATGAGGGGCCCCTAGGCCAATACACCACCAACTGATGTCATCCGTTTTGTTCCAGCTTGACGTGTCTGTTATTTGGTGGTCTTATTATCAATCCCAGCTGCACTCTGACCTATGCCCATCCACATTGTGGCGGACAAAGCTATGGTGGCATGCAATATGGCTTGGCACGTGAGCCCTGTCAGGCTAACGCTGCGCTGGTGTTAGAAGAAGGAGCTTACCCCCAAAAAGGCCACCCCTTGTGGGCCCCTGTTTTGACGCAACCTGCACAGCAACCTGGAAATGAAGCCGAAGCATACCCCCGTTGCCCTCTGACATGCAGCTGTTTTGACGCAACCTGCACAGCAACCTGCAAATGAAGCCAAAGTGTACCCCCGTTGCTCTCTGACATGCAGCTGTTTTGACGCAACCTGCACAGCAACCTGCAAATGAAGCCAAAGCGTACCCCCGTTGCTCTCTGACATACATGCAGCTGGGATGCACTCCTGAGGCTTCCCTTCATTCTGAGGATGAGGCTTATGCAGAGTGCCGGTCGCCTGGGACCACCAACTCCTTCAAAGTGAGCTTACACTGTTATTTCCAAAGCTCCTAGTCTTTTGTGAAGACCCCCTCCCAGATGTGTTGATACCTCGACCATTCAGCAAGGGCAATGACCAACAAGACAGTGTGCGCTGCTTGTACAGTGCACTTTGTCTTGACCACAGCAGAGTATTGCTTTCAGCGTGCAGTTTTTTCTTCACCTTAAGCGAATAATCCTCCCAAAACTCTCGTTGTTGGTAGCTGGAAAGTTGTGGTCTCCTGTTTTGTTCAGAGGTCCATCGTCGCCTCATCTCTGTTATTGCCAGCCACAGCAGTTCTGGTCTCCATCATCCAGAGGTCATTTTTTTGCCTGGTTTTAGCCCTTGTTGCCCCATCTCTGTTATTGCCAGGCACAGCAGTTCTGGTATCCATCATCCTGATGTCGTTTTTTTGCCTGATTTTAGCCCTTGTTGCCTCATCTCTGTCATTGCCAGGCACAACAGTTCTGGTCTCCATCATCCAGATGTCGTTTTTACCTGATTTTAGCCCTTGTTGCCTCATCTCTGGCATTGCCAGCCACGGCAGTTCTGGTCTCCATCATCCAGAGGTCATTTTTTGCCTGATTTTAGCCCTTGTTGCCTTATCTCTGCAGTTGCCAGCTACAGCAGCAGCAGCAGCAGCAGCAGCAGTAGCAATGCTCCTTGCTTGTAACATCCTTACTTTTTTAGCACAGGCATGTGCTGCTCTTTCAGCAACAGCTGTGATCCTCTCCCATGCACTTAACAGGACTTACAAGAGGAAACAACCACAAGTGAAGACTTGGAGGTGCCTCTGTACGAGGAGAATAGAAGCTTGTCTGCCCTTGAGCTGCAGGTGTGCAGCAAGGATTGGGTGGTGGAAGGGGGCATGAGCATGTGTGTCCAAGGGGGCAGAAGGGGCGTGAAGAACGGGGAGTGTTTGGAGGAGGGAAAGACTAGGTGACTGACATGCATGGGTGGTGAGTGTGGTGTCCTGTCAAGCATTCAACTTAATGAGGTTTGATCCGAGCACTGAGTTTCAGTTTGCTGGTGATATTGAAAAGTGTGTCTGCATGCATGTGTGGAGCGCGCAGACCTGCAAGATTTATTTTTGACATCTTCTTTTCACATGTTAGATAGCGTTACAAATTAAGTGCGTGGAGCACGCGCAGGCACACACGCGCGCACACACACACAAAGGGAACTGGGCCTGCCACCCTGTGTCTTGCACAAGCACAGTTCCCAGACACGCGTGCGGCTCCAATCAATGTGCGCGGGATATGTGTGCAGGACAAGTGGGAGCGCTGCGCCTCCGGGGGCCAGTCAGAAACGGAGCCGGCAGGATCAAGTAGCCATCAAGACTCCTCCGATGCTGATGGTACATCTGTGTGTGTGCGTGCACGTGCATGCGCTTGTTTGTGTGAGTGTGTGGGCATGTGAGTGTGGGCATGTGAGCGTGCGTACGCGCCTCCAGGCCTGGGGCATACTCCTGCCAGGTTGTACAGCTCTGGGGAAAAGCATTGGGCTCTGAGGAAAGGTAGGGAGGGGAGGGGATTCTGAGCACCTCAGCGACTCGCATGGCTCCATGTACGGCTTTGCTGCAAGTTGGGTGGAGAGTGCAGCCGTCCAGGAGGAAGGCATGCGGTTCTTGGTATGACATTAGCCGAGCTTGCAAGGCAGGGGCGGGCTCAACCATGCACTAGCTAGATTTTTCACCCCAGGGGCTTTAGATGGCTCTGAGATAAAGTCAAAGCTGATACGAACCACAAAGCTGGCAGTGGGCACTAGGGAAAGGATACGGGAACATGAGATGGAAAAGTCTGAGAAGCAACCATTCCTTGGAAGTCTGGAGATGCTAGTGCCGAGAAAGGAGGGCACGCTCAAACAAGGTGGATGCTAGATGGAGGATGGCGCAAGATCCTGGACAGGCAAGGGCTGATGCAAGATCCTGGGAGTGCTATTGCCGGCACGCACAGTGGATGCCAAAACAAAGCTCACAGTTGGTGCTATGGGACGCACACACATGCACTCACGTACCCCTGCGCTCTGCACCCTGGTGGCCAGGGACTGACGAGGAGGCGCATGGATCAGCATATCCTGCCATCGCTCCATTGATTTCCAGGAGACTGGAAATTGAATATAAAAAGATCCAAGACCGTCTGCCCTTTGCGGTGCGTGCCCCGCACTCGATGCGCGCAGCAACTTGCTGGTGCTGAAGGTGTCGAGGAGAGCACGGCCCAGTGTCGTTGTAACACAATAAGGTGTCGTGACGGGTGCAACAAGGTTGTATGGTGAGCGCAGTAATGTGTTGTGATGAGCACAGTGATGTGATGAACGCAGTGATGTGTTGTTTTGAGCACGGTGATGTGCTGTGATGAACACAGTGATGTGTTGTGTTGAGCACGGTGATGTGTTGTGATGGATGTGCGGCTGGCACGCTGCCCTCATGCTGTGCCATGTTCAGTGCCAGCCACATGTAAGAGCGGAGGCGGCTGAGTTGCAGCAGTGAGTGCCGCCATGTGTGCAGCGTGCCGTGCAGGAGGTGCCGCGCAGGAGGAGCTGACACGGGCGCAGGTGCAGCGCGTTAGGAGCCCCCCCTCCACGCGCGGGCGCCGCGTACGTGGCTTTGCACGCAATCAAGGTGGTTTGTGTTGGTGTGTGTGCACTATGCAGGCCAGTCGTGCGGCAGGCCAGCCTGATAATGCTGGGCCCTCCGGACAGAACGACTCACTGGAGGACATAGAGGCAGATGTGAAAGGTCTTAGGGAGCAAGTCAAGCAGCTCGGCCCAGCGTCAAGGCCCCCCGCGCTGTCTGACACTGCTGATCAGCTACATGTCATTGCCCAACTCCTGGCAAGCATGCAGCCTCGCCAGGAGTCCGAGTAGCGATGCGCAGGAGTATGTGTGATGCAAGCCTCTGATTTCAGAGGGTTGGCGCGCGCATGCACACGTGACGAGGGATTGACTAGGGAGCGAGTGTGCCACAATTGTGGGTTTAAGCCCTGAAGGTACTGAGTGAACATCTTGCCACATAGCTGAGTGCACTAAAACCCCGGACGTTGCCACAGCTGCTGCTTGGTGCATGCACTCCTGTGAGCAGGTACATTATTAGCAAAGCCCCTTAGGTAGCCATTTCTTTTTTGCATTCCCCTTCTTAGCCACCTGTCCTCTTCAAGACAGGAAGTTGGACTAGTCCGTCATTCTATGTGCACTTCCATGAGCACTGTGCATAGACCAGGATATGGTCACTTAAAAATTATTGTGTAAACATACTCATTTAAAGATTTGTTAGTTCCAACGACTGCGTGTGCGTTTTATGAATGCATCACATGTGTTATGTATTAAGCTACCTCGTGCCTCTCCGGTTCCACAAAACTCGAGGGCCCGGCCCTCTGTGGTGGGCTACCACAGAGGGAAGAATGAAATGGAAGACCATGTATGGATAGCAATGCTGTGAAGTACGAGGCATACTTCTAGCAGTCTGTTTCCTCGCCGAGGCTCACCAGAGCTGGATGTATTCACGAGGTTTTTTTGAGGCCAACAGGGATACTACCATAGTATAGGATGATCCCTGTAGGGTATCGCCCTGTGCTACAGGATAATACCCTGTTTGTGTGGAAAAGATTCACAACTGGTGCAAGTACCAGCTAAACCTACCATCAGCTTGAAACTAGGAAGAGTGTCTTCATGATTAATTACTAGGATAAAGCCTTTTCAAAAGGCTTGACAAGTTGTCAAAAAGCGCGACTGCTTGCCTGCTCATGAAATGTAAGAAATTCAAACAAAAAAGGAAGCTTCAAGCTTCTTTGATAGCATATAATAAGTTATTGCTGTTTTAATTTAACAAAGATAAGGCATCGAGTGGTCCTGTCTGCAATTAGGTCTCCTGCATCAATTACAAGTTCACAAGTTTAAGGTTGACCTTCAGCCAGGTAGTTTGACTGTTCAGGTTCCTGCCAGTGGTGAACATCAGCCATACAATACATATCCATAAGCTCTGAGATAAAACGCTAGGAATCATTAGTTCTCTGGAAAAAATGACATCTTCAGAACAAGCTTGGGAGAAATAAAAAGCTCCAGTCTGATTGTCAGTAATTTTGTGCCACAAACAGTGTGCCAGTGGTAAATCATGAAACAAGTCTGCAAATTGAAGCCTCAAAGAACACATTTGCATGCAAGGACACAAGAAAAGAGTGTGTTTTTCGTCTCGAACCACCTGCAATCCGCACTTGTCACAGGTACCATCATAATGTTCCCAGCTTCTTGTCTCGACACGTAGCGCATGGGAGTGTAACCTGAAGCATCATTTCCCCCCCTTCATCAAGGAAAAGGAGACACATTGGCCCGGAGTGCCGTGAGTCTCCTTCACAAATGGAAAGATAACAAGTGGGGATCTGGAGGGTGGCTGGCTGCCCCCTGCTCCAGACCAAGGCTGTGAGAGCTTATTGTTTTTCCAAGTGCGCGTCTTGTTGTAGTTAGTTTGTGAGCATGATGGACAGAGTGAGCATGCAATTTAAATTCTGTGGATCCGTTGTGGCCGAGCTCTTTAATCAAGGCCGAGCTCTTTATTCAAGGCCGAGCTCTTGTGGCAAAGCTTTTTTAATCAAGGCCGAGCTCTTGTGGCCGAGCTCTTTAATCTAGGCCGAGCTCTTTAAGATGGTGCAAAGTGTTGGAGGTATAGATTGAACCTCCTACACCAAAGAGGATGGTGTGGAGTGTAACCTTTTTTGGCTTTCAAGCGCCTGCATAGAGTCTCGTGTTGTTTGCTAGAGGCCTCCAGCTGGTGACCAGGCCTGGTGTCTTCACAGTATTTGACCTCTACAAGGTGTACCTCCCTCTTATTAGCTTTGAAGTCGTGAGCTCTACGCAATCCTCCATTACATCTAGCGTGCTGCACCTGTTGTAAGTGAGGAATGGAAGGTGGTTTGGATTTACTGGGTATGGGAGTAACCAGAATGGCATCAGGGCGACTTGTGGTTAGCCTGTCTCTGATAGTAAACGGGCATCAAAAAGCCAGCTGGGTAATGTCCTATTTTTAGCATGTTCAGGAATTTGAAGGTTTTGTTGGGCCAAACGCTCAGCGCTGCTGGCATCCATGTGGACCGAACATCCTGTTCGAGAGCCTTTACTGAAGGCTTTCATGATGAGCTTGCAGGCAACATTATGGCGGTCCATTATCATTCCAGAGATAATGTCATGTTGACACCCAGAAAGGATATGAAGATCACTATCTGCTTGCTGACAGAGTGGACACTGAAGGCTATTCGACTTTTAAAAGCAGACAGCATGCTGTCGGTTAAGAAGGGGGCCTGTACGGTAGCAAAATATATTGCGTTTTGTTTGGAGGGAGAGATTAGACATGCTCCAAAATGCGTTGCTTATACCTTAGTGGACGTGTGGAAGCAGACTCTGATAACATGAATAGTGACCTGTTTTTATGTTGGCGTGACCCAGTCTATGGTTCGTGTGCAAGTGGGATTTTAATGAGGCTTGGGGATTAGGATTCAGTCTCGCACTGTGTCGAGGAGCTTCAGCGCTTAAGCTATCTGCAGATCCTCGTTGATTAATGTCTGCGACCGCTAACCAACTTACATCAAGAAAGGACCGCCACCAGGGCCTGCAGTGCGAATGGCTGTTTCAGCAGGGATAATGTATCCATGGCAGGCTTAGTATTTGGCAAGGGCGTCTGCACATTCATTTCCGGCAATTCCAGCGTGAGATTCTGCTTTATAAAGGAAGATGTGGGATTGAGAGTTACGGATGGTATCAGAAAGGATTTTGAGGATGTCTCCTTTGACATGCTGGCGGTGCTTTTCTGGGTTCAACAATCGTTTCCACATTTGATGGAGTGAGGCTGTCTGTGGCAACATAATTATGACCGTGTGCAATTGCAGCAGCTATAGCTGCCAGTTCTGCTCTCCCTATGGTGTTGGTTATACCAGCACCATTCAACCAAACTAGAGTTGCCCGTACTGGGGTGGTAGGCATCTGCCCCAATAACTTGACCGCCTTCTTCGTGTGGCAGCTACCATCTGTATAGGTCCATAGGGAGAACAGGTAGGCATATTTCCTGTAGAGAGAGACCACCTGTGTATGTTTGTACAATGGAAAATGGCCGGGCATTATGCTCATCCTAGATAGTATCACTTGCCTCACAATGGTCACAGTTTGGGAAATATTTGAAATTCCAAATGTGTGCACAGAGTCTAAAACAAGCCACAATACGAATGACATAATGGGGAAGCCTCCATTGGTGGTAGATCAATTATTTACTGTCGTGCTCTCTTAGGTGGGCACAGTAGAAAGGCTCCCAATAATGCAGATATCTGGTCCTGAGTTCCACCACTTGAGCTGCCAGATGCAGTGCAGGAGCAACCCACCTGTGAAAATGATGTTTCCTCCAATTTCACCTTTGCTCAAGGTTCTGATGACGAGAATATCTTCAATGATCATGTTTACGAATTGAAGCATTCTGACAGCCAGAAAGCATATGGATTTGGCTATCTGGCAGATAAAACAACAGACAAGATGAACTAGTGGCTTTGCCATAGAGATGGGCCAGTTTCTGATTGTAAATAATGCCTGTTCTGAATTAATGACATCCCTATTCTGTGGTACATTTACAGGTACATTTATTCTTGTGATGTCCCAAATCGAATTGCAAGTTGCAAGGCTCAATGAGGTAAGCAGTCTCATCAAATTATTGTACTAACTTGAGTCAGCATTAGCATCTCCGAGTCTGTAATGCTTGCTTATGGGAGCTTATGGGAGCTAGTAGACTAGCTGTCTTTAATGCTTTGTGGCGGAGCAGGCTGGTTTTAAATGTTAGGGTGGGCTGTACCATTTTTCTCTTCTATGAGCCAGTACACACAGGAGAACGGATTGCCATCAGGTGAGGGTGGTGGGTATGCATCGTCATGCCTATAGTTATGGAGAGGAGCATGTTTTGCTATGGCATCAGCAGACTCATTTCCAACTACATGAATGTGGGATCTGACTTAGTAGAAGTGTATGGGAGTGTCTGATTTGCTAATCACAGAGAAAAAGTGTTCCAGAAGTTGACATGCGTGCATCCTTCGTAATTCAGGAAACAAGAGCTGTTTCTGTATCTGAGATAGGGAGCAGGCACAGTCTGTGGCTATGTGAGTGCACTTTGCCCTTAGTGCAGAAGCTATGCCAGTCAGTTCTGCAGAATTCATGGTATTGCTTATCCCAATTACGCCAGAGTCAACATAGATGGCTGTTTTTGTCAAGGTACTAAGACTCCTACTAAGGACATAAACCGGCCTTCTGTTATTCAGAACATCAAGGTCCGCAAATTAGCCTTACTGACCTACAAGTCAAGGCCTGGTCAGTAGGCTGACTGCCTTCCAAATAGAAGTCCATCCAAATAGAAGTCCATGACGTCTGAAATGAGGTGGCAAAGTCTTGTGCCACAAAAATGGGTGACCAAAGACAGACTGATTTGGCAATGCAAAAGACGAGTGTCTCCACGGAAAAAGGTAGGCTTTACTAGCACCCAGCAAGGCACATGCAGTGGCACGCTTCAAGTATCCGAGGCCCAAAGGATGTGACGGGCACGCAAAAAAGCGCCACCTATGCAAGTGTGGGAGTTTTGAATTGACCTCCAGTCTGGTTGAAAAGCTGATTGGTTTGTGGCTGGTCATTGCCTGACAAAAAGCAATCCACGATGTCTGAAAAGAAATGGCAGAGTTTGTCGTGCTCCCATGCAAGGCACGCTTATCCCTAAGCCTACGACACTCCTCAAGGATTGCAGTCTGAGTAGACTGGGCAACAAAAAAACGTAATTATGCAACATGTCGTCTGTTGCACATGCACCATATGGTTCTTCCAGCCGCCAACACCAAGGCGCCAGCAACAGTACCTCCAACAAGGCATTAGAGCAAAATGCAAAACACACATTTCTTGAAGTCCACACAAAGGCTTTTGGGTGAGAGCAAAGCCACCCAGGACCTGCGTCACTTTTTACGGGCATGGAGTCACATGGGAGTCACAGTCAAAAGGGGCCTCATGAACAGCATGTTGGCTGGGTTCGGGCGTTCTTTATCCAGAGCATCCCTGCCCACCCCCTCCAACGCTTTTGCCTGCCCCCCTGCTTTCTCTCCAGTTGATGAGGTAGATCTAACTCTATAGTACTCTAGAGTTACCAACTCCCTTGTGGAAGGCCTCCAAACAGGCCTCAAGACAGACATGAGGCGTTGCTATCGATAACTAAACAGAATATTGGTTGATCACAGGCTAGACCTCCTGCTCCTGAGATCAAACATAATCAAGAAGGGAGAGCACAACAAAGGCGCGCTTTAAAGCGTTTCTTTGATTGCCGTTGATTAGATCATCAACAATCTGGCTGGCCCACCACCATGCCCAGGTTTTCGTAGGGTTGCTCCTATGACGTTGCTCTACACCCGGACGTCCCTGCTGCTGAGATTGAATCACAGCCTATCCACTACATTGAGCCAACTGGCATGTCACCGTGGCCTTTTCCAATTAAATTGTTTGCAATAGATTGAGAAGGGCCAGGATCCCAGTGGTCCCAGGTAAGTGATTTGCTGCAGCCATTAAGGTGAATGGACCTGGTGTTCACAAAGCACGGCTAAGTGAGGTGGTGCCTAGACCCATAGCAACCGAAGCAGCAGCAGCAGCAGCAGCAGCAGCAGCAGCAGCAGCAGCAGCAGCAGCAGCAGAAACAGCAGCAGACAAAGTCACTGGAGCAGCTGCTGGAGCAGCGGCAGCAGCAGCAGCAGATGGGGGCACTAGGGCAGTTGCAGCAGCAGCAGCAGCAGCAGCAGAGGTATA
>LFIK01005033.1_pt1 | contig 10637 bp, 11 predicted proteins | sample 643401 | NCBI WGS metagenome assembly LFIK01 (sample SAMN03777447, study PRJNA286221) | soda lake metagenome | biome: soda lake; feature: Kulunda steppe; material: water; isolation source: sample T5-Br brine of Lake Tanatar-5 | place: Russia: Kulunda steppe | collected 2010-07
GGGGGGGGGGGGGATGGTGTGCATGCCATTGGCCATTCTGGCACCGTTTTGCCAACATGTTTGCAGGAAATTGGCACTTTCCCAAACTTGCTCTTTTCCTGCCGCTTTCCAGCACTCAAGCCGTACTTGCTGTGTGAGTGTGAGTGCAAGTGTGCACGGGTGTGAGTGCGAACACAGGAAATGCAATTTCCCTACAAGTCTTGCATGCTTTGCTGGACCAAGCCTGAGGGTTACGGCCAAGCATGAGCAATCTGAATGATTTTTAATGGGGCCGATTGAGGGTTTGGGAAGGAAGCGCCACGCTAAAATGTTTGCTTACATTATTCTCTCCTGAAGGCACAGCTCAGCAGCAGAGCTTCACATGCCCAAATTCACAGAGTAGATGTGGCCCAGTTTTATACATGTGCAGGCGTTTCAAGATTGGAGTATGGGGCAGAGTGCGGGAAACAGTGTGCGCTTTTCCATGATGTAACATATTGTTTTCCAAGATTTCCTTCCACCGACCGCACCAATTTTGACTCCCAGGGAGCATCGTTGGAACTAAAAGGATTCAAGCTATCCAATGGTGTGCTCAGGTCGGGAAACGGTGCGGTGCTTGCAAAGTTTTGCCTTGAGGCCACCTTAGCCTAAGAAAGGGAGACCCAGTGTTGAGGAAGACCAGGGTCATTTCACAGCGGTCCAGCTTTAGAGTCGTGTGTTTCTATCTGCAATCAGCTGAATTCTTGTCTAGAGGCAGGCATTTCTGTTAATAGGCGGCTTAGCTGTTGTTTAAGCAAGGTAAACAACTACTATGGTGAGTCGCCATTGGCAACTATGGAGAAAGCAGTACTTCACAGGTATACGCGTAGGCAACTACTCAGGCAGAACCAGTTCTATCTTGACGAGCAATTCTGTCTTTCTTGCTTAAGACCGTGTTGCAAGTAGGCACCTGAGGAGCATACGTAGCCTTGCTCGCTGGCCGGCCGGCTTTCCAGCTCCATTTGGAATTCAATCTTTTACTTATGATGAATCTTACAAGAGCGTAAACAACTGCATTCCATTTTCTTATTTTTAGCCTGCCCAGCATCCTGTTCCATAAGTGACTTAGGGCAAACCCACTTGCAGTTCACTGGACTTATCACTTGTCCGGATTACTCACCTTGGAGTCAGTGATTGGGATGTTGGTAAATAAGTCCTTTATAAGGGCAACAAAACCCCTACATGATGGAGTAAGACGCAAATGAACAGTACAATGAGGATGGTCTGAATCTGCTTACCTTTTGGGAATATTATTTCATGAGATTTTGCTCAAGCCAACCAAGGTAGAACAGATGCTCTCATTGACATAAGCAAATATAATGTTCAAATATTATTTACTTCTGCAAAGCTGTGTTCTTCTCCTACCTGTTGTCATCAAAGGTAAGGGTGGGAAGCTTTGTGGCGCACACTGCGCGGACAATGATCTCCATTTCCTCTGCCTCATTCAGTATTGGCTTGCTGGCACCATCAGCTTTCCGAACCTGCGCATGTCATACATTTACGATCTATTTGCATTTAAAATGATTTTTGAAGCAGAGCAATATGAAAAACGAATACAAGACAGACAAAATCTAATGAGCTGGAAAATGAATTGTCCTATGGGGCCACCTGTCCTCTATTCCTAGAAACTTCGAGAATGGCCCCACAGTCCAGTACCTGACCCAAATAAAGACATTTATCGAATCCACGATGTATATGCCAAGTATACAAGGTTAAGAGAATGCAACAGGGCTCAGAAGACTGGACAAACACAGATTGATTTTAACAAACAATTCTCCCACCCCTTAACAAACTGAAAAGAAATGATAAACAATTCACTTGAAAAATCTTGACTGTATTAACCCCGTGCTTAAATGTACATAATTCCTCCCCCCCAAGTTCAATGCACAAAGACATAATTATGTCTTAGGCTGCCACTTCCTCCAATCCCAAAAAACGTACATTTACGATCACTTTGTTAAGTTTTTAAAATACATCATTCTCTTATTCCAAGGACCCGTGTACATGTAAGCACTGGGTGGGGAAGGCAGGGTGAGCAATGCCACTTTCAATGCACTTCATAGCAGAATTATCATCTGTTTGTGTCTGTGATAAGCGTCATAAGTTTTGACCCATAACCAAGCATACAAGTGGTCTGTATGATGTACAGTCTTAAATGCTGGCCAGAAATATAAGGCTCACCTCGCGCAGCTCGCGGCCAGCAATGCCTAGGGAGGTCTTCAGGGCGCGCAGGCCCCAATCATAATGCTGCTGCTGGCTAAGTAGCTCCTGAGATAGGCTGAATAGGGTCACCTATGCATAAGAACAAAGCAAGAGGTTCACTTAGCATGCTTCTGGCTAGTTTAAAGCAAGCAACCCCCAGGCCCTGGGAAAACAATGACAATGATGATGATGCTGATGCCCAGTAGAAAAAGACACATTATTTTTGTATGGTTTCACCTGTCAGTGCAAGCACTCACTGGCAAGAGTTACAGTTTACGCCACATCACAGCATGGGCCTTAAGAACATAATTGTCTTACTGTGAGCATTGCACCAGGATGATACAGCACCAAGTTCAACATCACCAACTCACCAACTTTCGAGCCAAGACCTTGGCGTGCTTGAAACCCTCGGACACAAGAAGCACCTCAGCAATCTGCTCGTTGTTTGGGACCGTCATAGCAATAGATCTATGAGTGCAGAACAAACAACCAACAAACAGCATCTTTTCCATGCTAGGTCTGAGTGTTTCTTATCAGAGACTTTTCATCCCCTAGCAATCATAGCTTGTCCAAGCTGGGATAGAGAGGCCGCTTTTTGGCAGCAAGTCGCCTGTAATAAAAAGTTATGAAGAGGGCCTTAATGGAAGCACAAGCTGTAATACAAAACATAATAAGAGCGAATGCAAGCAGTTTAGCACATGGCACATCCTACCGGAACAGCTGCTTGAGGTTGTCAGGAAGCTTCGAGCGGCCCCCATATCCCTTGCCAGCAGGATTTAGGGTGACAAAAATGCCTGCATTCCTGTCCACTTCCACAGTCTTGTCCATGAATTCCATTGTGGCGGCACCCTCCTTCAAGGCACCCTGAATTCATTCAGATAAAGATAACAGCTTTACACCAGACCCCACTTGTGTACAGATGGATCAGCATGGCCTGTTGCAATGTTACCAGAAGTAAGCTGATTTCAGGCAACCATTGCCGCTTCAACCATCAGCCCCAGGGCCCCAGGGCCTACCTGAATGATTTGAATTTGCTGGCTCACAGCTGAGAGCACCTCCTCATCCAAGCGGTTGAACTCGTCAAAGCAGCCCCAGGCACCACACTTGACGAGCCCCACAAAGATGCGGCCCATGGCCCGGAAGTCAAACTCTTCATCACAGTTGAATACTAGCACCTGAAGGATAAATGCACGTGACAACAATTCCCAGAAGCGCGTGTATCCACGCTGCAGGCACATTGAAAAAGCTGTGCATATCAGGCTTTCATGTGCCTGCTAAAGCGTCTTGATGTACTTGCTGAACACACACACACACAAAGGAAGACACATACATACACAAACGTGCACATATACACAAGCGTACACACGTACATACAAACATACATACCCAGACAAACATACGCATACACAGACAAACATACACATACACAGACAAACATACACACATACACACAAACATACGAATACACTCACATACGTACACACATGCACACACAAACGTATACACACAAACGTTTACACATATACTAAAACATACACACATACATACACAAACGTACAACACACAAACGTACACACTTACACACACAAACCTACACACATACACACACGCACACACACAAACCTACACACATACACACACAAACCTACACACATACACACACACACACTGACTGTATGTCTGACGGATGCCACATGATGACGGCCCAAGATGACCTTTGCCATCAACTCACCTGCCGGGCAAGTGCCTGGCCCAGTGCCTTCACAGACTCAGTCTTTCCAGTACCTGCAGGGCCGTAGGGATTCCCTCCGTACCCAAGAGCCATGCCCTGCACACGGTATGAAGGAACTTAAGCCAGCCATTGGTCCTGAGAAAGAAGGCTTGCAAAGCGGTTTACCTAAGAAAACGCAGGAAACAATCATAAACTATGGCTGAATCATGGCATGGGACTAGAAAGTGGGATGGCTGAGTTTTATTACCTGGGTCAGCGTAAGGTAGCACTTGTCAGTCAGTGGTGTGTACACGAGCTTGGGCGTGTTGCCTTGATACTCCCAAGTGTACTGCGGGTGTGCAGAGCATAACAGATTTTCTATCATGTTGCCTTCTGTACAATCAAGCATATCATCCATTTTGACACATCCTGATATCGAGGCACTGAAATGAAGAGAAGGGCCCAGGCAACTGGATGTGCTCCATGCAGATCGCTCTTTCAAAAGTTAAGGCTAGAGCAAGAAGCTGGTAAACACTGCACGCCATACATCTGCTGCAGAACAAAATTTTGAACTTGCTGCATGCCATTGATAAATAAATCACACTGTGAGTAGAGTGAAGTACCTGGAAGCTGGCCTCTGCCATGCATACATCGACCCCCCCCCCTTGCCCAGTGTAGTACCGCAGCTGCCGAGTCCAGGCCCAGTCAGTGGGAGATGATGTCCGTTCTCTGCAAAAAGTGCAGGCATAGCATTAAGGGCAATTGATAGCCCACTTATGATTTTCTTTCATTCCCTGCACTTCAACAGGAGACAATGTGCATATCAGGCTAACAAAAATAAGGCGTCCTGCGTCATCACTTGCGTTGATTAAAGACAGCTGTCATAATTTATGAGGCCAAATGGGTTTTTGGCTTTCTGGACAGCATGCTCGCCACAATGGAAATACCTGGAAAGCTGCTCCAGCACGTCCAAATAGTGAATGAAGTCCAGCACCAAAGCCTGCAAGGTATGTGAGGTGGAAGATCTAACTGCTTTGGCACTGCAATTGCGCAGAACTTGGCACTAGATGCCACAAGTAAGGAACGACCACACAGGTTGCAGGTGGGAAAAGACAAGTTTGCCCTGGCTTCCTGGCAAGGGTACTGGTAAAGCCACTAGTGCACATCATGAATTCCCAGCTACCTGCTTCTTGAGCTGTAAGAGGCTGCTGCCGGTGTAGTCTGAGACTGCCAATTGCTCCAGAGCAGCCGACATGTCTTTGGCAACGCGCTGAACCCCATTTGGTTGACGCAACGCTTTCTCGACCCTGAACACAAAATGTGTCGCAAATGTGTCCTTAAAGCAGATTTCATGCCATAGGTAACAATGCAATCCTGCTTAGAGCAATTGTCTCCTATGAATACGCAAACGCAAAAGATTGCCTATCCATGCCAGAGCATAAGTTTGCAGCAGACCGTACAGACGCTAAGGAACTACAACGAGTAGTCAATAAGACTCACACATCCGTAAAGGACACGGCTTCCTTGAGGCACAGCGTCTGTGAGGCCGCAGCCTTGAATTCATCTTTTATGCGGCCTGAGCAAACCTGCTCCAGTTGTGCAGCCATGACAGACCGCATGCACCTGCACAAGGCACATACACATAAAAAGCAACAAGAAAAAGCTGCGTCATGGACATCATGTTGGGACGGTGCCTTAAAGACCTTGAGACTCCCTTAGGATAAGAATTACGAGCAATTGCGCAGCATGCACCTGAATTACTCATTGGCACTACCAGTTGTGCAGTTGTGCATTCAAAGTAGCACTGACACTGACCAACTTATGTTGACACAAACTTTGCAAAGCAATTACGTGCTTGCAGTTCAGTGCAGGATTGCAAAAGCTTGCATTGAAAGTTAAGCACTCACTTTGCCAGGCCGTTGAGCCATTGCTCAATGGATTCAGTAACTTGTACACTGCCTGTGAGCTCGACCAGCTCCCCTGCCAAGGATTGCATGCTTGTAATGGATGCCTGGTTAGGCGAAAACTTGACCTGTCCAGGCAAAAAACGATGAATTTCAACCAATTCAGCATCAGTGTCCTCAAATTGGCATGCCATTTTTGAAAACATGGACCGATGCACCATCTGCTTGAAATAAGGCCAGACAAGATACATCACCTTGTGGATTCCCGCGAATAACTTCTTCAAGTGGGACTGGATAACAGCGGGGTTTTGTGCTTGACCAAGAATTTCCAGCAAATCGTCATCTCCCAAGAAGTAGAACCTGCATTTGAGGCAAATTAACCAACAGAAAAGCTTTTGAAATCACAGAAACGCTTGTTGATGTAGCCTCACATCCTCACACTAAACCAGTTGTACAAAGGATAAGCCGCTAGCTGGCAAATTCAGGTAGATTTTGCATACCTGGGAAAGCTCGACCGCTTGTCCTCCAAGAAATCAGACAATGCACGCTGGCAGACATCCAGCTGCTGGGCCATTTGAGGGAGCTTCTCACGGATGCCCATGATGTCCGCAAACGACACAACCAACTTGCTGCTCTGCAAGGGGAAGCAGCAGTGGGACACATTGCAGTGAGCAGGCATAAACGTGTGCAGTCTTGAGTGTACAAAAGGGTGCCAAAATGACAGTATTGCAGATACATAATGCAGCAAGGGCTGGAATAGAAATCAAACAGGACTTGTCTACAGAACATCTGCCTAGATAGCTGGGCTAAAGCGTTGAGCGGGCATGTTGGGTGAGATCAGCGTATCCAATGGACTTAATCTAGCATAAAGTCCTTGTTCATTTGAAAATTGCACTCATCAATTTGCGAGGGCTTCCCATCGAAAATCTGACAAGGTCTAACTTGGCAGTGTAGACAGAACTCAATATGTTTGCTCACCTCCAGTTGATACATGACACGTCTGAATTCTTCATCGACATTTCTGAATCGCGCCTACACAAGATAATATACAGGCAAACTCTTGCAAGATGGCTCAAATGCATGCACATTCAACGTTAAAGCAATCCCTGGCTTTGAGGTGGATTCAAACAGCCTAACTTGCTGAGAGCATATTTTTCCAATAAAATATGCCATTCATTACATTATTGGGCGTTACAAAAGAAAGCAGAGCTCACCTGCTGTGCTGGCAGTGCTCCTCTGCCAAAAATTGGCTCAAGGTATACCCACTTGCGCTGGATCTGGTTCAGGAGCATGAGCCCCTCCTGTAAATGTTTTGAGCAGGTGAAGTGCGTTGCTGCTTGATCCTAGCTAGACCAAAGAGAATTGCAAAGGGAGCTCTACCAAGACGCAACACCTCAAACGCTGTCGGGCATGGTTGGAAGGTGGCATGAAACCTGCCATCGCTACCAGATGCATTCGCCCATGTTGAAAAAACCTTTGCTCTTGTGAAGCTCTTTTGCAGGTTATTGGGCAAGTGCAAATTAAAAACTAAGTGATTGTTATTACTATCATTTTTAAAATCATTATTATTTTTAATTGAGTATAGAAGGCAGGGTCATGTCATTCGCTTGTTTTGAATTTGCAATGCACGAATGAATAATTTGCAAAATCCAAAATACACCCAAGGATTTTATCAAACACTTGCCCGTGAGCTTTGATGAGAGGAGGTGATGAGAGGAGGCGGAGGAGGGGGAAGCACTAGCTGATGCCAGCTAACCCTCCCCCCTTCCCCCCCCACCCCCCACCCCCTGATTCCACATACACACATTTGAAACAGCGCTTGAGGCAAGGTTGTTAATGTGGGACCAATCTAAGGTGCAAAACAGAGTAAAACAGGTGCATTGCAGGGCCCATGTGGGGAGGGTCTTTAAAATCCGAAAATTGTTGTTTTACAACACGGCAAATGATTTATCAAATCATTCGAATTCACGAATGATTCAGAATGCGCGAATGATCCATCCCTGATAGAAGGTGCTTCCAGCTGCAGCCCTCAATTACTGCCATACTGCAAAGCTTTCCTCCAAAGCTCAAGTGGTTACCTGCAAGATGCTGAGCTTCATCTCCCAGCTTGACACTTCATCTTTAAATTGTGGATAGTAGCTAGACTGGCGTAAGCTAGCTACAAGGCTTTGATGGTCACCAACCTGCATGGCAGGCACACAAAAAGCAAATGTGCACTGTGACATGCACCGAGCTTGGAAGAAGCTCCCCAGCTTGAGACTACACCTAGTATTACTTACACAGCACAAGCAGTTCATTTGATGCAACAGTATGTATGATCGTTAACAAATATGTGGTGGGCAAGCAGTATACCTGCTTGTATTGACCTGTACCCACACACAAAATGAGTTGAGCATGACATTATAGGATAGTGACTTAAGCGTAAAGGACGCAGAAAGCAACCATGATGGCTCACCTCTGCCTGCACATCACGCCACTCTTTGATCAAGGCAACTGGGCGACCCTGGCGGGCTCGGCCAGAAGCAGCAATTGGCTCACTGAATGTGAACTCTCGATCCTGGCCCCTGCACTCAAAGCAACAAATCAACATAGACTTACACTCAGGCTCAAATGGACCAGGCATGAAAACTACAGCGCCTTTATGATAAACAGAACAAGTCATTGCTGGGCATTGGATTAATTAAGGTGCTGTCTTGTTTGCTCATCGCTGTTCAGGGCTTTGAATTGAGCGTCTGTGCACCATGCATTAGGAATAAAAGCCAGTACAAATGGAAAGAGCAACTGCCAACCTTTACAAATCTTATGATGAGAATGCACATCGGAAAATTACAGCAACGAGAACAACAGACCATGAAGAGCTGTAGGGGACGATGGGTTACCATCAACGTAATAAGTACAATTATAGAAGGTCACCTACAAACGCTCAACAATGTGCAAGGCATGCAGCCTGCATGCCAGGGCTTCAAAGCGCACCAAAGCTTCAGCTCAGCAAGGGCCTTGCGAATCATCGCCTCTCCTTGAGCCTGCGCATCCAAGCTCTTGATGGCTTCTGCACAGCTCACCTGTGCCACAGACACACTAGGATTAAAGAGTTAGGTGACCTTAAGCGTTATCGCCAATGTGCTGGCATCTGCGCTCCAGCGTGTATGAGCTTAGTCTTGGTTTATGAAATAATCGACAAAGTGTATGGAGGCTGATATATCAAAGCTAGCTCAAGACCTTAACGCAGCTCGCCTTTGTCGCAGGCGTAATTGGGGAGGGGGACCTTTCACCAGCATGCAAAAACAAGTGCAATGGCAGGCATACTGGCTACAGCTCAAACACCATGTGTTTGACTTTAAAACAACTTTGGGATATTGTTAGCAAGCATGGCACCCCTATGATCTTTGCTGAGAAAAGCATTCGCGCAACAAGGTTTTGGCATCAGACAACTTACACTGCAAGAGTGGCTTATTTAGAACAAATGAGAGGAAAGAATGAAAGGGCACTAAAAAGTAACAAGACTCAGCAGGCACAAGCGCCACTGGTCAGTTCTCGAGTAAACACATGACTTGAAGTGACAGTGTGCAAGCCACTTGCGGTTATGCCTTGTACAGATGCTGAGCAGTGAGTGTAAACTACATTGCAAGGAGACTTGCCTTCAAGGCAGCAAAGCAACCCAAATGCAGCAGGAATGCCACTCACCACTTTGTCAGCCACATCCAGGAAGTGCGCCAGGGTGATGGTCTCGCGGCTCACAGACCCCTCACCTGAGGTCTTTAGACCCAGCATTTTGAAGAGCTGCAGGCATAGAAGAACATTGCAGTGCAGCATGTTGGAAAACAGAGAAGTGCAGAACAACACTGCAGGACAGCAATATGGAGAGAGTAAAGATCAATATGAAATCCCTGCTTCCAGCAGCAGAAGCTTTGCTGCACAGAAGTGCGGATTGTGACACCATGAATTGTTGCTGGCACCTGGTTGCGCAAAGCATCAAATTTCTAAATCCTGTCTATTTGCAACCAATCGATGAATACTGGTGATATGCAAAGATCCATCAATTCCATAATGCCCTAGATATGCAAGGAGATAAACAGGACCTCAATGCATTCGCGAGGCTGATACCTCCAGACCACGAGAGAAGAATACGCATCTGACAAGAACAACATATTCCAGGGTTTGGAGGTGCAGACAAGCAACAGCTTAATAGATTAGTTGCACACAAGTATACCTGTAGCCAGTGTGTATCTTCCCAGCCTGCACCACGCATTGTTGTCTTCAGGTGTGGCAAGCAAAGCTCGTATGACCTAATCTCCTACACACGCAGAAAAGGCATGTAGGTTTGCTGAGAACAGTATACATTTGCAGTAGATTTGCCTATATCTGTGCTAATTTGCAGAAATAGACGGGGTATATATACAGTTGTGAGCAATCCAATGCATTTGCAATTGCCTGTCTCATATGTCCATGGCTTGTAGCAGTTTGCAATAGGATAACATAAGCTGTCCAGCTCTTGTGCTGGCTAAAGCCAATTGCACTATCTATATCAGCAAAAAAAGCTTGAGTTTTTAAGTTATAAGCATGGACAAATGTGGAACTGCTTAGGCCGCGGTCACACACATTTTTTTCACTTTTTTTTTCACTCGACCAAAAAAAAAGTGAAAAAAATCGCGGTCACACACGAAAAATTTTCCAACCCCAAAATTTTTTTCACTTTTTCATTCAAACCCCCTAAGTGCACTTTTCACTTTTTTTTCACTTTGGGCGAAAATGGGGGGTGGTCTCAGGAGGCCCCCAGCGAGGGTCCCAATCATGCTAGACCC
>LFIK01005034.1_pt1 | contig 10636 bp, 12 predicted proteins | sample 643401 | NCBI WGS metagenome assembly LFIK01 (sample SAMN03777447, study PRJNA286221) | soda lake metagenome | biome: soda lake; feature: Kulunda steppe; material: water; isolation source: sample T5-Br brine of Lake Tanatar-5 | place: Russia: Kulunda steppe | collected 2010-07
CTCTCTCTCTCTCTCTCTCTCTCTCTCTCTCTCTCTCTCTCTCTCTCTCTCTGTCTGTGCAGACTCATTTGCACTTAAACTTGTTGATGTTCTAATCAAATTGCTGTACAGCAACCACCAACCTTCACAAAGCACAGCTAGGGTTGTGTGCCCAGACTTGGGAAGCGGCTTGGAGCAAATGCGCAATATATCATAACATTCATAATCAAGGTCACCAGACGAATGTGGGCTCAAAGCTCCTGTCTGAAACGCTACAAAAAGGGCATTACTTCTAAGAATTGTACAGATGCAGATCAAAGAGATGCCCCAGTTCATTAAAGTATTAACGAAAGTGCACATCCAGCGCATGTAATTGGAAGCACATTATGATACTGCGTCTGGAGTTCTCCCCTTACACATGGAAGACTCATCAACAGCTGCACTTAATTCACTTCACGTAGAAGAGAGAGATCCAGTATAAAACAGCAATAGTACATTGCAACTTGCACCAAATCTGACGAGCGCTATGTTACACAGTGAGTTAGAATGAATTCTGACCTTGGTAAAGCTCCCTACTTAAGCACAAGCCCAGCCAAAATAAAAGTATATACACTCTACAGGTGCTGCAGCTTTGAGGCCTGGCAAGAAAGAATGCTTATCATGGCTTGCAAGGTAGACATTGCAGCTCATTTTGCAAATGAGGAGAGCTGAGGGCCACCGGCAATCATACGCGCCACCATATCTGGCCCAACATACTTGTCACCGTCCAGGAAGGTTGAAAAATTCTGCGGTGAGTGCAGGAGAAAGAGAAACACTTTAAGGAAGTGTTTGCATGGCCCAGAATCTTTTAAAGTATTAATCTTTCGTGCCAGGCAAATTGTCTGTCGTGTGTCAGAAAGTGACGTTTAAACCCCAAGTGCCTAGCAGCATCAAATGCAGAGGTATTTGCTTCTATTTACAGCCACTATACCACATACTCTGAACAATGACCAAATCAAGGTGCTAACTAACCTGCATAAAAAGCTTTGCTAGGCGCTCCAGTGTGTCATGAAACTTGGCGCGGTCTGGCCAGCTCAGCTCGGGTTGCAGGACAGATGAGGGCACGTCTGTCAGATAGACAAGATTTCAGAGCAAGTTTGTTGAAGGCAGACTTCAAGGTAAAGAGTGCTTGTTGCATTGATGTTTGTCAAAAGTAAGTGATGGATAGAATGGCGTATGCTTGTGAAAGTTAGGGCCTGTCACTGGAGCTCCCTCATCCAGATCAATTCATAAAGACTTGTACGTTAAGAGACTGATCAGATACGGAACAAACAAAGCTGCACCCCTCTTGAGGAAGGTGAAATGATGTGAAGGGTGCAATGAGGTGCAATGATGAGGAGGGTGCAACTCACCGGGACAGCTAGTGGGCACATTCAGATTGAATATTGGCGTGGTGGTCACATCCGCCTTTGCAAGCTCACCGCTGCAGGCATGAGCAGAGGCTTGAATCTTCATGCAAAACACACTCGAGGATCAAATACATCCCAGACTGTACACATGTAGTGTGCAGGTGTTTCAAGAAGCTTGGATCACCGCTCATTTGCCTTGAGCAGATGCCCGTGTCACCTAGGAAGATGACCTTACACCAAAAAGCCCTCCAATAAAGGACAATGACAAGGATAGTCATCTGAGTGGCAGGGTATTTGCTCAGGCATAGCTTGCTTTTACTTGACACTAAGAAGCCCAATAACCTTACAAGCAGCCTTGAGAATCCAGTACTGTTCTGATCATGTGCTTGCTCAGGCACAACCTTAAAACCTCTACCTGTGTATAGCATCCACGATGGCACGTGTGTGTGGTAGACTCATGCGGGTCCCAACACCAAAGCTGCGATTCAGCATGAGGAGCACATGCAGGTGACGCAATAATGTGAGGCATTGCCAGACCAAGTTAAACCATTCACTTTCAAATGGCCATCAACAAAAGCAGGTGGATGAGCAGTTGGTAATTTGTGCCAAGTAAGTAACAAGTTTGTGCAATTAATGCCAGGGAAGATGTGCTTGGGAGGTTTATTTGGCATTTCAGCAATTTTACATAGCATTAAGACTTACCCGCCTCCTGTCCAGCCAGTGTTGATGAGCCACGCAGTGGTACCATGCTCTTGCATGCGTTCTGCCAGCATGGCCGCATACTTCATTGGATGCCTGCATGGGAATTTTTCCAATGGGAGAGGCCACTGGCTCCATGCTGAGTGCATGCAGCGCTGTTTTCAATTTTCAAAACAGAGGTACTGATTTGGTAGAATTGCTGGGCTCACCACATCAGAAAGGCTGCGCCAAAGCAGGCACTGAATGTTGCCTCAGGCTCCTTCACGCCAACCTCTGTGCCAGCAATCTTGGCAGTGTAGCCTGACACAAACATGTACATTGCTACAACAGGCACAGAAGCAAACACGATCAAGACTCAATAGTAATTCTATTCACGTTGGTGTGATGGTGCATGCCATGCCAACACAGTATCCTCAGAAACCTAATATAAAAAGCAGGGAAGAAGGTCGTGAGATTAACATTGGCACTGTCCAGTAAGCATTTTCTCTTGACTGGCTGCCAGTAGCTACCTAAGGCTCAGGCTGACGCTGTACAATGTCTGGACCTTAACCCTTGCTTTAAAATTCAATCCGGGTACCTCTACATGATCATCTAAAGACATCAGCTCTTGGAGATCATTCACCTTGCTCCAAGGACAGGCGGCTGACCGGTGGCAACACTCCAAATGCGTCGCAGCACAACAGGATGACATTCCTGCTTGCACCACAAGTGTCAGGGACAAATGAAGATGGAGCAAATGAAGCGTTGATCCTCGGGTACACCACTGACATGAGGAATTGTATGCATCACAATTTTATCCCAGGTCTCTATGCCTCTGCAAAGATAAAAGTCATGAATCATGTGTGCTTGAGGTGAAGCTTGAAGCACCAGCTGCTTTTCTGCATTGCCAGCTTGGTGATTTACAGCTGTTTAAAGAGTCTTGCTTGTGAAGGAGGGACCAGTGTCTGAATCAGCTTGAAGGACTAAAAAAGGAACCTCATGCCTGGACTCACTTTGGGTGAGGGCCCACACAGGGAATCTTTGCGTTCTCAATGAAGTCAATTGGGTAACTGGCACGCGTGTTTTCTGTAATGGCATTGCTGCAAAGCACAAAATGGCAGGAAGTTTGGTAAGCGAGTAGGGGAAAATGGATGCCAGGCTACCAGAAGCTAAGGGCATGAGCAGGACATTGCAATGAAGAGCGCATGCACCCCAGATAAGTAGATGCACAATCTATGCAATGCTACGGGCTTGTGGTAAGGGGTGGCTGGAGTTCTTTGCAAGGTTGGAGAATGCTTCTCAAGTTCTTTTGTAAGCAAGCCTGAAGCATTTGATGCAATTTGCTGCGTCTCCCAGGTTTGACTATTTTGCAGTATGACTTGGCAATGACAACTCATTGAGTGTTTGGCACAAGAGCCAAACCTGTTGAAATCCACCACGCGTGTGCGCTTGTCAAAAACCACGTTCTCAAGGATTGTGCCAAAGCGTATGGCCTTGAAGATCTCAGGCTCCTTGGTGGCCTGTAAGGCACAGGAGCAAATGAATCCCGCACTTAGAATTGAGTAGGGAATGCAAGCTTTTCATTACAAGCATACGGAGGAGCAGGGTAGATGCCACGAGATCAGGTACCTGTAGGCCGATTGTCTTAGCATAGCAGCCTCCCTCAATGTTGAACACGCCATTACTCCCCCAGCAGTGCTCATCATCGCCAATCAGCGGCCTGGCGCCATCCGTGGAGAGCGTGGTCTTACCGGTGCCTGCATGATGATTATTTTGTCTTGTGGATATGAGCAGTTTGAGGGATGGCTAGGGGAGTAAGAGGGGAGAGAGAGAGAGAGAGAGAGAGAGAGAGAGAGAGAGAGAGAGAGAGAGAATATGGGTATCAACGAGTGCTTGGGAAGGTGGGTAATTGAATGCAGGTCATCTAGGTTGTCAAGCTGGAGTATTCAATAAATAAATCAATGACTCGAGTTGTCTACAGTGCAATGAGAGAGCACACAAGTGGTTGGTATCAAAGAGTAACTTTGTCATTCAAACTGGCATCTCTGTCATTGGCTGTGCTTGACCTGAACGGTGCATGCCAAGTGTGCCCCAACATGCTCACCAGACAAACCAAAGAACAGAGTGACATCTCCTGCTTTGCCAACGTTGCATCCAGAGTGGAGAGACAGAATATTACGCTTGGGCATCAGGTAGTGCATGATGGTGAATACACCCTTTTTCATTTCGCCAGCATAGGATGTTCCTGCAAACATTGAATGTCACACCAAAACGATACTGTTGAGAAAACATGCCACTGGGAACAATTTTAATTACAAAGCTTCATAAAGCAGCCAAGCGTCCAGCATAAGGGGGGGATGTGTGTGTGCAGGGATTTGATTCCCTTTGCATAAACTCTTGAAATCATGGTTATGCGCAAGGAGTTGACTCTAGCTGCATAGACATACAGCCCTAGCTATGGCACAAGACAATGAGTGGCACTTGCCTAGTTGAGGGGGAATCTTTACAGGAAAAGGAGGTCCCCCACAGGCCAATCCAAGTGCATCAATCGTGCATACCTATTCCATACTGAGCAATTCACTCTCATCTTCAGGCATGCGTGCCTGCCCTGACAAGCGTAGGAACTAGCCTAGGCATCAGTAACACCTTGTAAGAAGATCATGCAGAGAGTTGCCATGACTCTTTCACAGAGGCCGGAAGCTGGAGAATGCAAGTGCATGGGAGGCTTGTAGCGGCCTAGTGGGTAGTTCTCCTGCACCTCGGGTGATCCCTTACAATATTCATGGTCAGAATCTACAAGTTGCAGTAAAGTTTGTAGTTAAAGGAAATTTTTGCCTCAAGGGTTTTCCCAGGATATTGACTGTTTATTGGCATTTCGCCAAAACAGACAGAATTTCCAACCCATTCATTCTCTTGCTATGAGCTTGGTACTGTATCAAACAAAATGCGCAAGAATCCCAAAGTCAGTGCCCAAAGTGGTGAGTAACAGTTGGTCTCCCCTCATCCATCTGTCAGACCTTGATTGTCCACAGCCTGACCCCAGATGTCCACAGCCTTACCCCAGATGAAATAAAAATCATTGCTGGTTGCAGCTGTGGAATGCAAGAAGCCCAATTATCCTACATCGCAAAGTTGCAGCTGTCCCTATGCATACCCTCCAGTACCCTCTTTCTAGTTTGCAGAAGGAACCAAAAAGACATATTACATGCATATGCTAACGCATAAGCGTACACAAACTCGTACACAAACTCGTAAGTGCGTACAGACATTAGCACGCGCATTCACGTCTGCACAAAAGCACAAACAAGTGTGATGTATTTGTGCCACACCAACATACACAATTGCACAAAAGTGCACTTACCAAGGATGACCAGCTCTCGGTGGGACAAGGACAGGTCCACACTGGTGCTACTTGTCATGTAGCTTGTGTACCGGTTGGCTGGGAAGGGGCCTGCATTCATGCAATAAATAATGCGTAGTACAATGGGTAGCAGAGGCAGAACATTGCGTCATGCAAACATCAGCGATTCTCCTCTGCACCCAAGATATTTTTTTACTTCCTTTGATAACCATTAATTGTGTTGCAAGCCTTCCTTGCTTGAGTTTTATCCCCACTTAGGTTCCTAAGTTCAAGTTAAGGTTTTAAGTTCTAGACACCAGGCACAACAATTGGCTGTGCTAGGGGGTTGCTTTTAAAGGTCAATTACCTGAATTGTAGATCACAAAGTCTGGTTCCCCAAATGCAGCCAGTTCTTCAGGCGTGGGCCGGATGAGCATGTTGTGCATGAACAGCGCATGGTAAGGCCGCGCACATACTACACGAATCTTTGTGCGTGCCTGCAAGGGCAAATCGATGACACGCGGAGAGACCAAGTCACATAGGTGTCACACAAATATATGGACAAGAAAGGAAAGAAAAGAAAAGAAGAGATATGCAGGCAGGAAGACGCTCCCTACATCAATTAATTAAAAGGAGACAGATTGGCCCGAAGTGCTCCTTCACAAATGAAAGGATGATTAGTGGGGATCTGGAGGGTTGCTGGCAGCCCCCTGCTCCAGACCAAGGCCTTGAGAGTACCTTTTCAAGTGCGCGTCTTGTTGTCGTCAGTTTGTGAGCATAATGCATAGAGCGAGTATGCAATTCAAGGGCAGTCTTGTTGATCCTTTGTGAATGGAGGCCGAGCTCTTTGCGATAGTGCTAAGTGTTGGAGGCATGTATTGAACCTCCTACACCAAGAAGGATGGTGTGGACTGAGACCTTTTTGGCTTTCAAGCGCCTGCATAGAGTCTCGTGCTGTTTGCTAGAGGCCTCAAGCTGGTGACCAGGACAAATGGTTGTGACATCACCGCGGATATGGAGCAACGAATGCTCAGAATTACGTTTTATGCGTACCTCCTGGTCCCAATTCGCAAAACCGTCAAATACAAAGATGGCATCCTGCAAAAGAGATGAAGAGGCAGGTGAAGGCGTTCAAGGTGCCCGTTCAACCAGAAACTTTCTTAACAGCAAATAGTTGAGCATTAAAAAAACAGCACTGGCCATACAAACTTTGTCAAGTCTGATCTACTCTAACTTACAATAAAGTTGAGATAATCCACAGCACGAGCCCGGTTTAAGAGAAATGCCCGCTCATCCATGGGAAAGTTTGGCGAGCCTGTGCATTTGAGCATGGCGCACATGGATGCAAAAGGCAGCACAATTTGAGGCATGTACAGTTCTCTGTAATCAGGAGCTGGAGCCGCCAGGCAACCAAGCGAGCTACACAGCTACACTCTGGTGTAGAGGAGTCAAAGCAAGTGCTGACCTTGTCCCCACCAAACATCCTTCTCTGTCTCAGGCTCACGGATGACGCGCTTGTCCTTGGGGCTTCGACCTGGAAAACAACAAATTGCAGGTCATGAAGCTGTACAGAACAAAGTTGCGTCCGGGAATGACAAGTGCATGTTCTTGAATTGTTTTGTCAGGAGTGGATATGGGTAAGGGGGGCAAACCTGAGGAGCCTGATGATTACTGTGCCTCTGACCTCAACCATCTGGACTGCGCTTGTCCCTTGGATCCCAGGTGTCCCCTCATCAGAGGTGGCAACAGTAGTCAAGGCGCATGCAATGCATGCCGTGCGCAAGGACACAGATAAAAAGACACTTTCATAATGGATAAAATCTACAAGCTTGACTGACGAGTGGGGAAAAAAGTCACAGCCATCTAGTCAGCAACTGTATACCCCCAACAAACATTTGAATTGGAATTCAATACAGGCAGAGGTGCCTCTTTACCCTACCCTATCTGCACATTTTAGGGCCTGAATTTAAACGCACCTGTCTTCTCCCCTGAGCTCGCGACGAGCGCCCCACTGGAGACCACGGCAGTGTCGTGCTCGTGCTTCAGCGCCATCTCGTACAGCTACAGGAAAAACATCGGTCGAACAAAATTTACAAGCATGAGATGGGACCAAGGAGCACCATGCGATGCAACCTGCCAGCCGGCCCCCCTCGAGAGAGAGCGAATACGGCGAGGAAGGGCAAGGGCGATCATAAGGGTAACCTGCCTGCGGTACAGCTAGGTTGCGGTAGCATATGCGTGGCTTCAGTCCCGCTGCTTTGGCGTGCTCGCAAGCCAGCAGGAAGTCAGGGTTTGCCTGAGATTGCTCGCAGGGATCTCTCATGATAGTGGTTGTTTAGATTATTTTATTTAACTAAATTTTAAAATCGGGATCATCTCGACAGATGGACCCTTACCAACGAATTCCTAACTAGGAATTAGCTGTTTTATTTTTATTTGTTATAAGTTGTGTTAGAGCCCAGGACGATTAAAAAGGTGACATTCAACACCGATCATCCTTTTGGCCTGAAAATTGTAAGCTATGCTGCATGGGAGCGGCTTTATTGCGCTCTTGTCCTCGTGTGACGTGTCAACCATTTGCATAGACTAGGTTCAAGAAAATATCACTCTGTGTTAGCTGAGAAGCTAGTTGAACAAGCAGACTTGGTGGGCAGGCCCGTTAATTTTCTCAAGGTTCCTCAAAGTCATTGGGGAATCCTTGGGAAAGGGTTACTGGTGTAAACACGGAAGCTAACAAATGAACAACTTCGAAGTGCAGAATTCTGCAGAAAGCACATGGTGATGGGGACACCAGATCCTGAACACTCATCACCACAACTTTTGCCATGGGACAAATGATGTCTTGTTGAACATCATGCTAAGGGCATAACACTGCATGCATACTGCGCAGTACACTCAGCTGAGTTAGAGTTTGTACCTTCCTATGTTGTCGCACCGAGAGATTGCTGCACACCAAACAGGCTCGTGGCATGACCATAACTATAAAGCGATACAAAGCGGTAGTTGACCAAATGTGGTGCGTGGACTGGCTGCGGACAGCGACAGTGTACACCAAGCAGACAACAGGTTGCCCGCGATGAGACTGAGGAGTCTCTGATACCCTTATCCATCCCTACAATTTTCACCCTCTCTTCAACCTGCAAATAGGCAAGGTCAGCGCTGCATGCAGCTGCTGTAGGACGCACTCACACTGGACTTGGACTAACCGGACTGGACTGGGCGCTGCCACGCCTGTGTGCCCCCCAAGGGCTAGAGGGGTCTACTCCCTGGCGTACATCTTACAAGGTCGCTAGCAGCAAACAAGGTATTACTGCGGATTTGTCTTTGACGTGCTCAAATACAGCTATAGCTGAACTGACAAAAGGATCAAATACCCCACCAACTGACTCAACCAACCTCCAGGTCACAATGCAGCATAGATCTGGCACTGCACTATCTGGAGTGACAATGTTCTGTGTTTTCGATTTCCTGCCCTTTTCTTGCCCAGTCAGAAAAGGACAAAGCACGTCAATTTTGTACATTTCACCCCCTTCTCGAGGCTTATTCTCTGGAAGATGGGTGCTTGTCTTGCATAATCAGACTTTTCATTTTCTTTCTCAGTGCCATGTTTCATGCCATATTTTATATTGATATTTGCCTTTTAAGGTGTAGGTTTGGATTGCAGGCCTGTTAGACTTTGACAGAGCTGCCCTCGTTCAGCAAAAAGGAAGGAAAAAAGGAAGGAAGGAAGGGAGGAATAAAGACTGTGCCTCATGGATGACCCTAGTGGCATGAGTTGAGGGGAAAGCATGGATCCGGACCAAGCACCAGACAATTCTCCATCATCCGAAGAGAGAGTGATACAAGTCAGTGAAATCCTGAGAAAAACTTACACTAGCCCTATGGATGTGCGCTTGATGAAAAAAGAGCCTCCTGCTCACGCTGATGATATTCATTCTTTACGGGTTGCGCAGATTGTGCGTGACTTTCTTGATCTTACAATAATCCAAACCTAATCTACTCAAAGGGGTATCTGTATGACCTTCATAGCTTGTGCCCACTGCCTCAAACAAGACAATCTTTTTAATTTGCTTACAGTGTTTTAGGAGCTGCTTAAGCCACTCTTGCGTCTCCACTTTGGCGCATTTGATATGTATCATCACAGTATTTGATTTCAATAAAATGCACTTCCCATGTGGATGGGCTTGTTACAAATACCTGCACATGCTCAGGACACTTATTATCCCTAAGAAGGTGGTACCAGGTCTAGGTTTTGTCTGGAAACTCTGTAGGCTGGAGACGGGGAAGGAGCCACTAGGGATGAATCCTGTTTGCAAAGCGATCATTTGATGATCAGCAAGGAGCAAGGCCCTGTTCTGACACAGAGTCCAAACATCATATAATAGAATGATTCTTCTTAGACACTGCTCCCGACGTAGGCATCATGCCTAGCAGGTCATCTTTACTGAGAGCCTTTACAAGGCTGAGCTTTGTAAAATTTTTTTGCAGCAAATCGATCTTTAACCATTGTCTCATGTTGACAGCCAGAGATCTGGCTATGATTAGCAGAAACAGCTGGACTAGTAACAGAAATGCCTACTGAAACAAGAAACGCCCCAGATGCCCACTGGCATGGCACTGCATTCAGAATTTGGGCAGGGTGTAGGGGGGATCGTGGGCTCTCTGCAACAGCACCAGCCTGCCAGCCTTTGTCCAGGGACTGGAACGCTAGTCAGCTCACACCCAATCAGCGGCACATCCATCTCGTGGAAGTCAAGTATTGCAAAGATGCTAGGCCTAGGAGCATGCTTGAGGCCGCCAACCAACAGCACAGCGTGCTCTATCATCATTTATGCCGAGCTACCGCCAACGCTAGCCTCCACGCTATCCTTCCAGGAGTGTGTGGCACCATTTACACCCCTTACAGCACGGAGCCTCTTGAGGATCTTAGCCTTAATCCTCAGATAGCTACCAAGCTTGCTATGAAGCTTCATGCTCATTTCGTTCAGTATGCTTACAAACTTGTTAGTACCAGACGTGCTCTTGAGAAAGCTTATGTGACCTCTCATCATCAAGGAATGGGGTTCTGCTAGTCGCCATCCTGATCCTCATTGACTTTTCCTGTTGTTTGCTTTTTGCTTAATTGAACGAGTGTGTGAGGGAAATGTGCACCCGTTGCTGGCGCGCATTCATACCCTTGGGGCTCTGGGTTCCCTCAAGTATCAGCTACAGCTGCAGCTAGAGCAGCAGCAGCAGCAGCTGCAGCAGCAGC
>LFIK01005035.1_pt1 | contig 10634 bp, 6 predicted proteins | sample 643401 | NCBI WGS metagenome assembly LFIK01 (sample SAMN03777447, study PRJNA286221) | soda lake metagenome | biome: soda lake; feature: Kulunda steppe; material: water; isolation source: sample T5-Br brine of Lake Tanatar-5 | place: Russia: Kulunda steppe | collected 2010-07
CCCTCGGTCAGCCACGCCACGCCATCGCACGCGTTTTGACACGAGCTTCCTTCGCGTCATCACGAGGTTGTCCGTCCGTTCGTTTCGTCGGCGAGGTTTTCGCGCGCACCTTTCTTTCGCAGGTCGGGCTTTCCTTTCTTGACACTGGCCATCACCATGTCACCTGCTGCAGCTGCTGGGAGTCGGTTCAACCTCGCTCCCCATCCGACCACGGCGATCACGTACAAGTTCTTGGCACCGGTGTTGTCGGCGCAGTTCATCACCGCACCCACCGGCAACGCCAAAGACATGCGGAACTTGTTGCCAGAAGCACCTCCTCTTCCTGCACGTCGTCGTCAGCCACCTCCTCTCCTCTTCCTCGTCGAAGCGCACGCGTCGCACGCCATCTCGCACCTCGCTTCGACATCGTCGCCGACGATGCGCACGTTCGTGCGGAATGGCGGCGCAGGCCACCGATGGGTTCCAGTACCCCCCTTCCGATCCGGGTCGCTCCATGCTCCAGGCTCGGCCGGTCCCCGAAAAGGGGGCATACGAACGCTCGACGGGATACGACGCTCGGAGGGGAAGAAAACGGGGAAAGGTCGGAAAGAAAGGGGAGGAATGGACGTGAACCCGACGAGGAAGGGGGTTGTGACGTGGTCGTGGTTTCTCCGGGTTCGAGGGTTGTGAAAGGACGTGGTCGAGAAGATCCGAGAAGGTGTGGCGTCGTCGCCTGGACAGGCGCGAAGCGACGATGGCCGACCAAGCCAACTTGCTGCTACGAAAGCAACTGCGTGGTGCGCTTCGACGTGCGGATGGGATCACGGAAGCAGAAGGAGGAAAGGAAAGGGTGGGAAAGAGGACGCCCATGGAGGAAAAGACGTAGTCGGAAGCGGTGCCCGTGGACGTCGACGAAACCCAGGGATGAAACCAGGACGACGTAGGAAGGGGAACGAAGACGTGCTGACGTGCAAGAGGGACGGATGCGCGACGCGTTACGACGCAGAACTAAACAAAAATCCCGTGGATGGGTTCTCGGCAGGACTGGTGGACGATTCCAACGTGTTCGAGTGGCAAGTGTCCATCATCGGGCCACCCGACACCATGTACGAAGGTGGGTTCTTCAATGCACTCATGACGTTTCCGGACGACTATCCGAACTCACCGCCCACCGTCAGATTCACCTCGGAAATGTGGCATCCAAACATCTATCCAGATGGCAGGGTCTGCATCTCCATCCTGCACAACGCGGGAGACGATCCCAATGGATACGAAATGGCCTCGGAAAGATGGTCGCCTGTGCACACCGTGGAAACGATCCTGCTCTCCATCATCTCCATGCTGTCGTCACCCAACGACGAGTCGCCAGCCAACCTGGACGCAGCCATCGACTTTAGAGACAAGCCAGAGGAGTTCAAGAAAAAGGTGAGACGAACAGTGAGAAAAAGTCAAGAAATGATGTGACGTTGTAGATGGGGAAGCAAATGGTGACCACGCACGTGTAATAATACCCCGAGGCTTTCGTCTGGACGAACCCAAGGCGTAGGATTGCTTCCCGCCATCCTGCAGCCCATGCGATGGTGCAAGGGGGCTTGCAGCCGACGCGATCGCACGATCCTCTGAGCTCGTCCGTATGCCCAGTCGAGGAATATGGGAATGGCACGAGACGAGCCGGCCCTCTTGTTTGAGAGTTGGCACCATGGTCCCGTTTGATGGAATGCTGCTATCTGGTTCAACGAAACAGAGTTGCTTGACGCAGCGATGATCCATCTCGATGGGTCTGAGACATCGGTAGGCTTGCCTTTGGACCTCGATTTTGCTGCATGTGGATCGAGCGTCCTCATGCCTCGGTTGCTCGATGGCGTCGTGTCCCGGATGCATCGCATGCATCTGTTCAGTTCTCCATCCCGGGACGAAGGCTCGTGTTTCGCAGGACGAAGACCGACGGTGTACCTTCCTGCACGTACACCGTCGTCCTTCGGCAGAATCTGCTGCACGTCTCACGTCCATGGCAGGGTCCAGCTCAGGAACGCGCGGCTTCGCTTTCTCTCGTGTGCTAGCCGCGAACAGGTCTGTCGTCGATGTCGTCCTCTCCGGCGCGGACGGTGTCTCCATCTTTCACGAGCGAATGCGTTTGCGAATATTCGGGAGGGCCTGGGATCTCTCGTCTCGTGTCGATTCGAGACCTCGGCTGGTTCCCCTCGGTTCCTGTCGTTGGTTTCGGCGCTTCCTTGCGCGTGGCGGCGCTTGTTCCGCTGGAGATGAGGAGCACGTTTATGAGACCTTAGTTTTGACGTCCCATTCGACGTCGGATCGGTTCGAAAAAGGAGAAGGAACGTATCGAGTACGTGGTGGAATCCACACGCATCCGCATACGAACCGGTGGGCAGACGAGGACCCCTCCGAAATCGAAACGGAGGCGGCGGCCGCCATCGATTCCCGCGTGGACCGTGTCAGCTTCACTAAGGATGGACCGTTCGTGGACCGTGGAAATTCGCACCTGGGACGAAGGGAAAGGACGACCCACGAACCGGTTTCGAACCCGAATCGAACCGGGTCGCGTTCCCGATCAAACGATCCACGTTGAAAGGAACGATCCCGTGGACCGTGGACGAAGGTCCCCCTTTGGTGGAAACGAGCGTCTGAAATGCGACGTGACTGGACGAACGAAAGGAAGGTCCTCCGGGAACGAGACCCGGCGATGGATTGGGTTCGAGCATGGGAAAAAGACCCCCGTTTTGGGCACGGGCCTCTTGGAACCGGAACGACGGGCAGTGTGACGCTCCGAAAGCATCGAAACACGCTGCAGGTGACTGGTCTTGGATTGTAGACCGAATGGCACGGATTCTGATCGATCGACGTCCATGCGGCACCCGACTTTCCCTCCTCGAGAACCTACTAGCAACCCTCCTTTTCTACCCCTCCTGTGAAGAAGGGATCCCAATTCCCGTCCGTCCCCTCCATCCCCCTTTCGAGAAGATTTCAGCGTCTCTCCTCCCCCCGACGCTCTGTGGGACAAGGGACGACGATCCCTGCTCCTGTCGCGACCGACTCGACTCGACCGACGTGCGGCTGCGTGTGGGTGCACGTGTCGCTGGTCCGGTGGGTTTTCTCGGACGGTCTGGGAATTCCCGGGGGGAAGTCCAGATCCTCGGACAGGTTTCTTGGACGGACCAAAGCACGAGTGGAGCAAAGCACGCAAAGCACGCAGGCGTCGGTGGGAGACCATGAGCAGCCAGCTGCAGGCGCAGCTGCGAAGCATCGCGCATGCTTCGGTGCCTACGCACCTGGCACCCAAATCCAGGAGGTCCGTGCTGTTCGAACGGGACCAAGCGGACGATGTAGATGCCGAAAGCGTGAGGAAAATGGCCTTGGAAGCCTGCGAAGAACTGGAGGCGGCGGACGAACGATTCGCCAGAGGGAAGAAAATTCTCTTCGGTCATGCCGTGGAAGACGACAAGGAACTGCTCCAAAAGCACATCGCAGAATTCCTCCGATTACTGGCACCGTATTACGCGAGGCCGGCCGCCGACAAAGTCATGGAACACCTGGTCAGGTCCAAAGAAGCGTGGTTCAGATGTGCCGACGACGTCCTGGCGTGCGTCCTGCCATTCCATGCCACGGAGAGGTTCGCCAAAGTGCTGCGTGCCATAGACCTCACGCACAGCAGCTGGAGATGTCTGAAGCAAACACAGAAGAACAGAACCCACCTCACAAGAGGAAGGATCGTACAACTTGCAGCCCAAGACAGGGCTGCGTTCCAATTTCTCTGCCGTGAAGTGAAAGAGGCAGCGCACATTGCACGAACGGGGACAGGTGCCGTTGCTTCCTTCTACGCCGTGACCTTGGTAGAGACAATGCAAATCATGCCCGAAGAAAGTATACAACGGTACCAGGTGGTGCATCTGGTCATCCAATTTGTGGCAGGAGTGCTCCAACAGAAAAAAGCCAGCGTGGAAGCAGTGGCCGCTGTCTTCATGGTTGCTGCACAATTAACCTCAAAGGTAACGTTGGAGCGCGAGGTTTCCGATGCCCTCCTGGAGTTGGTGGGAAAGGGGGCTCCACAATTGCTCCAAGTGCAAGCCGTGTACCTGATGGCCCACGTTGCATACACACAGAGGGAGCAAGTTCAAGAGCTGAATGAAAAATCGTTCAATCACCTGGTCAAGTTTCAAAACATTGTGGATGTGATGGGAGGTCTCGCGTCTGGATCCAAGAAGGGCTTGAGTCTGGTAAGGCTGTTTCTTTTCCGTCTAGTTGACAACGCTGCACTCAAAAGCAAGCAAGCAGAAATGCTTGTGAAATTGGTAAGGACGGTGGATGTGGGAGATCTTGCAGGGGAATTGGTGCATCGACTGGCACAAAAGGCTTTGTCCTGTAAGGCCGAAGGATATGCAGTCGCTGTCTATGTAGACTTGTTGAAAGAGCTGGAGACCAAGCATCCCTTGCAGGTAGATGCAACAGTTCAGAAACTTCTGGATGAAGATAATGAGAGTGGCAAACTCTTTGAATTCTTTTCAGAAGTATTCCAAGGAAGTGTACTGCAACCCATGCAAGACACAAAGGTGAGCTCCTTGACCGCGCTGAGCTCGCCTAAAGGCAAATTAAGAGTGGCTGCTCTCAAGAGGCTGGATGCCGAAATGGAGCAGTTGTGCATTCATACCAAGCTCCATGACTTGGTTTCGGATGCAGTTGTGAAGGCACTCCAAGACGAAAAAGTCGACGTTGTCCGTGCTGCCTTGTCCACAAAATTTTTGAGAGGGATGGAAATTGGCACCGTGTACGATCTCCTTTGCCAACGGTTTTTGAGCACAATGGCTTCATTGAAGAATTCAACCTCTGTCGATGTTTCGCGCGACTCACAGATCTGCTGCGCACTAATAAGGTTCTTAGCTGACCACTATGGGCAGTATAAGCCTGACAAGCAGTCTGATGTCCTCCATCTCCTGTTAAATAATGTATTGATTCACCCACGCACTGTAAAAGTGAATCTTCTGTGCATCTACCTGGCAACAAAAGTGGAACAGAAGCTTGAGCCGTTGCGGATTTGCAGTGAAGAGGGGGCTCATGAAGACATGGTACAAAGCCCAGGGAAACGGAACCAAAGAATTGTCCAGGAACTTTCCAACGCACCTTTCTTTCAAGAAAGCTTTGGCATGCTTTATCAGTCAGCAAGACAACATAATCTCTGTAGCCTTGAGCTTTTGACTTCACTTGCTCTCAATGCTTTTCTTTCAAAGTTAAAGAATTCAAAACACCAAGAGAACAGCACCCTGACACTAGCGTTTGAATTTATCGGTTCCTTGCAAAAAAGGCTGAATATTGGGAGCAAATTGCCACTTGGGCCAGGCATCTGGCAAGAAGGGCTTCCTCCTGAGAACTTTTGGGACTGGGAGCAGTCAGAGCCAGGGAAAGCTGGACTAGTGCTTTGGAAGGAACTCCTTCTTTCGTTCCTGCGCTGTTTACCAACTAGATCTTTACCTTGGGAGTCGACCTTCTTAGGTACCACTGCAAGAGAGATGATAACAACCGTTCTTTCCTTTCCTGCAATCGATGCTCTGCGGGAACATATTGACGCTCTGTTTTTGGCCACGAGGGATTCAAGAACAGTGTTGTTAGGACAGATTGTAACTCTGCATCCTAAAGAGGCACCCTTGCAAGCACGAGCAAATGCCCTTGCCCTGCTTTTGGATACCTACCAAAATAGGCCCAAGGTTGAAGGCATGTGCGAAACAGAAGAATTTGTACGGCAGACGGCACCTGCCCTGCTTGTAGCATTGTGCGCCCCTGAACAGCTGGTTCGCAAGAGAGCCATAGAATGTTGCAAGGCCGCGGCTCAGCTAAATATACCTTCGAGGACAAATGAATTGAAAAAGAAGTCATGCTGGAAAGAATTACTCTTGACGCTTGGCAAGATTTCAGAAAAGCAAGTGGACATCCTGCATGATCCTGAAGGGCTTCTCAAGGGGATGAGAAAGAAAGCTTACAGCAACAGCTCTGAGGTGTCCCAGTTCATTTTGACTGCTGCAGTGACAGGGAAGTCTAGTCATTGCAAGAGGACTCTCTTGCGTGTATCGCGCGCACTGCTGAAGGATTCAGAGGTCTTGGCAGCCACAGTTGAGCTTTTTGGATCCATCAGTGCAGGTGCAATGATAGAGCAAAGCCAAGAGTGGGCACTACTCCGTGACCTTCTGCAACTGTACACAGTCGGCAACGTTTCTGCGCTCAATGAGGGAATGCAGGATCAATGCTACCAGAACATTGTTTCTGCCTGTCGGGTACCAGAGGACACTGAAGATGTACGGAGAAGCCAGCACATCCGATGTGCTGTGTTGAAGTCGATTACGCCGCACTTAGTTACATCAGCTCCTCTGCAAACTCAACTAGCCCTATTGGAAAACATGCTGGATGTTCTGATTAAGGATCCCTCCGAGCAGTGCCATACTCTGTGCAAGCACTTTTTTAATCTGTACAATGTGCCACACGGCCACATTGTTCACTTTCTGAATGTTTATCCAGAAGGGAGACAAGGCGAGGAGAGGACAAGGAAGAAAACTAAAGTAGGGCACGAAGATGATGGTCCCGTTGAAGTGAATAATCTTTTTCAGAAGAAACTTAAAGAATCAGTTGCAATGCTCGAAATCATGCAATGGAAGCAAGGCTCCTTCAACACATCAGCTGAAGTTGTTCGAGCAATTTGCTACCTGATGAAGCACCTGTTGGCGAATCCAGACCATGAAGACAGCGCAGAGGGTGATGAGATTGAATTTGAGATACCGGCTGACTATTGCCTGAAACTTTGCATTGCTGTCCTGCATCAGTGTGCTGAGGCAGACAATGTTCATGCCATCAATGTGGATGTTGTGTTTCAGTGTGCCAAACAGACCCTGGACAAGAACTTGCGCAGATCATCCCTCAAACTCCTCGCAACACTTTCAGACAAGAACCCAGACATGGGTCTGCACCACGCGCTTGATGCCCTGAAAGTTGCTAGCACGTCAATATTGAGAGATAGTGATCAGCTCTCTTTCGAAGTGGCACACATGGTAATCCAGGCTGCAATACCGGCGTTTGCAAAGAAGGGCAAGGATGTGAAGGAGGTGGTAGAAATTGTCCTTCAATCACTTTCTCACGTAGCTGAACACAGGAGAGGGTACATTATATCGGCTTTATGGCATGCCATGGAGAGGGATGAAGACAGGAAGGTGTTTTTCGATTTGTTCATGAGGGAGCTGGTGAAGAAAGAACAAACTTGGGCAAGAGGAGATGCAGCCCAATTGTTGGAGAAGATTGACCCGTTGCTTGTGATGGAACACTTGGTTTCCATGGAAACCGATCAGAAGAAGAACATTGCTGAGTTGCAGGAAGTCGTGTCCCTTCTCACTTCCATTGTCAATGCACTGCTCCTCGAAAGTGGGGAGGAGAGTGATCGGCAGAAAAGACTGAGTACAATTTATTCCTCCATTATCTCTTTCTGTGTGGTTTCTATCCAAGCTGTTGAAAGGATGAGCAAGACCTCACCGCATCAAAGGAAGGACAGCCCTCAGGGAAAGGTACAGGAATCATTGTGGTCTTTGGTGACGCTGGTAAGCAATGCACGCAGTCCAGAGATCCATGCTGCTTGTTTGTTAGATTTTCTTTCTACAGGGAAAGTTGAAGAGCAAAAAACTGTTCTGCGGGTGCTTGCAAATACGTCCGAGGTGTTTGAAAGCGCGTATGGAAAGGGGTCGCAGCGTGATGCAAGTCCGGTCATCAAAGTTGTCGAGGCGTTAAATGCAATGCTCATTAGGGATGGTAAGGAACGCAATGTATCCTCCCTACACAATCCAATTTTGTCAGTTTTGTGGCATTTGATCACCTTATACGGAGAACGCACACCAGAGATCGCTCTGCACGCACTTGCTGGAGAGTTGCACGTTATAGATCAAGGAGAAACAATGCCATCCACAGCTGCCATCCAATGCCTTGCCCAGGGCGTGAAGAAGGCAGGACGAGCCTTCATTCCAAAGATACCAGAGTTCATGCCAAGGCTCCTGGATCAATTGGCTGCTGTTTCAAAGCAGCTGAGCACTGACAGAGCGGTTGAGCACAAGGCAAGTCTGTTAGGTAAGGCTGGTGCCTTGCTTGAGGCTTTGGAAGTATGCATTGAGCACCTAGGTCCCCTGTTGACTCCGTACATCTCGAAGATGGCAGAGATTGCTCTTTCGCCCGTGCTCATCAACAGCAAGGATGAGGAGCTATCAGGGGGGGCATCGCGGGTCTTTGTGAGCATCCCCAATCATGTGCCCGCCCGTATAGCCCTTCCCACCATTGTAGCACTGTACTCGGCTGTTGAAGGTCTTGGAGATGAATCTCTGGAAGTGTACTACCTTGTGCTAGAGCAAGTCGTGAGGCGTTTGGACAAGCATGAGATCAGAGTACATCACATGTCGATCTTTGCCGGGCTGCTCCAAGGCCTCGATGTTAGGCGAACTGCACCAAGCTCGATCAAGCACTGCGAAAGAGCAGAAGCTAGCTGTGCACGTGTTTGCCTCGAACTCGTGAAGAGGCTCAATGACTCGCAATTCTCTCCACTTCTTGAAAGGCTGATGGAATGGGCAGAAGTAAAAGACGTCCCATGTGACACTGGTCGTGCGCACACTGCACGGATTGCGTCCATGTTCCACTTGGTTTCCGTGCTCTCCAGTTCACTGAAGGCTGTTTTCGCTCCGTACTACGCAGTCTTTTTCGACGAACTCCTCGGAAGCCTGAAAACAGCTGGTAGCGCACTGAAGAGCGCGAAGAGGAGAAAGGTCAACGAGGAAGAAGGAAAGGGGGAGTGGGAAATGCGTTATTACGCGCTGCGCGCGCTGCACAACTGCTTCCTTCACGATGATGGCGTGGTTATGAATCAAGAGAGGTTCGAAATTGCCATGCCTGTCATCGTCTCTCAGTGCACGTTCATGCCTGACCCAATCGATGGGTCTGAGGTAAGTCGCGAGCAGATGGACATGGTTGTTGCAAATTGCATTGTTCAGCTGGCTGTCCTCATGGGTGATGACAGCCTTTGGAAGCCAATGAACCACAAGTTGCTCATGCACACCCGAAACGAGCGCGCCCACACACGCTTCCTTGCGCTGGAGTCGATCAAGAAGATGGTGGAACGTCTGCAAGAGGAATATTTGATTTTCTTACCAGAGACTCTTCCCTTTTTGGCTGAGCTGCTGGAAGACAGCCACAGCAAGGTGGAGAACACCTCCAAAGAGATCATACGTCTCCTGGAACAAGTATCTGGTGAGGATTTGGAGCAGTACCTGAAGGGTGGGTGATTGAATCGCAAGGAACGCCCGACGGCGCACAGTAAAAAACGGGGGTTCCTGGGTAGAAGTGCAGCTCTGTGCTTTTGTTTTTTTTCCCTTGGGGGGTGGGAGCATTGCATGGCGTTGCTTTCCATGCATCCTTGTCTTCTGTTCCTTCCCTTTTTGTTTCTTGGCTTGGGTTGAATAGATCCGTTGCTGGGTGGATTGAAGCGTTGGATCTTACGATTTCCGTGGGAAGGTTTCCCACTGGGTAAGACGCATGTTTCGTCCTTCTTTCAATGCGACCGTCTGGTCAGTGGTTGTTCCTGTCTCTCATCTGCCTTTTTTTTTGTCTGGGTGAACGACCGCAAGCTTCAATCTCCTTTTTTCTTGATCGTTGCATTCCACGTGGTCTCGTCTCCGTCCACGTGCGCATCCACGTGTCGCTTCCGCAACGCACGAGGTTGGTCCAACGTGGTGCTACGTATCACTTGATCTTCCACCGCTTCTTGTTCGTCCTCGTCTTCCCAATCTTCTTCCAATCCATCGTCCGATCCACCCGCATCTACATCGTCTGCTTCGTCCGCCACGTCTTCGCCGGCAAAGCTTTGGTACAAGTAGTGCAGACCGCTGCCGATGGCCTGTCCCACTTGCGACAGACCGTCGCGCACCAGCTGGAACGGATCGTGCATGCTTCCATCCGCGTCCCAGCGATCCACTTCCGCGCCATCCAACACGACGTACGCGTCGGAAGTGGACGCACGTGCACCGTCCCGATACAGCTGCTGCTGCAGGAAGAGCGCGTACGCCGCGTCCGATTCCACCTGTTGTCGACGTTCGGCACCATCCGCAAGCGGATCCGTCGGCACGCGCGTTTCTTTCTTCGAAGACGTCCCTTCCTCGTGCACGTCGACGTCTCCGCTCCCACGACGACGCGCCAGCATCGCGTCCACCGCGTCTTCCAACCTCCCGCCGCTCCGACGGAGCGCATCCGTCACCTCCACCTCCGTCGCTTCGGGAAACACGCCGTGCAGCGCACGTTTGGCGTCTTCCCACGCCAAAGCGGCGCTCGCCATCGCCTCGCACCGCGTCCTGCTTCGTGGATGCGCACCACGTGTCACGCCTGTGCGCGTCGCCACGAGCTTCCCACCATCCAACGCGTCTTGTCGCACGTGCACACGTTTGTCGTGGACCGAGCAGACGAGAGGCGGAAGCAATGGCGCACGAGCGTGGGTCGAACAAGGACACGTCCAACGACGAAGAAGAACGAAGAAGGAAACACAACACGTTCCCGAGGAGGAAGAAGGAGAAACTCATGCACAAGGAAGGATGCGTGCGACGGGAGGTGGCGCAAGCGTGACGGGGCCGCTGCCAAGC
>LFIK01005036.1_pt1 | contig 10633 bp, 11 predicted proteins | sample 643401 | NCBI WGS metagenome assembly LFIK01 (sample SAMN03777447, study PRJNA286221) | soda lake metagenome | biome: soda lake; feature: Kulunda steppe; material: water; isolation source: sample T5-Br brine of Lake Tanatar-5 | place: Russia: Kulunda steppe | collected 2010-07
CCACCCGTTCCGGGATATGCGTGGCGCCGAGACAGGACACCGCGCGCACCTCGCCGAACAGGTTGTCGAGCACATACCGCCAGTGGCACAGCATATCGAGGATGATGCCGCCGCCATCGGCCACGCGATAGTTCCACGAAGGCCGCTGCGCCTGCTGCCAGTCGCCTTCGAACACCCAGTAGCCGAATTCGCCCCGCACCGAGAGGATCTTGCCGAAGAACCCGGCGTCGCGCAGCATGGCGAGCTTCATCAGGCCGGGCAGGAACAGCTTGTCCTGCACCACCCCGTGTTTCAGCCCCGAGGCGCGCGCGGTGCGGGCAAGCTTCACCGCCGTGTCCAGATCGTCCGAGGTGGGCTTTTCGCAATAGACATGCTTGCCCGCCGCCAGCGCGCGTTCCAGCAGTTGCGCGCGCATCTGCGTGGTGCCCGCGTCGAAGAACACGGTATCATCGGGGTTGGCGAGTGCTGCGTCCAGATCGTCCGACCAGCGCGTGACCCCGTGACGTTCCGCCACCGCGCGGACCCGGTCGGCGTTGCGGCCCACAAGGATCGGGTCCGGGACAAGCCGGTCGCCGTTCTTCAGCATGATCCCGCCCTGATCGCGGATCGCCAGGACCGAGCGCACCAGGTGCTGGTTGTAGCCCATGCGCCCGGTGATGCCATGCATGATCAGGCCAAGCCGCTGTTCGCCCATTTCCCCGTGTCCTCCCTGACTGGTGGCACACCGGTCGGGTGCCTTTATGTAACCTAATGGTTACTTAGCCTCGGCGCGGCGCTCCGGTCAAGCGTGAATGTCATGCCGCTCAGGCGCCGATCACCATGCGCGCCCCGGCCAATGTCAGGAAGGCAAGGATCATCAGGTCGAAGGCGCGCGGGCTGCTGATCCGGCCCAGCCAGGCGCCCACGGGCATGAAGGCAAAGACCGGGATGCAGGCGAAAAGCCCCAGCCCCAGCCAGTGCGCCTGATAGATGCCCGCCACCACCAGCGCCGGAAGCTGCACCAGCGCAAAGCCCAGGAACATGGCCGAGACCGCGAAGACCGTCGCGCAACGTTCCAGCCCCAGCGCGTGGATGAAGGTCACGCCGGCGGGGGCGGCGATCCCGGTCGCGCCCTGCAGCATGCCCGCTGCCAGCCCCGCCACCGGCCCCAGCCGCCGCCCCGCCGCCTTGGACAGCACGAAGCCGGGCTTTGCCAGCCGCAGCGCTACATAGGCCAGCAGCATTGCGCCCAGCCCGGCCTCGAGCATCCGCTCGGGCAACGTGTCCAGCGCCCAGGTGCCCAGCCCTATCCCCACCGCGCCGAGGCCGAGGAACCACGGCAGGAACGCCAGCCCCGGCAGCGCCCGCGCGGCGCGATAGGCCCAGATCTGATAGAGGTTGGTGACGATGATCGGCACCAGCATGATGCCGATGGCCTGTTGCAACCCCACCAGTGCGGTCAGCAGCGGCAGCGCGATCAGCGGCAGGCCCAGCCCGGTCGCGCCCTTGGAAATCGCCCCCGCACCCAGCGCGAGCGTCAGCCAGAACAGCGTCTGAAGGTCCATACGCGTCCTTTCGGTAGTCCGGCCCGGAGCGTCATTGCGGCGCGGGGCGATTGACACGGCAGGCCGCGCCGCCCCAGCATGCGCGGGGCGGGGACCGCAGGAACAAAGGGGTTAGAGATGAAATTCAGCCTGTGCAACGAGGTTCTGGCCGAGGTGGACCTGGCCGAACAGTGCCGCCTGGCTGCCGCCATGGGCTATTCCGGGCTGGAAATCGCGCCCTACACGCTGGCCCCGGACCCCACGCGGATGACCGACCGCCAGATCGCCGAGGCGCGCGCCATCGTCGCCGATCATGGGCTGGAGGTGACCGGCCTGCACTGGCTGCTGATCGCGCCCGCGGGGCTGTCGATCACCGACCCGGATCCGGAAATGCGACGGCGAGTCACCGATGCGCTGGCGGCGTTGGTGGACCTCTGCGCGGGCCTCGGCGGGCGCGTGCTGGTCCACGGATCGCCGAAACAGCGCCGTCTGGGGGCCGATCCGGAGCGCGCGCGGGCGGTGGCGCTGGAGCATTGGGCCGCTGCCGGGGCGCGGGCGCGTGCAGCGGGGATGGCCTATTGCATCGAGCCGATCTCGGCCGACGAGGCCGATTTCGTTACCACCCTCGCCGAAGGCGCGGCGCTGCTGGATGCCGCCGCCGAGCCGGGCCTGCAACTGATGATGGACACCGGCCACGCCCTGCGCGGGGAGGCCGAGCCGCTGGCCGATCTGGCCGCGCGCTGGCTGCCCACGGGGCGGATCGCGCATGTGCAACTCAATGACAGCAACCGGCGCGGGCCGGGGCAGGGGGAGGACCGGCTGGCGCCGTTTCTCGCCGCGCTGCGCCGGGCGGACTGGCAGCACCCGGTGGCGGTGGAGCCGTTCGTCTATGTCCCCGACGGCGCCACCACCGCTGCCGCCGCCATCGGCTATCTGCGCGGGGTGCTGGAGGGGCTGGACAGCGCGGCGGCGGGCCGGGCCGCACCGGAACCCGGCGCCGTGCCTGCACGAAATTGAACCGGATGGTTACTTATGGCTTGACAGAATGCTGCGCCCGCCACAGGCTTGAGCGCGCGCTGCCCGATGCGGGCAGTTCTCTGGGAGGAGGATCGGAACCATGACAAATCGAATCGGAGTGCGGCTTGCCGCAGGGGCATTGGCAAGCGTCGCGCTGGCCACCGGCGCCATGGCGCAGGACTGGGAGCCGGGCGGCCCCATCAACATCATCGTGCCCTGGGGCGCGGGCGGGTCCACGGACCAGGTCACCCGTGTCACCGCGCCGATCATCGCCGATGCGCTGGGCGTCAACGTGGTGATCGTCAACCAGCCCGGCGCCTCGGGCTCCATCGGCACGCAGGAGGTGCTGAACGCCCCGCGCGACGGCATGACCTGGACCGCGAACGCGATCAAGAACAACGCCACCTATTCGGTCAGCGGGCTGATCGAAGATACATCCATCGACGACTGGCACATCTATCTGTCGGTCGCCAACGCGCCCATGGTCAGCGTGCCCGCCGACAGCGAGTTCGAGGATTTTGGCGCGCTGCTGGAAGCCTTCCGCGAGCGCGGCGAGGAAATCACGGTAGCCACCGCCGGGGTGACATCCTCGGGCGGGACGGCGATTTCCAGCCTGGCCACGGCGGGGGACTTCGACTTCCGCATGATCACCTATGACGGCGGCGCACCGGCCGCCACCGCCACCGCGGCGGGCGAGGCGATGGTGACCACGCAATTGGCGGTGGAGCAGATCGAACTGGCCCGTGGCGGGCGCCTGAAGCCGCTGGCAATCCTGTCCGATACACCGTTGGTTGTCGAAGGCATGGACCCGGTGCCGCCGATCACCGACTGGCTGGATATGCCGCTGGCGCCTGACTACTTCGGCATCTTCATCCCGCGCGGCGTGCCGGACGAGGTGATCGAAACCATGGACTACGTGTGGGAGAACCACGTCGCCACCTCGGACGCGCTGCGCGAATACGCCGAAGGCTTCGGCGCGGTGCTTGACCCGTCCTGGGGCGATCTGGCGCGCGAGCGGTCCATTCCCGTGGCGATTGCCGATGCCTGCGGCAAGGCCTCGCGCGGCGAAGCGGTGATCGACCCGATCGAGTTGGGCTTCGACTGTGACACCATGACCGAGGTCGGCCGAGAGTGAGCCGCGAACCTCAAGACCCGTCCGCGCCACCCGGCGCGGGCGATGGCGCGGGCGGTGGCCCGCCGCCGGACTCGCCACCGCAAGCGGACGGCGACGGCGCGCACATGGTGCGCGCCGATCTGCTGACCGGGGTCGTACTGCTGGTGCTCGGTGTCGCAGTGGTCTGGATGTCGTGGGAGATGCCGCGGCTGGAGGTGCGGCGCATCCACCCGGCGACGGTGCCGGGGCTCGTGCCGGGCCTCTTGGGCATCGCGCTGGCGATCTGCGGCGCGATCCTGGCAGCGCGCTCGGTCCGGGTGGCACGGGATGGCGCGGGCTGGCGCCGCTTCGGCGCGGCCTTCCTGACCACATCGGCGGCGCGGGTGGCGGTGACCATGGCGCTGGCGCTGGGCTATGCGCTGGTGCTGGTGGGCTGGCTGCCATTCTGGGCGGCCTCGGCGGTGTTCGTGTTCGTGTTCATCATGCTGTTCGAGCGGGTGTTCGCATCCTCGCCGCATCCGCTGTGGCGCACGGTGCTGACCGCCGGGGTGCAGGCGATCATCGTCGGTGTGGCCGTGTCGGTGGTGTTCCAGACCGGGTTTCTGGTGCGCCTGCCATGACCGCAACGGACGGCACGAAAAGGATTGTCGGGCATCATGTTTGAGGGTCTGGCGCTTCTGGGCGACGGCGTTGCCCATTTCCTGACGCTGCAGTCGCTGTTCAACGTGCTCTGGGCCACTTTGCTGGGCATCATCATCGGCCTGCTGCCGGGGCTGACCGCGACCATGGGTGTGGCGCTGCTGGTCACGCTGACCTATCCCATGGCGCCGGATCAGGCGATCCTGAGCCTGATGTGCATCTATGTCGGTGCCATCTATGGCGGCAGCCGCACGGCGATCCTGCTGGCCATTCCCGGCACGCCCGCCAGTGCGGCGACCACGCTGGACGGCAACCCGCTGGCGATGTCGGGCAAGGGCGGGCTGGCCATGGGGCTGGCCACCACCTCGTCGGCGCTGGGCACGCTGGTGGGGATCGTCTGCCTGGCGCTGCTGGCGCCGCTGCTGACCGAGGCCGCGCTGAATTTCGGCTCCTACGAGTTCTTCTGGCTGGCGCTCTTCGGGGTGGTGATCTCGGGGCGGCTGACGGCGTTCGACGATCCGATCAAGGGCTATGTGGCCGGTCTCCTGGGCCTTCTGGTGGCGATGATCGGCATGGAGGGGCTGCACGGCTATCGCCGCTTCACCTTCGGCATGTCCCCGCTGGGGGGCGGCATCGACCTGATCCCGGCGATGGTGGGCGCCTTCGGACTCGCAGAGATTCTGGTGGTGATGAAACGCAAGGTTTCGGCCCAAATCTTCGACGCTTCGGACCGCGTGGTGCCGCGGATCAAGGACGTGTGGAAATACCGCCGCACCACGGTCCGCTCCGGCGTGATCGGCACTTTTGTCGGCATCGTCCCCGGCGTGGGCGAAGATATCGGCGCCTGGGGCTCCTACGCCGCCGCCAAGCGCAAGAGCGCCGAGGCCGACCGCTTTGGCAAGGGTAGTCTGGAGGGGTTGATCGCCGCCGAGACCGGCAACAGCGCCGCGATCCCCGGCTCCATGATCCCCACGCTGACGCTGGCGCTGCCGGGCTCGGCGGCGGCGGCGGTGCTGATCGCGGCCATGTATATCCACGGCATCCGCCCCGGGCCCATGCTCCTTGTCGAAAACGCGCCCTTCCTCTACCAGGTGGTGGCGATGCTGGCGCTGGCCACGCTGGCGATCCTGGTGCTGGGGCTTGCGCTGACCCGGGTGCTGCTGCGGGTGATGACGGTGCCGCGCGAACGGCTGATGCCGGTGGTCTATGTGCTCTGCGTGGTTGGCTCCTTCGCCATCGCGCAGCGGATGTTCGATGTCTATGTGATGCTGGTCTTCGGCATCATCGGCTTCTTCCTGCGCGAGATGCGCTATCCCATGGCGCCACTGGTCATGGGCATCATCCTGGGCACGCTTCTGGACGTGAACCTGCGCCGCGGCCTGGCGCTGTCCAACGGCGATCTGACGCCGTTCTTTACCCGGCCCGTCTCTGCGGTTATCTGCGGGCTGGTCGTTCTGTCGATCCTGTTCAGCATTCCGGTGATCCAACGCCTTGTCACACGCCTCTTCATCACGGATCGCGGCCCGCAGGGCGGGAGCGGCTGACGCCCCCCGCCGGACGCGGAATTCGGAGCGCACGAAAGAGGCGATCCTGGCGGCCGCGCGCGCCGAGTTCTGCGAACATGGGCTGGGCGGCGCGCGGGTGGATGCGATTGCCGAACGCGCCGGGGCCAACAAGCGGTTGCTTTACCACTATTTCGGCAACAAGGAGGACCTTTATCGCGCGGTCCTGCTGGATGCCTATGCCGAGATCAGGGCGGGCGAGCGGGAACTGAACCTCGAAGCGCTCAGCCCCGACGAGGCGATGGACCGGTTGGTGCGCTTCACCTTTCGTCACTTCCTCGACAAGCCGTGGTTCACAAGCCTCCTGTCCACCGAGAACGTGCAGAACGCGGCTTTCCTGAAATCCCTGCCGGACATTCCCGCGCTGCATTCGCCGCTGGTCGGGCAGATCGAGAAAATCCTCGAACAGGGGCGCGCCGAAGGCATCTTCCGCGACGGGATCGACCCGATCCAGCTTTACATCTCCATCGCGGCGCTGGGGTATTTCTATGTCTCGAACATGAAGACGCTGTCGGTGATCTTCGAACGCGACCTGGGCGCCACCAACATGATCCAGGAGCGCGAGGCGCAGGCGGTGCAGATGGTGCTGCGCTACCTGTGGAAACCCGGCGTGCAGCCCGTTCGCGAGCTTTGAGCCGCCGTGTCGCCCCGGGGTGCCTTCCGGGCTTACAGAAACCGCACGAGCGCGAAGGCTGCCAGAACGATATGAATCAGCGTCACCGCAACGGACAGTCCGTGCAGCCATTTGAACCGTGATTTCTGCCCCTCGTCTGTGGCGCGGTTGATGGCGGGCATGAGGATCTGGCGCGTTGGCAGCGTGCTCAGGGCGATGGCTGCCAGAAGCGCCGCGCCCAGCCCGTCCGTCCGCCAGGTCAGCAGGGCCGCGAGCGCCGCCGCGGCCATGACGAAGAGGTAGAAATGCGGAAAGGCGCGGCGGATGGCCGGCCCGGCCTGCGCGGCGGGCAAGGCGGTGAACAGAAAGGCCGCGAAGCCGAAGGAATAGAGCACCATGCCGCCGAACAGCAGCGCCGTTGTCAGAAGTGCAGCCTCGGTCATGCGGTCTCTCCCGGCTTGCGGGCCGTGCCCATATACAGGATCGCCGTCAGCGGCAGTCGGCCAAAGGTCAGATCGCCGTGCAGGTTGATCCCGCGCGGCCCCAGCCCGGTAAACCGCCCCGCCTCCAGTCCGGCGCGCGCAAGCCCGTCGCGCAATTCCTGCGGGGTGATGAACATCGCCGGGTCATGCGTGCCCTTGGGCAGCAGGCGCAGGATATCCTCGGCCACGGTGATGGTGGCAAGGCGGGCCAGCCAGTTGCGGTTGATGGTGTCGAACAGGAACAGCCCGCCGGGCCGCAGGACGCGCGCGGTTTCAGTCAGCACACGGGGCAGGTCCGCCACATGCTCCAGCACGTCGACGCAGACCACCGCGTCAAAGGTGCCGTCGGCGTAGGGCAGCGCCTCGCCCACGCCCACATCGTAGCGGATATCGCGGCCGAAGCGCTTGGCGTGGGCACGGGCGGCAGCGATGGCCTGCCCGGCGGGGTCGATGCCCGTCACCTTGGCGCCGCGATCCTCCAGCGCCTCGGCCATGAACCCGCCCGCGCAGCCCAGATCCAGCACCTCCTTGCCCGCCCAGTCGATCTGCCGGTCCATCCACGAAAGCCGCCCCGGCACCATGTTCTTCAGCGTGCGCACCCAGCGGATGTCATCGGACCACCAGCGGTCGGCCACGTCATCATAGATGGTCAGGTCATTGCGCATCTAGGTCCCTCCGGGTCAGGCGCGGGACGGCGTAGGGGGTCTGCGCCCGGTAGCGGGCGAATCGGTCACCGTAGCGCGCGGCGAAGCGGCGTTCCTTCAGCCGCGGTGCCAGCAGGCAATAGGCGGTGAATGACACCGCAAGCACCAGTTGATCCGGGGTCCAGACCGGCACGGCCCAGAGCGTCAGCGCGAACGCCACGTAGATCGGCTGGCGGATCACGCGGAACAGGCCGCGCGTCGGCATGTCCGGAAACCGCGGCGCGACCCGCCCCATCAGCGACATCCAGCCCAGCGCGCCGGATTGCACCTCGGCGCCCGCGTCGAAGCTGGCCTTGATCAGCAGCACCCAGGACGCTGCATAGGCCGAGCAGATGGCCCAGAACACCGCCCCGTCGGCCCGCCACCAGACGATCCCCGAGGGCGTCCAGAGCGCGAACAGCGCCAGCAACTGGACCGAGGCGACCAGCGCATAGGTGGTGGTCGCCAGGGTTTTCCCGTGCGGGCCGGGGATCAGGCCGGCCAGCAGGCGCCCCCCGCGCGGGGTCAGCAGAACGGAATGCGCGAGCGGGAATTGCAGGATCAGCAGGGCATTGACCAGCCAGTTCCACGGCGCGGGCACGCGGCCGAAGCTCTCGCTCATGCCGAAGAACATTGCGATGATCATCGCCAGCACGCCCGCCGCAAAGGCCAGATGCGTGACCGCGCCCATGACCAGCGCCAGCGCGATCCGCCCCGCGCCGCGCGGCGGGCGCGCCGCGGCCCGGATCAGCGCGGCCAGCCCGGCGACACGCGGGTCGGCCAGCAGGCGCTGCGTGCGGCCGGGATGAGTGGTTGTCTTGTCGGACATGAAAGGCGGCTACGCTGGTTACAAACAGGAGCGGGAGGTATAGCGGGCGCCGCGCGCTTCAATTGACTTCTGCGCTGCGTGCAACAGTTGGCCGCACCACGCCCCCGATGCCGGAGATACACATGCCCCCCGATCCGCACCCCTGGGCCAGCAGGCTGGAGAGCCTCCATGCCGAGGTCTGGACCCGCCTCATTCGCGGTGTGCACGACCGCCGGGCGGCAGCGCGGCATCCAACCTTGGCAACGGTCGCACTGGACGGCTCGCCGCAGGCCCGGACCGTCGTGCTGCGCGCCGCCGACCGCGCCAGCGCCACCCTGCGGGTCTATACCGATGCGCAGTCCGCCAAGATGGACGAGTTGCAGGCGCACCCCCATGCCGCGCTGCATGTCTGGGACAGCGGCGCGCATTTGCAGATACGCCTTGCGGCGCGTGTTTCGGTCCGCACCGGGGACGAAGTGGCGGGGCTTTGGGCACAACTGCCCGAGGCAGCGCGCCTGTCCTTCGGCTGCACCCCCGCGTCGGGGCAGCCGATCCCGGACGCTCTGGCCTATCGCAAGGTGCCGGACCCGGCCGTCTTCGCTGTGCTGGAGCTGCGCTTGCAGGCGATGGATATCGTCCACCTCGGCCCGCAGCACCGCCGCGCGCGCTATGCCCGGGCCGACGGTTGGGCCGGGGTCTGGTGCGCGCCCTGATGCGCCTGATCGTGCGCACCGTCGGCCCCAGCCGAAGGCGGCCCTATTCCTTCACTGCGCCCGCCGTCAGCGCCGCCAGAATGTAGCGCTGCAGGATCACGAAGATCGCGAGCGCCGGCAGGATCGCCAGCAGGCAGGCCGCGGCCAGTAGTTGCGTCGTGGCCGCGCTGGTCGAGCCCGCGAAGCGGAAGATCGCCACCGAGATGGGCCATTTGTCATCCGCGCTGAGCATGATGAACGGGATCAGGAATTGCGACCAGTTCAGGATAAGGTTCAGGATGAAGGCCGAAATAAGTCCCGGCAGCGCCAGCGGCAGGATGATCAGTGCAAATGATTCAAACCGCGACAGCCCGTCGATGGCCGCGGCATCGTCAAGGCTGCGTGGCACGGCGTCGAAACTGACCTTCAGCAGCCATATCGTCACCGGGATTCCGGCGGCGATATACAGGAGCGTTGTGCCGAAATGCGATTCCAGAAGCCCCAGCCGGTCCATGAACCGGTAAAGCGGGATCAGCACCACCAGCCCGGACACCATCTGTACCGACAATATGCCCAGCATCAGCGGCCCCTTGCCGCGAAACGCCATGCGCGACAGCGCATAGGCGGCGGGGGCGGCCAGCGCCACCGCGCCAGCAGCGCCTAGGGACGCCAGCTTCACCGTGTTCCAGATGTAGGACTGGAAGCCGCCGTCCCGCAGCACGCGGGCGAAGTTGTCGAGCGTGGGCGCCTCTGGGATGAAGCGGGCCGCGCCCAGAAACACCTCGGCCTGCGTGCGCACCGAGAGCGAGACCAGCCACAGCACCGGCAGCAGGAACGCAAGCGCCAGCACCAGCATCGCGGCATAGACGGCCCAGTCGGCCGCCCGCTCGGACCGGCTGCGCACCATCATCCGCGCCGCTCCCGTGGCAGCAGCGCAATCAGCACCACCGTCAGCGACAGCGAGATGACCAGCAGCAGCATCGAAAGCGCCGCCCCGCGCCCCAGTTCGAAATTCTGGAACACCGTGCCATAGGCGTAGAGCGACAGGATTTCCGTCGCGCGCCCCGGCCCGCCGCCCGTGAGCGCAAGGATCGTGTCGAACATGTTGAGCGTCATGATCAGGATCAGGATCGCGTTGACCACCAGCGCGGCGCGCAGATGCGGCAGGGTGATGAACCAGAACCGCTCCCACGGGCGCGCGTTGTCGATGGCTGCGGCTTCATAGAGTGCGGGGTCGATGGTCTTGAGCGCGGCGTAGAGCAGGATCATCGAATAGGCCGTGCCCTGCCAGATGGTGGCAATCACCGCCGAGGTCATGGCGTTGCCGGGGTCCGACAGCCACGCCACCGGCGCCACCCCCGCCATGCGCAGGGCCGAGTTGATGGCGCCGAAGGGCGCTTCGGAGAACAGAAGCTGCCAGATGATGCCATTGGCAATCGCCGGGATCACCCAGGCGGCCAGCACGATGGTCCGCAACACCAGCGTCCCGCGCAGCCGCGC
>LFIK01005040.1_pt1 | contig 10630 bp, 17 predicted proteins | sample 643401 | NCBI WGS metagenome assembly LFIK01 (sample SAMN03777447, study PRJNA286221) | soda lake metagenome | biome: soda lake; feature: Kulunda steppe; material: water; isolation source: sample T5-Br brine of Lake Tanatar-5 | place: Russia: Kulunda steppe | collected 2010-07
TCGCCCTGTGGGTCATCAAGGTGCACTGGATTGCTACAGGAGAGACCCTTCATTCTAAGACATTACCATCGCCCATTCTAAGACATTACCATCGCCCTGTGGGTCATCAAGGTGCACTGGATTGCTAAAGGAGAGACCCTTCATTCTAAGACATCCAAGGAGGCCAAGCCCCCCCATGCACGGCTGGCTGGTCGCCTGGCTGGCAGGTTTCTTCCTATAACCGGGTGTGCAACAAGGCTACGGGCTGGTTGGCCCACTCGCCTCGTGAGCCCCTTGAGTGTGGCTTGCCCGCTCACGGGTCCTACCCTCGCTGCGGGCAACCCAAGCCGCTTGCGCGCCTCCTTGCCGCAGGTAACTCTAAGCCACCAGCACAGATGTGCTGCCACGGCACCGGCGCTGCCTCGGAGATCTTGGACTTCTTGGTGGATCTGATCAAGAAGGACCCCACTCAGTCGAGAGCCCCGCCAGAGCTAGTGGAGGAGACCATCGTGTTTGCGCTGGACTTGGCGCACACAGGTGCGGCGGCTGCGCATGCGTGCGCCTGCCAGCCAGCCATCCAGGGCATGGCGCACGCTGGTGCAGCAGCTGTGCGCGTTGTGTGTACGCCTGCCAGCCAGCTGTCCATGAGACAGGCAACACCCCCAATTTGGCCTTCGCCTGTGCGAAGGCTGCTGCCTTGGGTACAGCCATTGCTTCCACGTCTCGTGCACTTCAACATGTTAGGGTCGACATGCTGCGGCTGGCAGGTCCTTGCGCGCATGCCCTGCACTGAGCTGATGCTCATCAACATGAACCTGTGGTTGCTGTGCCTTGATGTCTCTAGTGAGGGCGCCTACAGCTGCGCGTGTGTAGGCGCGAGACTCAATCACTGGATTTTTCATACTTGATTATATATACCTTCCACCACTCCCATCCACGCTTGCTTTGTTCAAAAGAGGCTTTTGTGCTGCTCGGACCCACCTTTTCTGCTGCATGGACCCACCTTGTGTGCTGCTTGGACCCACCTTTTCTCCTGCATGGACCCACCTTTTCTCCTGCATGGACCCACCTTTTCTCCTGCATGGACCCACCTTTCCTGCTGCATGGACCCACCTTTTCTGCTGCATGGACCCACCCTGTGTGCTGCTTGGACCCACCTTTTCTGCTGCATGGACCCACCTTTTCTGCCGCATGGACCCACCTTGTGTGCTGCATGGACCCACCTTTTCTGCTGCATGGACCCACCTTGTGTGCTGCTTGGACCCACCTTTTCTGCTGCATGGACCCACCTTGTGTGCTGCTTGGACCCACCTTGCAGCCCTGCTGTCTGTGGGCCATGACCTGCTGGACCATGATGTGCTCGTAGCACAGGTGCACGTGGAGCTCCTGCATGCTGTATGTCAGGTGCGCAGGGGGTGGACGTGGGCCAGGTGTGAGGTGAGAGTCCCTGCAGATGGGGCAGGTGGGGCGGGTGTCTTATCCTTGAACAGGTAAGGTGTCTAGCACCCCCTGCCCGCCGTGTCCTGCCGCGGGGGGGTCAGTTTAAGCAGGCCTCTGGTCTAAGTAAGCAGGAGGCTTTGGTGATGGTTGCGCTGCATGGCTGTCCTCCCTTCAAAAGCAATATCCTGGCGGGAGTGCCCTTATAACCTGTGATGGGCTCCCACAGGCACTGTGGTAATCGGACCCACATCAGCCACCCCAGATGTTGTGTACGCGCCAACCAACACCCACTTTGCAGGCTGTTGTCACCTTCCCCTCCATCTCCATCATCTCCGGCTTCTGCCAGATCCTGCTGGCCATCTACACCTTCATTGGCACGATCAGGTGCGCCAGATCAGGGGTATAAATAAAGGTGCTGGAGCATGTTACCGTCGGGTGCACTTGATGATCAGCACAATGAGGCACGCGCTAGCTCATTCGTGCAACCAGGCCTGCTGGGCAAGAAAGCAGCCAGCGCGCGTGCATTGCCTGCTGGCTGTGCATTGTGTGAGAAATTGCCACGAACAAACCGGCTGCGCAATGAAGGACGTAACGAGTTGGCAAGATCCGGTGGGTGCACAAGCAAGACAGCATGGCAAGGGCAGCACTTGCGCGATCTCCCTTCCTCCGATCCCCTGATCCATATGCTTCGTGCACCAGATATCAACAAGTCTGCAGCCAGCAATGTTCGCCCAGCCATGGCCATAGATTCACCCATTTATCTGCTCTTGCCCTCTGAGCGCTCATTTGACGTCATGCCCTTTTGCCTACCTCACCTCGTGCTCGTAGTATTGGGCAGATAGAGCTGGTCCTGGAGAAGGTGCTGCTAAAGCTCGCTGATGGTAGGTCGATACTCTTGCAGCACACGCTGACCATCGTGCGCCTGTGGGCGCTCTCACGAGATGGACACGTGCATGCGAGGCGCACGGTCATGCAGCGACGCTCAGGGCAGTGCAGTCTCACAAAGTTGGCAGCCATGCAAAGCCCTGCATGTCTCTTGCAGTGCACCTGAAGGTTGCACCTTGCCTAAGCAGAGCAAACACAGATTACTCCAGGCCAGGGCTCCTTGTCTCTGGTAGATCACTGTCTTTTCCTCAGGCAGATCACTGACCTTCCCTCTGGCAGATCGCTGCTTCCAGCATGCTTGTGACAGACCGAGGTATACAGGTCCAGTAGGCCACCCTGCTATGATGGGAGTTCCAAACGGAAGATGGGCCTGCGAGTCTCAAGGGGCAAGCCCAAATGGATTTGGCGCAGGCGAAATGGCAAGCCTGGCCCGTTAACTTGCCTAGATCCATAAGGACGGTTCAAGCAAGAGAAAGGACCTGGCCCACTCATTTGCCCAGATCTGAGTGGACTTCTGGTGCAAGCGGAAAGTTGGACAGGGCCCACCCATCAGCAAATGGTCAGGCGGGTTGCAATGAGAGGCTGGGGCACGGATGGGGGTGCTTATTGGCCTCTTTCCGCTACTTCTACTTTGGCCTGCTAGCTCACAATGAAACCAAGGGCTCTCGGACCAGGATAGAGCAAGAGGCTCACAATGGGTCAGAAGGCCTTCAGACTCACCCGGGAAAGGGACAGGACCACCCAGCAAACAGGGCCAAACACGCAGCTGTGCACATCCCGCTGGTCCAGGAAATGCCCGCGCATACCTCTCAGGGCAACCTGAGCGCTTCGCACACGCCCACTTCCCACGTATCCTCCAGAGCCTTGAGGAACCAAAGAGGGCAGACCATGTCAACAGACCGCTGACTGCAGAAAGGAGAGCCGCCTGCGTGCGCGCGCGAAAATTGTGGCTCCCACCAATCTTTTAAACCAAATGACAAGTTTAAAGACAAAAAATCGGTAAGAGTTAAATAAAGACACAAAAGTATCAAATTTAGGAACAGAAATGAGAAAATCATCTCAATTTGTTAGATCGTTTCTTCCTGCACGCACGCAATGTGACTTCCCCGCTATCCTCTTTCCTGCGCGCACACAGGCAAGGGCGTCAGCTCCCTGGAGCAGCAGGAGGCGGCGCTAGAGGGCATCCTGGAGCTTGTGCGCGCTCCGGGCTTCACCCACGATGTGTTTGTCAACTGTGACTGCCGGTGAGCTGCTGGCTCTCATGGAGTGCGTCGTGTTGTGCCTTGTGGAGTGCGTATTAGTGTTTGCCTCGCAGCAGCCGTGCCGCTGGTGCTGCCCCCTGCAGGCGGCCAGCTTTGCGCAGGGACGCGACCTGCAACCACACGCACGTGCGTGTCTCAAGAGTGCCCCAACAAATGTAAGCACACATGCCCCTTAAGCGATCAAGTCAATTTTGACGGCAGCCGCGCAGCACTCCTCTTGCATGCACCCTGTGGCGCGCACCTGTTTATGCGTGCACGCACGTGTGAATACTGGGTGCGGCGCAGGAACCTGTTTGAGGACCCGGTGGCGCTGCTGGGCACATTGAGCCCCAGCGCACTCCACTTGCATGCCCTCTCTGACACACCTGCGCGGGCGTGCAAAATGCGAGCGCAGGATGCAACGCGGGAACCTGTTTGAGGACCTGGTGGCGCTGCTGAGCCGCACGGCACTGCCTCACGCGGGGTCTAAGGCGGGCGGGGTGGGCGCCGCAGGGGCGGGGCTGGGGCCTCTGCACGCCGTGAGCTTGGAGGCCCTGCTGGCTATCCTGCGCGCCATCGCCGCAGAGTGAGTGGTGGGCGCGCGCATGCGCACAGGCACGCATGCGCATCAGCCCTCAAGGGCCATATGCAAGCCATCGCCACGAAGTGAGGGACCGGGAGTGCTTGTGCGTGAGTCCTTACAGGCCCTGTGGGCCAGGCTGCACGCCATGGACTGTGAGTGTGCCGCAAGTCTTTCCTGCGTGAGTCCATGGGGGCCCTTGTGTGCCATCGCTGACGCCGCGCCGGCCCTGCAGCTCCGTGCTGGGGCTGATCTGTGCATCAACGGCGCAGAGGTCCTGTGGTGAGCCAAGGGCCTGTGGGGCAAAGGTGCAGGCATCCAGCTGCATTCCAAGGATCTCAGAGACATCAAGGGCGCAGGGGCTCAGCGGTGTGTCGAGGGCCTGCGTGATAGTGGTGCAGGCATCCAGCCAAATGCTGCTGAGCCAGCAGCAAGGCCCGGCTGTACCAGCACGGGGCCACTAAAGAGAGCAGCTGTTTGTGTCTGGGAGTATGCGTGCCATGGGGCGACACAGGTACAGAGCACATGCTGCACGTGCCTGTGTTGCGGCGTCCCGGGATGTTTTGCCAAAGGGTCTGGTGGCGCTCCCGCCCCCAACGGCAAAGTGTGAAGGCTGCGCTCACAGAGCACGCGTTGCTCAAAAGGGGACTCAGATGCTGTTAGGGGACTCTGTCATTTTTGCTGAGTGTGCACACAGGCACACATAAGGGACTTGTATTGCTACAGGGCCGCTGTTCCGGCAGTGGGGTTGTGCGCTCGCAGAGGCTTGATGTCCTTGCAGAGGTATGGTATCCTCGCTGAGGACACATCATGTTCCGGCGAAGGACTCGTGTGCTTTCAGAATTGTGATTCTGTCGCACACGACTGTTGCTCTGGCAGAGGACTGACATGCTCCCAGAGGGCACATGTGCTTTTAACTAAGTGCTGTGTTTGCAGACGCACCAGCATTGTCATGCGCTGCCTGCACCACGTAGGAACAAGCCCGACAATTTCATCCCTCCTCCCCCTGAGCTGGAGCTGCCCTGCTTTGTGGACATCTGGTCGTCCCTGGTGGGTGTGTATGTGTGTGCGCGCGTGCATGCGTGTGCGCTTGCGCAAATGTTTGCATGTGCGTGCACAAGTGTGTTTGCGTACGTATGTGTGTATCAGTGTGCACGTGTGCGCTTGCGCCCGCACGTGCTTGTGTCTGCGGTGTGTGAGAGCTTGCCCATAGGGATGGGTAAATAAGGTTTGGCAGACCCTTGTCGAGGCTCTGTAGAATAGGCCTCTTTAGAGCCTATTTAAGCCTCTATAGAGCCTCTTTGGCATTTTGATCGGACCCATGAGTCCTTGGACAGCCCAGCTAGCACCTGTGGGTGTGCGCCGGGCTTGGCCATACGATAGTAGCACATGGCAAGGGGGCTGCAAATGGCTGTGTGCTCCCCCTGCTCTCCGAAAGGCACCTAGGTCACAGGGATCGGGAGGCAGGGCACTGTGCGCGCATGCTTGGCCCTGGCTCCAGCCAGCGTGTGGCAATGCGGGTGTGCGCACGATCGGCGGCAACGTGTGGCAACACACCTTTGGGTGCGCAGTCCTCTGCGATGTGTGGTGAGTCTTGCCTGCACGCACAAGCAGCCGCGGCGTGTGGCAACGCTTTGTCTGCGTGCGCAGGCAGCAGGTGAGCACCCGGACCTGTCGCCTATGATGCGCTTGGCCGCCAGCGCCCCCCTGCCCTCCAGGCCCTCCTCAGCAGCGTCCACTGCAGGCACGCTCCCCTCCACCACCAGCACGAGCTACGCTGCTGCAGCGGCAGGTGAGCCTGGGGGCATTGCGCTGTGTGTGCATTCGTGCGCGTGCTTGCAGGTGTGAGCCTCACCCTTGGCGCCACATCACCCACCTACACCAGCGCAATACATGAGAGCCATCAACCACCATTTATCTTCACCTTACCCCAACTCAACTCACCCCAACTCAACTCATCCCAAAGTGTCTCTACCTCTGCCTCTGGCTCTACCTCTTTGGATTGCCCCTGCCTCTGCCTTTATCTCATTGGACTGCCCCTGCCTCTGTCTATGCCTCTGCCTATGCCTGTACCTCTTTGGATTGGCCCGCCTATGCCCACCCTCCTGCATGCGCACGCCCATGGCCACCTCTCTGCGCCCTGTTGCCCCCCCCATCGTTGATTGCCCTTTTGGTGCAACATTTGCCGCCTTTGGTCCACCCTCGGCCTGCCGTGTTTTGTGTGCCGCCTTTGGTCCACTCACGGCCCGCCGTCTTTTGTGTGCCGCCTTTGGTCCACCCACGGCCTGCCGTCTTTTGTGTGCCGCCTTTGGTCCACCAACGGCCCGCCGTCTTTTGGGTGCAGGCGGCCGCGTGCCTGGCCGAGCCAGCTTTGACCAGTTGAGTGGCGGTGGTGGCAGCGCCCACAGCGGCAGGGAGCCTCTGCATGGCACGGCCACCCACAAGGAGCGGCTCGCGAGCGGCGCGGAGGCGAGCGTAAGCAGGGATGGGGCGCAGGTTGGCAGTGGAGCCCCGTGCCGGGACGGCCTGGCATATGTGTGGAGCGCACACACAGCGAGCAAAGGGGGTGCCACAGCAGCGCATAGGTATTGTTGAGGTCCTGTGCAAGTCTGAGGCACCTGTGTGCACAGGAAGTGGTGCCACACCCACTCAGGGAGTGGTGCCACCTCAGGGAGTGGTGCCACGCCCACACGCGTGCCAGACCTGAAGGTGTCAAGCCCCTGGTAGGGCCCTCGCAGCTTACCTGGTGGCTGGCGCCCCATGCCCTGATATGGGCCCACAGAAGGAAGTCTTCCTTCGTCTCAAGCACCATTTGCAGCGTAGATAGATGTGTAGTGGCCGCAGCAGGCCTTGCGGGCACGTAGGTTTCTGATGTGCTGCTGGCCCTGCAATGCCCTTGCGTGCGTACTGGCACTGAGCATCAGGACGCAGCACAGACGGGTATGGCCCAAAAAGAACTTTAACTGTGCGGAGGGTCCATGGCAGCAGACCTAACCAGAAGGCGTTTATTGTCATTCTTGCTGCTGCTGCTGCTGCTGCTGCTGCTGCTGGATTATGATGATGATCATGATGATGATAATGACGATGGTGATGATCATGATGACAATGATGACGGTGGTGATGATCATGATGACAATGATGATGATAGTGATGATGATGAGCCCTTGCTACCTATCATGCAGTTTGGGGCAAAGTGGGCGGCTGGGCGCAAGCGCCCTAGTGACTACGAGCGCCTGGAGAGCGCAGTGTATGAAAAGCACCTCAAATCCAAGGTGGGTCCTTCCCTCCCTGCTGCGCACAAGAAGCGCCACACGTCCAAATAGGGTCCTCCCCGGGCCACTATTGCTGGATGCGCCTCTCGCTTCTGCCCCTCGCTTGCCACCCTTGCGCCTTCCTAGGGTTGCACGCGCCTTTTCTACTTTCTGGGTTCCACTCTTGCTGTTTTCGCGCTTTTGTGGGCACGTTCGCGCTTCTGTGGGCCACGTGCAGTTGGAAGCATGCTCGTTACCTGAGTTCCGCGCACGGCTGGCGTTGGGTGGTCCCTTTGCCTTTTTGCCGCCGGCTGCTCTCTGTGGGGGTTGTGCGTGTGCCCGTGTGCGTGTGCCCGAGTGGGCCTTCAGGAAGATTAGGTCAACTGCCCATTGAGTTTGGCTTGGGTTGCCTAGCGCTGCAAACAAAAAAAGCGCACCCTCTCTTTCGCACCTCCACCAACCTACTGGCCGAAGCGCTCGTGCCTCTTGGTTGCCAACGCGTGGGGTCAATGAGGCTGCCCCTGTGCATGCTGTGCACAGGACAAAGCCTGCTCTCAGACATGTGCCTGCGTGCGCTCGCCAACTCCATGGCCCTTGTGCTGCACCTCTAGACCGCCTGCTGCTGCAGGCAGCCTGCGACCATGCGCGTGCACGCGCGCGCACACACACACGCACACACACACACGCACACACACATCCTTTCAGACACACTGAAAAGGCACGCTGGCACGCAGGTCATGCTGGCTGTGGAACACTTCAACAAGGACCACAAAAAGGGCTTCCAATACCTGCAGGTGAGCGGCGCACATGGCCTGCCTGTGCGTGGATTGCCCTGTTTCTCCTGTTTTGTTTGCCTGCCTTGTTGCAGTCGCACCTTGGCATTGCGCTGTCTGACTCCCAACATTTTTTGTGCGAGATTTGTGTGCAAATGGGTCAAAGCCGCTGGCTGCGCCCATAGTCTGGCTCACAAAACCAGAGAGCACTCCTGCACATTCCCTAAGTCCATGTCAACCCATACGACGGTAAGATGACGCTGCCAACAACGAGGCTGCCTGCGCTGACGTGTCAGGCAGGTGTGCAAAAAGTCTCACGCCTCTCGCGCACTTGCTTTGCGCGACCAGCCTCTGCCCGACCTGCGCCGGGCCTCAGCCACACGGGCTCCAGATGTAAATGCAAACAAGAAGCAAAATGCTGTTGGGCAGCAGAGAGTGTTTAATGGATGAATTCGGTTGTCACTGGGTCCTTTGCGGTTGGGCGCACGCCCCTGACTGCTTGACCAGCCTGCCCACGTGCGCGAGCACTTTCAAAGCAAACTGCATGACATAAGCGCGCACTCGCACGCCCGTGCGGTGCAGACCGTCTCATGGCCAACGCCCATGGCAAACCGCGCACGCCGCGCGCACATGCGTGCACACTTGCGCTTGCGCGCAGTACAACCGCCTCATGCCCGTCCTCGCGGGCTCCCCTGCGGCCACCACTGCCACCGCGGCTGCCGCGGCCGCTGCCGCCGCCAATGGCCTCAACTACATGCCGCCCATCAGCGGCGTGGTCAGCGAGGACGAGCTTGCGGCGTGCCTGGGCCGCTTCCTGCATGTGTGCCCGCGCCTCAACAAAGTGGCCATCGGAGAACTGCTGGGAGAGCCGGACGCGTTCTACCTCAAGGTGGGAAGGCGCGAGCATGCATGCATGCGCGCATGAGTGGCCTCCCGCGCAAGCATGTACGCACAGCCCTGTGCGCACAAACCGGCCCTACGCATGCTTCAACTGGAATGCAGCCTGCGTGCTGATGCCGTGCAACCCTTCCATGATGTTGGCAGCACCAGAACCCCATGACTCCTGGAATGGCTCATTTCTTAGCCGCCGTTTCGGGCACCTGCCCAGCCCGTCATCATCGCTGATATTGGGATCAGGCAAAATAACTGGCCAAGCTTGGGAATCTGTGCATGTGCCTCGCGCAACCCCTACTGCTTCTAATGGATAGGTCACGCGTGCGCACTCACCCCCCCCCTTCCCCCTGCCAGGTGCTGGACGCGTACACCGCCAGCTTCAACTTCCATGACCTGCGCTTTGACGCGGCGATCCGCCTGTTCCTGGAGTCGTTCCGGCTGCCGGGCGAGGCGCAGAAGATCGACCGCATCATCAACTCCTTTGGCAACCACTTCTACAGGGCCAACCCGGGCATCTTCCGGGGCCCCGACGCCGCGTACGTGCTGGCCTACTCCGTCATCATGCTCAACACGGACCGCCACAACACGCAGGCGCGTGCTCCTGTGCCCCTGGCAGTGCCGTCTGTGTGCAGAGTGCACGTGTGCATGCTTCCACACAGCTGTGCTCACACATCACGCACTAACACACACATCTGTGTGCGGGGTGCGCATGTGAACGCTTCCACACAGCAGGACGCACACTTGTCACACATGTGACACACATGCGCGTGAGCGCACACATGAGGCGTTCTGCATTCGTTCTGAAGAGGCGAGTGCACTTTTCTGTATGCCCCCGTCCCTGTAGGTCAAGAACAAGATGAGCCTGGAGTCGTTCCGCCGCAACTTGCGGGGCGTGAACGAGGGCGAGGACTTCCCTGTGAGTGCAGTGTGTGTGCATGTGTGACTATGTGCGGGTCGTGTGTGTGTGTGCATGTCACACATGCGTGCGGTAGAGCGGGTGTGCTGTTTCTGCTAATGGCTGAATGTGCACACCAGTTGAAGGGCAGGGGACATGCCCAAACCATTAATCGTTTAAACCCCAGTGTGGACCCACAGTCTGGGCATGCCCTAACCAACCAAGGCGCAGGCCCACTTGGTTGTGGGGCGGTGCTGAGGTGGGGTGGTGGGGGTGGGAAGGCGCGGGCCCTCATGGTTGTGGGGCGGTGTTGGGGCACACCAAAGGGCCCTCCCTGGGAGGTAGAAGATCTTGCAGCGCGGCCAGCAGAGCAGGGCATCGCCTGCATGCATGGATTGCGCGCCCCTGGCCATGTGTGGGTGTGAATGTGGGTGTAAATAAATGTATGTGTGCACATCAGCGAATGCATGTGTAAACACACGAGGTACCCACTTGCGTGCACTTCCCTGCGCAGGTGGAGTTCCTGAATGACATCTACCACTCCATCGCACAGACGCCGCTGCGCATGAGTGAGGACAGCAGCCTCCTGATCAGCGAGCAGCAGCTGATGGAGCTGCACCAGGTTAGTAGGCATGCAGTGCACATGCGCACATGCTCTCACACACACAAGAACGCCCACAGAAGCACCCACA
>LFIK01005041.1_pt1 | contig 10630 bp, 9 predicted proteins | sample 643401 | NCBI WGS metagenome assembly LFIK01 (sample SAMN03777447, study PRJNA286221) | soda lake metagenome | biome: soda lake; feature: Kulunda steppe; material: water; isolation source: sample T5-Br brine of Lake Tanatar-5 | place: Russia: Kulunda steppe | collected 2010-07
AAACGAGGAGTATATGAATCATCTAATAAAACAGGTCTTACTGCAACGTCATTATTTTTATTAGTTTCAAGCGCCTTACTTTCTATACCATAAACAACACCCTTGCCAAGAGATTGTAAACCACCACTCAGTGCTAAAGTAGAGCCAAAAGAAAAAATGTTCCTATTTTTTGCTTTCTTTTCATCAAGCTTAACCCCTAAAATAGGGTCATATACTTCTTGTGAAAATTGCTTATCAAAAAGAGATACATCTTGATAAAAATGATGCAACACACTACCTTGCAGCGTTGCCCCCATCTCCAGTGCAACAAATGAATCATAATGAAATTTAAAAAAATCCTGATAAACCCGTGTAGGACAAGATAGGATTGACCACCCAGACATACCTAAGCCAAAACCAATAAAAGCTAATCCCTTAGTAGCTCCCAAGACCCCCATACGTTTTTCACCAATTAACCTTGCGTGCACTTTTTTTTCTTTATTAATGCTTTCTTCTCTAACTCGCTGATGTGCAATATAAAAAACTTCTTCTGGTTTACCCTCATGACAAACAGTTATATATTGAGGCAAAGTTGCAAAAAAACGATTGATCTGTGTACTCAACGGAATAGGGCCATCACCTGGCTGTGCGACAGAAGAGGCTAAAGCCTGCAACTCACGACGCATGCTGAAATTTTCCCAGTAGGCATCAGTTTCATGATTACCACGCAAGTAAATAACTTTTCTAGGATTCCTCAGCATAAGATCCATCACTAATTGAAGTGTTTGCAGAGAGTAAGGTGATCGACTTACCAAATCACCAAGAAATACAACATGAGTATTAGGATCAAGAAGCTCTAAATCATTGTCTATCACCCCTTGACTTCGCATTTGTTGTAAATCGCGAACAAGCGAATGAAAAGCCCCATGCAAATCACCTACTATAAATATTTTCGCATTTTTTGCTAAAGCAAGGTGCTGATGTTGTACTGTTTGTTTTTTTGAACGATCAACTAAACTTTCCAAACGCTGCTTAAAACTCTCCGGGGTCCAAGAGGGAGAAGCTATAATTCCTACTCGCTCTAACAATCTTTGCATTTTATTCGATTTTTGATGATGATACACAGACAGAAACTCTGGATCTATCCAATCATTATTGTCACTCATAGGTGCTTCAGGAAGCGTAGTAGCATACTGGCTTGCTTCGTCCAATGTTTTGAACGCATAACAAGAAGTAATGCAACTACTCAACAACACTAAAAAATAAATTTTTTTCACAATATATCCCCTTAAATTATCGACAGAACCCATGCCATAAGAACAAGAAATGCACTTGATAGCACTCCGATAATCAACTGCTTATGTCTATACGTAATACCACCCTTAATAAGATTTGCTCCAAACACTATGCAACAAGCAATAAGCACGTACAAGAAGATGTAATCAGAAATCATAAAATATCCCGTCGAGGGAGCTAAGCTCTCAATCACAAAACGGTAACCTATTGTACCCGTAATAGAAGCAATAGAAACAGATATAATACTTCCTGCATTAGGGCCATTTACATCAAAAGAAAAGGTCGCTAGCGCTATGAAATAAATAAGAAGTAGTGGAACAATAATCGAAATAATATTCCGGATCCCTGCCCTCTGAAAATCAAGAGAAAAAATAATCTTTGGGTGATAAGAGATTGAATTTTCTTCCCTATTTTTTTCAAGCTTATCAACTGAATACCCAGTTTTCACCTGTTTATCAACATTATTCCAACCAGGTACAGAAACATCATTCCCTACCATTAAATTATCTCGTGCAGATTTAAAAAAACCTTCAGTCGATAACAAAAAGTTGTTAACCACAGAAAAATTTATTCTATGATCATCAAGCGGAAACAAGCTATAATTTAGGGGTATACGAACATCCATCAAAATATCATACTGAGCAACAAGCTCGTTACCCGAGATCCGGGTAAATGGCCCTCGTTTTTCTTTAACTTGAACAACACGCTCAACATCAAACTTGCCAATACGATCAAGTGACACTAAACGAGGATTAAATTTAAACCAAACAGTCGCATCAATAACAAATTTCCCACCTACAATGTCAAATTCAGGAAAGTTACGTATATACATCCCGGACTTAATTTCAGCAGGATTACCACCAAACTCTATACTTGCTTGAGGAGTAAGAGGAATTAATGTTGGATATGTATCAGTTGTACTAAAACGATTCACCGGATTATAGAGTAATATACCAGTTCCCATCACAGTCACCATAACCCAAAAAAACTGATATAGTGTGCTTACGTGCGATATAGTGCGCGTTTTTGCATTCATACCTACAACTTCTCCTCTTACAAATAAAAACACTCCTGTAGGATCGTATAGGCGCTGCTTTAAAGTCAACAAAGTACGCTTTAAAAGTAATAAAACAACCCAACTAAAATATTAATATTATTTACCGATTGAGCATCTTGTATTTTTCCACTTGTTACCATAGTGCCATAAGCAGCTCGATCCCAGGTAACTTCACAACCAACCTTGACCGGCCCACTCTCCCACCATACACGTGGAGCTAAACGAAAAAGATAATCTAATTTTTTTTCAGTTGCATACACAATAGGCTCATTGGTTGTAGGATCCGTATACAAATCATTTGAAGCACCCTTATTAGCAGAAAATCCTATAAATAACCCCGGCGCAAAAGAGTCGTAACAATGCCCATACCACTCAATATCGCCCCATAAAGACAATGTCCGCAAGTTGGTGTACGTTTGCCGCCCAGTATGCGCACTGCGTTGATCTACACCATATCCACTGAACATGCCGGTATCTCCTCCGCCCCATAGATATAATGCTTTTGTCTGTATATGAGCTCGTTCAGTTTTGCTACACACATACGTGCCAATATAGCCACTGTTCAATGCATGCGTATCTTTATATTTTTTTGTCTCAGCATTTATGACTATTGATGACTCTAAACGAGGAAGAATTCGCTTGTATCCTCCTAACAGGCCAAATACATAAGATTTATAAAACTTACGCCATTGCAATGCAATAGCAGGAACATGTGCATTACGAATATATTGAGTGCCAGGACCTTCGGGCCCAAGATCACGCAAACCGCGCCCATGGCTATATAGCTGTAACCATAACTCATCGGTACACCCTTTTTCCTGATTATGTATCTCTTTTATTACCTTGATTTGTGGTACGCGTGTATTACCTTCAAAGGGAGCAGCACCTGCATAAGATACACGGTTAGGACTACAATCATCTAGATACATAGGATGATTATCCTGCCCACAGGTCAGATGGGTCTTGTGCCAACGAAAGTGAATATATGACTTACACAAGCGAGCTACTTCTCGTACGTCATCACTTACTCCACGAAAATCAGTACTTAAGACCATATCAGTTTGATCAGAGCCAAAAGCAGGTGGTCCAGCTACATGTAATTTCATACGCGAGTTCAAGGGGCTCAGGGTAGTATCACCTACCGAGTTAATATCACAAGACTCAGCATCATATACTCTAGGTTGAGGATACAAGACCTCTTGCCCTGTTCTACTCGAGGAAACCTGTCGTGTATTTACAGAAATTTCTGGGTTAATACATCCGCTTACTGTAAAAGTATACTCCCCAATTGTATGAGTAAATGCACTTTTTGAGTGCCCATTAACAAATATACCCAAACAAAAAATAAGGAGTGAATAAACATGCTTCACAGGGGTCCCTTTCGTCAAAATAAGAAAAAATAGCTATACTGAATATAACTGACAAAATTATTTATAGTAGGTAAAAACTGTATGAAGTCTCTTGAAATTCGTCAAAAATTTTTCGACTATTTTACCCGCAAAGAACACACCCAAGTACCGAGCTCCTCTTTAATACCTGCCCAAGATCCCACCCTTTTGTTTACCAATGCGGGGATGAACCAGTTCAAAGATATATTTTTAGGCAAAGAACAACGAAGCTACAAACGAGCAGTCTCTATCCAAAAATGTATCCGTGCAGGCGGCAAACATAACGACCTAGAAAACGTCGGACGAACTAAACGACATCTAACTTTTTTTGAAATGATGGGCAGCTTCTCTTTTGGCGATTATTTTAAAGAAAAAGCTATCACACTAACCTGGGAATTTCTTACAAAAACAATCAAACTCGATCCAAAAAAACTACACATTAGTGTTTTTAAAGACGATGACGAGACCTATACAATTTGGCACAAAAAAATTGGTGTCCCCCAAGAGCGTATTGCTCGTCTTGATGAAAAAGATAATTTTTGGCAAATGGGTGAAACCGGTCCATGTGGACCGTGCACCGAGATCCATTATGATCGTGGCATAACGACACCGAAAGAAGAACATCTCAAATTAGGTGACGAATGCGAACGCTACCTGGAAATTTGGAATCTCGTATTTATGCAATATAATCGGCAAGATGACGGATCGCTTGTAGAACTTACCAACAAAGGAGTCGACACAGGCATGGGGCTTGAGCGTCTTTGTTCCGTCATACAAAATACCGATACAGTGTACGAAACTGATATATTCATGGATATCATCAGTGCTATTGAAAAGCATTGCAATAAGCAATACAAAGACGCTGATCAGGAAACAACAGTTGCATTTCGTGTACTCGCGGATCATATCCGCTCTACCTGCTTAGCTATTGCAGATGGCGGCATGCCTTCTAACGAGGGGCGAGGATATGTTATCCGTAAAATCATTCGTCGTGCTGCCCTTTTTGCACAAAAACTCAAACATAGTATGCTCTTTGCAGATCTTGCAGATGACTTCATACAACAAATGGGCTCAATTTACCCAGAACTTGTTCAAAATAAAGAACTTATTACCAGTATTCTTCGGAGCGAAATTGAAAAGTTCTCGACTAACCTTGAAAAAGGACAAGCTATTCTTCAGGAATACCTTGCAGAGAGCAAAAAAACACAGGTTATCTCCGGATCTCAAGCATTTACACTGTATGATACGTATGGTTTTCCCCTAGAGCTTACCTCCCTTGTCGCCCATGAAGCAGGATATTCAGTTGATGAGCACGGGTTTGAAAAAGAGATGGAGCGACAGCGCGCACAATCTCGACAAGATACAAAAACCCATGCTACTCCTACCCTCCCTATTAAAGAGAGTATAACTACTGAGTTCGTTGGCTATACTCAACTAGAAACAAACAGCCCCGTGCTCGCACTTGTACAGGACGATAAAGCAGTTTCTTGTGTTGAGCCACATCAAAACTGTTGGCTTGTTACTGCCCAAACGCCTGTTTATGTAGAATGTGGTGGACAAATCACTGACCAAGCTATAGTGCGGGTACAAAAGCAAGAATGCACAGTGCAGGATGTACAAAAAGTAGGAAATGCCATTGCACTTGCAATTACTGCTCCTACTAAAATATGCCTACATGAAACAATAACTGTAGCAGTTGATGAAGCATTACGAATTAACACCACTCGCAATCACACTGCTACCCATTTATTGCAAGCAGCATTGATTGAAGTATTAGGGCCACAAGTAAAACAGGCTGGGTCATTGGTCACATCAGAGCAATTACGTTTTGACTTTACGCACCACAAAAATATCAGCGATCAAGAAATTAAAGCAATTGAACATTTGGTCAACGACAAAATCACTAAAAATATTCCTGTAATTACAGCTCACATGACATATAAACAAGCAATTGAAAAAGGAGTACGTGCAATTTTTGGAGAAAAATATAACCCAGAAAATGTACGTGCTGTTATTATTGACGATTTTTCTTCTGAATTATGCGGAGGGACCCACGTACAAGCAACGGGAGAGATTGGATCCTTCAAAATTACCAGTAATAATTCTTTGTCCACTGGCATTCGTCGCATGACAGCAGTTACCGGTAAGGGATCACTTGAGCTCTATCAAAAAACCTTTGCACAACTAAAAGAGCTTTCTCATACGTTTAAGGTACAGCTTGATGAAGTGATATATGCTGTTGAAAAACAAACAAACAGCCTCAAAGAAGCGCTCCTGCAGATTAAACAACTCAAGCAACAAGCGGCTCAAGCACGAATTCCAGAGATTATCGCTCAACTAGAGTCAATTAACGGTATACCATTTGTTGGCGTTAATATAACAAACACTGACATACAAGAGCTACGCGAGCTAGGGCAAAACCTTATACAACGTAAAGAAGGATTGTACCTCTTAACAACAACACATCAAGACACCGCATTATTTGTCATAGCAGCCCCTAAAGCATTAAGTACAAAAATAAACCTTAAAGACTTGATGAATACACTCAAAGAGGCAGGATACAAGGGAGGCGGGTCTCCTCAACTTATGCAAGGCAAGGGACCAGCACATACACCCGTTAAAGAAATCATTACGTCTTGGATAAACACAAAGGAATAATTTTGAAGATACTTTTTCCACTTTTTCTTATAAGCACTCTTTCTCTTTCTGGTAATCCGGATAATCCTGTCCACCAGGAACGAAAAAAAAGTGTAGATCTTTCTCATCACACGCTTGCTGCTATTACTATTACTTACCCTGTTCAAGAAAAAAATCGAGCGGTTTCTACGAGACGATGGAGTTATCCATTCGTCGAATCTGATAAAAAATAAACCATACAAATAAAATAACCGGAGAAACTATTCTCCGGTTGTTTTATTCTCAAGTACTGTAACAGCTTCCTCTAGTATATGAGGAATATTGCTCTCTTCATCCGGTAGAAACTTATCAAGTACGTAGTCTGGTACTGCAGCTTTAGACAACGGCCTCCCAATACCTACCTGTACCCGATGAAAATCTTTTCCTATACGTTCAATGATAGATCGAAGTCCGTTGTGCCCTTTGGGGCTCCCACCGGTCTTCCACCAAACTTTACCAAATTGTTTTTCAAGCTCATCGTGGACAACCACCATTTCATCTGCTGAAATTCCTTTTTTAGTCAAAGATGGTAACACCTCACCAGATGAATTCATAAATGTTAAAGGCTTTACCAAAAGAAGCTTTTGGTCATTAATCATAATCTGAGCAATTTCTTTATTACCCTGTGTCGACCAAGTACTACCATGTTTTTCTGCAAGAGCATCCAAAACACGAAAGCCGATATTATGACGGGTGAAGGTAAACCGGGGACCCGGATTACCTAAACCCATAATTACTTTAAGGCTCATATATATTAAGCAGCAGGTGCGGCTGGCAATGATTTACCCTTTGGTGCTTCTTTTGCTACCGCTTGCTTTTGCTCTTTTTTCTTAAATTTAGATGCAGATTTTTCTTTTTTATAGCGCTTATCTGTTTCTTCAACAACCTCATGAGTAATATCAAAATCAGGTGCTACATAAAAAGTTTTAGGATCAACTTTATCCCATCCATCACGCTTTGCAACAATTTCAATTGCTTCTTGTAGGTCACGCATTGTAACCATATAAAGGTCTTGTTGCTTTTGTTGAAGTTGGCCTTCTATCTCTTGGTTCTCACTCTGAATGTTTTCTTTTTCATGTTTTAGAGCAAGCAACTCCTTGTTATCATTGCCGCCTTTATTGCGTAACTCACGTTCTTTTTTAGTATTTGCTTCAACTTTTGCCTTAATACCATTGAATTTATCTTCAGCAAAAGCCTTTATATTATCCATTCCCTGAATGTAGCGTTGAGTACTCATAAGAGCTTTTTCTACCTCAACCGCCGCACACTTAGTTGGACGTCCTTTTTTTACTCTATCAACTTCTGCACGAGCAACCATACCACTTACTAATAAGAAGGAAAAAATCGCCAAAATACTTTTTTTCATTAACAAATCCTTTTGAACAATAAAAATGTATACCATATAGACTGTGGTGTTAGTATAGCGCAAAATACAAGAGGACAAAACTTGAACAATCACGAACAACTATTCATTATCAAAAGAATGCTTTATCTGCCCCAAAAGTATAAACAACTCTTCCCATACTTGCGTATTCATATAATATCCATAGCCTATTTTTGTATGGGCTTTACGTGCTGAACGATAAATATGCTCAAAATTATCTTGTTGCTGCTTAGTTAAACACTCCTGCAACTCTTCATAGTGATCATCAAACCAACAGGCTAAAGCTTGTGAAACTTTATGCTGCTGAGTAATAATGTCCGGAGAAATGGGGCGATTTACTTTATCGCGTAGGTTGTTTAATGTATCCAAATATTTAGAAGCTGTATAATTCAACACAGGAAGCAGCAAAACTATAGCGCCACCTATGTGAAAAACCTTGTTGAAACTAGACATATTATATCTTTTTTTCAGAATTATTTTATATTTACTGTAAGTTATATCATAAAATATCTTGGTATACCAAATGGCATCCCTAAGACAGAGATATATTAAAGAACTTTCTCAACTATCGCCTGCCCTATTGGAGCAGCTACGTATGCAATAGAACTTATGACTCCTAACCCAAGCAATGTTCCAGCTGCTAAGCATTGACCACTATTTTTACAACAAGTAACTGTGCGACGACGCTGTACGCGTGAAGAAATCTCCCTATCATTTTTTTCTTTTACTTTTTCAGTAACAGTTTCGCGAAAAGTCACTAGTGTGCCCTCAGGATCCTCGTTCATAAATTTCACAAAATCTTTTATGGGTAGACTCAATAAAGGATTCCTTACCCCTGGGGAGGTATTTGAACAAGCTTGGGCTACTTTCTGAATAATTAATTTTTTACGAGAACGAGTGTCAGATATCTCAGACATATCAATCGCATGTGTGTCATTATCTTCGAAAGGTGAAGGGGTAGAAAACAGAGATGATAACGCAACTACAGGTTGTAACACCAACAAAACAAGAGCTATTTTTTGCTTCATATTGTTCTCCAAAAATTTACTGCTTCACTGTATCAATAATTTTTTTCAAATGGGTAAGACCAGTACGCATATCTTTCCATATAGCCAACTGCTCATCACACAAGTCTGAAACACCAGCTATCTCCCGCTGTTTTTCAATACTTGTATGAACTTGCTGAATACATGCAGCCAAGGAAGCAAAGTTTTTTTCTTGCTTTTTATAACCTTGATATTTGTTGTACACATCCACACATACAGATTTAGCTGTCTCTCGTGCAATTTTTTTTTCAACTGAAGTATCATTACCCGTTAAGCTAATAGGAGATTTGTCAGTAATATGTTCATCTAGTGAAACAAGAAATTTCTGAATAGCAGCGCGCAATTGACAATGCTCCGGCACTGAAACCTCAGACATAGCACAATTTGTCAAACAGGTTAGTGCACCAATCATGACGAGATAGTAAACATTTCTCATTTTACTCCCTTGATAAAAACTTGATAAAAAATTATTATCCTTTTCCATCAAGATAGATGAAGGAGAAGCAAAAAGAAATATTTAAGAAAAAATAAAAAGTAATTAGAGAAGAAAAGAAAAGAAGTTAGTTGTTACCAGAAATAAAACTGGTGGAGGCGACGGGAGTCGAACCCGTGTCCGCATAATGTCAGGCTTAAAGCGCTACATGCTTAGTTCTTGAGAATAATGTGAAACCTTCCAAGAACAGAAAAAAATTTCACATGCTTGATGTTGTATACAATCACGCTACTACAACAAACGAATCTTACGTGATTGTTCCACAAAAGTTAATACGAACTAGCTCAATCCATGGACAGATTGTGCTAGTAAGGCTTAGGTTAAGAGCTTATGCAAAAGCATACTCTCTGCGAGCAGGTGCAACAAAGAATGCTGCAACAGACGCCAAGAGACTAGCTACAAAACCAGCAAACTGATTTACAGTTTTTGCATTTATTGTTTGAGTCTTTTTTTTACGAGCAGAAACACAAAGCTCGGCATGCTCTTCAAGACGTCAACCACACGTCGAAGCCATTACGCCCCCGAAAACTTCAAAGATCTATTCTAATAGTAACGTTATTATATTTTTTAGTCAAGTTATTCTGCCTGAGTGGTCACAACTATATCAGCAAAAGCAGTTGTATGTAGGGGTTGAGCAAAAGCATATGCACACTCTCCTTTTTCTATCAGCATAGATTTTAAAAAAGCTTGTACGCTATTCCAATCCCCTTCATAGTAACCTGTGAAAGATTGCTGATCCATGGGATAGATACCTGCTATAAATTTCAAGCACTTTGATTTTTCATGAAAAGTGAGAATATTCTGCCATTCTTTTTCCATACTAACCCACGACTTACCTTGAAACGCTTGCAAAAAAGGCAATGACAGTTGTGACTTGGGCATTATTTTCTGCAAATCCACATCTTTATCTAAAAAAGCAAGAAAATAAGCCGCCTTACGAGCAGTAGAGGTTACCGATGAACTATTAACAATCCCTCTTACGACCTGACTTGTAGTAAGTTTATTGCCATGCAGTAGAATTTTTTCTGCAATATTTTGGGGCTGCACATATTTTTGCAACGGCTTAGAAAGTAAACGTAAAGACTCTTCATCACCATAAGATCGACACACACAAAGAGCAGTGGTAAACCATGCTTGATAATTATCACACACCAAAGATTTTTTTAAGCTAAACTGTAATGTATTTTTATATAACTCTTGTGGGACTTGCTTGCTACCTAGTGTACTCGACTTACATCGAGATAGTATGGCTTCTATTTTGGAAGCATCAGCATGCCGTTCAATTCCCTGCTTCAACTGCACACGCGTCAT
>LFIK01005042.1_pt1 | contig 10629 bp, 12 predicted proteins | sample 643401 | NCBI WGS metagenome assembly LFIK01 (sample SAMN03777447, study PRJNA286221) | soda lake metagenome | biome: soda lake; feature: Kulunda steppe; material: water; isolation source: sample T5-Br brine of Lake Tanatar-5 | place: Russia: Kulunda steppe | collected 2010-07
CCTCCCTCCCCAGCGGGGAGGGAATGAGGGTGGGGAGAACGGGCGATGCAGATCATCGACGTCGCGGATTTCGGAAGCCGGGGGCGCCCCACCCTTGATCCCCCCCCCTGAGGGGAGGGAAATTGCGCTGATCAGTGCATCATCAGCACCGGCACCGTCATGCTTTCGAGAATGCCGCGCGTGGCGCCGCCGAGGATCAGTTCGCGCATGCGTGAATGGCCGTAGCCGCCCATCACGATCAGATCCGCACCGTTATCGGCAGCATGCGAGAGAATGCTGTCGGAGACGCTGCCGACATTGGTCAGCAGGCGCGATTTCGTCTTGATCCCGTGGCCGGCGAGCACCTTCGCGAGCCGCTCCCCGCGTTCACGTTCGGCTTCCGCACCGGTGGAGACCCCGACGATTTCGACGGTACCGGCCTGCTTCAGAAGCGGCATCGCAGCCGTTACGGCCTTGGCGGCGGTGGCGCTCTCGTCCCAGGCAACGATGACATGGTCGAGTTTCATCGGCGCGCGCTGGATATAGGGGACGATCAGCAGCGGGCGCCCGGAGCCGAACAGTACGGCCTCGACGAAAATCGGGCCGCCCTTGTCACGGTCGGAGCCGGGCTGCTCGATGATTGTGAGATCATAATAGCGCGCCATCCGTTCGATCTGCGCGGCGCTGCGATCCATCATGCCCTGCACCACGAAACCGTCGACGCTGACCCCGATCTCGCCGGCCTTGGACTCGTAGGAGGCGAGGCGGGCCTGGGCTTCCTCGCGGCTGGCCGCGCGCGCCTGCTCGAGCACGTCACTGGGCATTTCCGGAATGACGTAACTCGGCATGGTCGGATCAATGGCGATGCCGGCTGCGCGGGTATTGGCCCCGAAGGCCTTTGCCAGCGACGCTGCATAGGGCCCGACGGCCTTTGCCTCGGGGCTGAGAACGACGAATATTTCCTTGTAAGACATGCACTTTCCTCCTGTGGCCGACCGCCTGCAGCGTGCGGTTCGTCTTTGCGTGGCCTATCATGCCCCAACATGCTGCTGACGCCCAAGCTTTGCATTGATCTTTCGCAACGCTCGCAGCGCCACCGCGTTCCGTGGGGGCTCAACCCGAGAAGCCGGCGCGCACCAGCGCCTGCGCGACTTCCGTAAAGCTCTCGCGCGGGATCGGCTGGCCGATCTTGCCTTCGGTAATCAGGACCTTGAAAAGCTCGGGATTGTTGTCGATGGCGATACCGTTTTCCTGCGCGACCTCGCGGGCGCGGGCTTCGTTGTCGGCGAGCGCCTTGGCTGCGAGCATGGGCACGCCGGATTGCTCGGGCTTGTAGGCGATGCCGATCATGCCGCCGGGGCCTGCGATCCAGAGATTGGCCGCTTTCGGGCCCACCAGCCCGGCGGTATCGGCCATCTCCTTGCGGATGCGGTTGCGCTCGCCGCGCACATGCGGATCACCGAAGGATTCCTTCATCTCCCGCTTCATCTCGGTCTGGGTCATCTTGTTGTCGCGGGTGAAGAGGACGCGCGAGACGACGAAATCGATGGCCGCAAACAGGATCACGAGGAAGGTCGAGATCAGGATGATGTAGAGAATGATGGTGCCGCCGACATCGAAAATGCAGCCCATGCCGCAGGTCGGGGCCCAGAACACGTCATTGACGAAATTGCGCAGGATCACATAGAGGCAGATGAAGAAGATGATGATCTTCGCCGTGCTCTTGAGCAGATCGATCAGGCTCTTGAGCTTGAACATGTTCTTCAGCCCCTCCACCGGATTGAATTTGGCGAAGTTCGGCGTCAGCGATTGCATGGTGAAGAGAAAGCCGCCGACATCGAGCATCGTGGCGACCAGGGCGGAGATGATGGCGATGGCCATGACCGGCAGGGCGAGCTCGAACAGCAGCCGCACCGTCATGCGCGCCGCTTCGTGCAGCCTTTCATCGAAGGGCGAGGCATGAAAGGCGGGGTTGTCGACGAAGGCGATGGCGAAACTGTCCAGCGTCGCCTGATAGGTCGCGAGTACGTAAAACAGCACCGCGATCAGCGTCACAGCGCCGGTGACTTCCTGGCTGCGCGGGATCTGGCCCTTGTCGCGTAACTGTTTCAGCTTCTGGGGTGTGGGTTCGAGGGTGGCCTCTTCGGAATCGTCCTTGCCCGACATCTCCTGACCCTCCCGAGCCTATTCCCGTTCCTCCGCCATCAGGAGAAAAGCCTCGACGAAACGCATCAGTTCGCGCCAGTCGTCGAGCATGTATTCTTCGAGGAACATGGCGTAGAGCGGGATGAAGGCGCATACGCACAGGTTCTTCACGATCATGGTAAAATCCGAGACCTGGATCTGCTTGGCGATGCGGCTGGCAAAGACCAGTGACAGATCCACCACGATCAGGGCGATCATGATCGGCCCCGAGATGATGACGCCCAGGGTGAACATCCGCGTCAGCAGATCGCCGATCGCCGCCACCGTCGCCATCCCCATCGGCGGAGCGACGTCGGTGATGTTCATGATGCTGTAGGAATGGTAAATTAATTCTATCACTAATTGCAGTCCGCCGGCGACGACGAAGATCGCCAGGGAGGCGTAGAGCAGGACCAGGCCGGTGAGCGAATTCTCGTTCGCATTCACCGGATCGGCCACGTTCGCCATGCTGGCGCCGCGCGAGACGTCGATCACGTCACCCGCGCTCTGGATGCCCCAGAACGGAATGGCGATGAGGGAGCCCAGCAGCAGGCCGAAGACGAATTCCTTCACCATGATGGTCGCCATCATCCACAGGTCGGGATCGCCGAGCTGCATCAGTTGCGGCTCGATCAGCGGCACCAGCGGGATGGTCAGAACCAGTGCCAGCGTCGCGCGGATGGTGCCGCGCACGTTGAGGGCGGTGAACAACGGAAAGATCTGCAACACGGCCATGATGCGCGCAAAGCCCGTCGCGAAGGCCAGCCCCGTCCACATATAGCGCTCGAGCCAGGCGGTGACGATCTCGTCGAACTCCGTCATCGCCTCACCGGGTCATGGTGTGAAACGAGGCGAACAGCGTGCGGGAATATTCGAAGAGCGGCGCCGACATCGGCACGCCGCCGATCATCAGCACCGCCAGAATGACGATGATCTTGACCAGCTGCGGCAGGGTCTGGTCCTGGATCTGTGTCGCGGCCATCAGGATGGCGAGCAGTACGCCCACCACCATCGCCGCAATCATCGGCGGCGCCACGATGATCAGGCCCGTCAGGAAGCTGTCGTAGATCTGCTCGACGAGGCCGGACGATCCCATTCTATCCGCCCGGCACGTAGGAGAGTACCAGCCCCTGCAACAGCCGCGACCAGCCGTCGATGAAGACGAAGAGCAAGAGCTTCAGCGGTGTCGAGATCACTGTCGGCGACAGCATCGACATGCCCATCGCCACGATGATCACGCTGACCACGAAATCGATCACGAGAAACGGCAGGTAGAGCAGGAAGCCGATCTCGAAGGCGCGGGTCAGCTCCGAGATCAGGAAGGCGGGCAGGAGCACGACGATGTCGTTTTCCGCGACCTGCATCTCGACATCGTATTGCGCCCAAAGGACGGTTGTCGTCTCGACGAAGAAGGCCGTGGCTTCCGGTCTTGAATGCAGTTGCAGGAAACTGATCAGCGGCACAGTCGCTTCGAAGAAGATCGCCTCGAAATCGGCCATCGTCTCGAAACTCTGGCGCGGATCCGTGATGATCCCGTACATCTCGCGCAGGATCGGCGCCATGATGAACAGGGTGAGCACGATCGCCACCGTATTGATCAGCACGCCCGGCGGTGTCTGCTGGATGCCGAGCGCGTTGCGCACCAGAAAGAGAACGATGGAGATCTTGGCAAAAGAGGTGGCGGCGACGACCAGGAAGGGAATGACGGCGATGATCGCCGAAAGGACGATGAGCGAAAAATACGTCGGGATCGCCAGATTCGTCATCGCGCCAGCTTCGAGACCCGCACTCCGATGGCTTCACCCAGACGCACCAGCTCACCCGTGCCGACGCGGCGTCCGTTCGCGATGATGTCCACGCTCTGGCTGAGCGGTTTGCCCAGCTCGAAGACATAGCCGGAGGTCAGGCTTTCGAGCTCCGATAACGGGATCTCAAGCCGCCCCAGTTCGAAGACCAGCTGGACCGGGATCTCGTCGATGCTGCCTGTCGGTGCTGCCTGTTCAGGCTTTTCAGGTTGTTCGGTCACACGCGCATCCATTGAATAGGCGAGGGTGGTCGCATCCAGGGGTCGCAAAAGCGGCCCGTCGAGCGTCGGTTTGATGGTCTTCCAGTTGCATGTCTGGGCGAATCGCTCGGCTGTGATTGCTACAATCTTTTGAAAACTTAAAGTAGTATCGTCAAGTGAAATCCCACAACCTGTCTCCAGTGTCGCGAATTCCGCGAGTGTCAGACGCGTACAGCCGCAACGGAATGCAATGGATGTGGTCAGCTCTGCGAAGGGCGTGCGGGTGATCGGTCCGGCGATCAGGGCCGCGACGAGCTGCTCGCGCTCGATCGCATGGCAATCGAGGGCGATGGGAAAGCGTGCGCCGCCCTGGCCTGCGGCAGTATCGGCTGCTGCGGCTTCGAAGATGAAGGCGGGCCGCATGTTGATGCTCAGGCCGCGCTCCGCCGCAACCACGGCGATCTCCGCCCGGATCGCATGCGAGAAGGCGTCGATCAGATCATTCTCCAGCGCATCGATCAGGAGCGCCCTGTCGGCGGTGGATAAAGCGGTATCGTCGAGCATGGGATGGGCCCCGCGCAGCATCGCGGTGACGATGTCGTCGGGCAGCCAGAGGCTCGCGGCGCGATCGGCGCAGAGCAGGTCGAGCCGCGTCCAGCCGCCCTCCCAGGCCGCGAGCGCGGCGGGATCCGCCATGGTGAGGACGATCCGCCCGATCCCGGTCTCGAATTGCGGATTGGCCCGGTTGCGTGCCAGGCGACGCCAGTCCCCGACTTCGCGCGGGGAGAGGGACGGCAGTTCGAGGGGCTGGGCCAGGGCCGGGTCGATGCGTCGGAAGGGTGCGTTCATGACTGTTTCCAGCGTGGTTTGGACGGCATTTCGGTCTGGAGTTCTTCCTGCAACTCGGCTTCGCGCGCCTCTTTCTCGGCGAGTTCGGCATCGAAGGTGTCGAGCTGTTCGGCGGATTTCTCGGCGGCACGCAGGGCCTCATAGGCCTCGGCGACCTTTTTCTCCTGAAGCTTGATCTGGCGATCGAGGCGCAGTTTCGCGGTCTTGAGCTCGCGCAGTTGCAGATCGTAGAAATAGCGCTGGCGCTGGCTGTCGATCACGGCGGTCTGGGTGAAGGTATCGCCGGATGCGCTGCCGAGCCGGCCCGCCGCTGCGGCAGCGGCTTCGGCTTGACTGATACGCTGTGCGTTCTGCGCCATCTCCTGCGTGAGCGCGCCGAGGTTGTTGCGTTCGGTCTGGTAATCGCGCCGGCGCTGTTTCGTGCGCAGGGTGCGGATCGTCATCAGCTTCTGCAATTGCGCGCGCATCACACACCCGTGATCTCGCGCAGGCGCGCGATCGTATCGGCGAATTTCGCGATTTCACCCGGCTTCTGCTTGAGATGCGCCTTGATCGTCTCGATCTTCGCCACGGCCTCGTCATTGAGGGCGTCGGTGCCCTGTTTGTATTCGCCGACCTGGATCAGCAGTTCGAGCTCCTGGTAGCGGGCATAGAGCTCGCGCATCTTCTCGGCGGCGGCGCGGTGTTCGGGGGTGGTCACCTCGTTGAACAGGCGGCTTTTCGAGACCATGACGTCGATGGCGGGATAATGCACCTGGGCTGCAAGCTTTTCCGAGAGGATGATGTGGCCGTCGAGCAGGCTCTTGACCTCCTCCGCCACCGGATCCGAACTCATGTCGCCTTCCACCAGCACCGTGTAGAAGGCGGTGATCGAACCGACGGCGGCGGGGCCGGCGCGCTCCACCAGCAGCGGCAAGGTCGAATAGACCGAGGGCGGGAAGCCGCGCCGTCCCGGCGGTTCTCCGGCGGAGAGGCCGATTTCGCGCAGGGCGCGCGCCAGACGTGTCACCGTATCGACGAAGAGCAGCACCTTCATGCCGCGGTCGCGGAAATGTTCGGCCACTGCGGTGGCGGTGAGCGAGGCCTGCATCCGCTCCACCGAGGGGCGGTCCGACGTCGCTGCGACGATGACGGAGCGCGCGCGGCTTTCCTTGCTCAGGGCGTGTTCGAGGAAGTCGTTGACCTCGCGACCGCGCTCGCCGACCAGCGCCACGACGGTGACATCCGCCTCGCAGCGCATCACGATCTCCGACATCAGCGTCGACTTGCCGCCGCCCGCCGTGCCGAAAATCCCCATCCGCTGGCCGACGCCCATGGTCAGCAGGGAATCGATCGAGCGGATGCCGATCTCCATCGGTGTCTTGATCGGTTTGCGGGTCATCGGATCGGGGGCCTGCGCCGAGATCGGCCGTCGTTCGGCCTCGGGGCCGGGGCGTGGCGGTTCGGAGGCGCCGCCCCAATCCATGAAATTGCCCAGCGCGTCGATCACGGTTCCCAGCAGATGGTCGCCGCAGGTCACCGTCGGCGGACGGCGCAGGCCCACTACTTCAGTGCGCAGCGACAGGCCGGACGTGCCGCCATAGGGGGCGAGAAAGGCGGTGGCATTGTCGAGCCCGACCACTTCCGCGAAACGCGTTTCGGAGGTGTCGGGATCTCGCAATTCACATAATTCACCCACTTCCGCGCCCGGAAGTTCCGCGCGGATCAGCGGGCCCGTCACGGCGAGCAGGCGCCCCGAGGAGCGGCGCGTATCGATCCCGCCGACGATGCGTTGCAGCTTGGCGAGCTTGCCGGCAAAGCCGGTCTGGCGGTCGCCGCCACGACGTTCCGGCTGTTGGGAACCCGTCTTCGCCGCAGCGGGCGTCTGCGCCGACAGCCGGCGCTGCGCCTCGTCGTCCCGCGGCGGTTTCGGCGGTGCGCTGGTCTGGTCCATTCCGATTCCCCGATTGCGGCATCTGCGCGTGCCGATGGCGCGCGGTGCCCATTCCTCACTCGTCCAGGCTCTGCAGCCCGGCCTTCAGCCGCGAGAGCTGCTGGCGCATGCCGACATGGATGCGCCCCTTGGGGGTCTCGAGAATGATCTCGCCGCGTTTGAGCAGCGGATCAGCCTCCACGCCCTTGATCTCCGGCCAGGTGCCCGTCATCGGCAATTGCCGCAGCCCCTCCTCGAGATAGGGAACCTCGTCCGGCGTGACCCGGACCACCGCCCAGATGTCGCCTGCCGCATCATCGAGGGCGCGCCGCACGCAGCGCAGGGCGAGTTCGTGCTCGTCCATCTCGCCGAGCATGCGCTCGACGGCACCGAGCACGATGCCGGCGAGTTCTTCATCCGAGGCAGCGAGGCGCTCGCGCACCCGGTCGATGGCTTCGACGAGGGTTTCGAGCGCCTCCAGCCGGCCCTTCTCGAACCCCTCCTGATAGCCCTTCCTGCGGGCCTGCTCCTGCGCTTCGGCGACGCTGCGGCCCATGCCGTCATGCAGGCGCCGGGCCTCGTCGCGGAAGCGATCGGCGATGCGCAGAACCTTCATCTCCTCTGCCGAGAGCACTTTCGTGGCGGGCACGAAGACCGAACTCTCCGGTTGGGCCCCCGCAGCGCCTGCGCCCGGTTGTGCAGCAGCCTTCGGCTCCGCCGCCTGTGCCTGCGCCGCCTGTGCCTGCGCCGCCTGTGCCTGCGCCGCCTGTGCCGCCGCTGCCTCGGGCGGTCTCTGCACCGGCCTCTGGGGCGGTGTTCGCGGCGGCCTCTGAGGCGGCGTTCGCGGTGCCGCCCTGGGCGGCGGCTGCGCCGATGCATCGGGCGGCGTCTGCGGGCGCGGCGCTTGCGCCCCCGGATCAGATGCCGGCTGCGCTGCGGGCTGGGCTTCAGGCTGCGGGTTGGTCATCATCGCCTCCGGGTGAACCATCCTTGCCGACCGCGCTCTCGCCCGTCTTCGCCGCATCGGAGGCCGCATCGCCCCCGGCTGCGGCGGGATCGTCCGCGAGGCCATCGGCGCGCCATTGCGCTTCCGCGGCACGGACTTCCTCGGGGGAGGGCATGACGCTATGGCCGTTGCCGCTCTGGTCATTCGCGGCACGCGCGGCTGCACAATCCCCGATCACGCGGGTCAGGGCACGGGCGGCCAGGGTGGGCAGGCCGGTGATCACCGCATCGAAACGATCGGCAAAGCCGCGTGTTGCGATGTCCACCGGCAGATCAAGCAGCAGCGCGACGCAGGCCGCGCCGTCATGGCCATGGGCAGCAAGCGCGCGCACGAACATGCGTTTGTCCGCATCACTGATCGGGGGCTCGGCGATGAACTCGCGCAGCGCCTCGATGCTCTGCGTCAGCAGGGGTTTCTGGACCAGCGCGAAGGAGAGGGCTTCCTCGCCGTAGCCTTCGGCGAGCCGGCGCATGGCGTCGCGGCTCATCACGCGCGGCGTATCGGCGAGGCGCATGGTGGTGGCAAAGAAGCCGATGGCGCGCATGACGATCGCGGGATCACCGGGAATGCGGCGGGCAGCGGCGACCTGGCGCCGGGTCAGCCCGAGCCGCTCGCGCAGACGGGCGGCGAAGCGCCTTTGCAGGCCAGCGCGGGCATGGGCGAAATTGCTGATTGCGGCTTCCGGGAGGCCCGTCAGCGCCGCAATCCGCGCCTCGCCGAGCAGAGCGAGCAGGGCGGAGGGGTCCTCGCAGGCCGATTCCAGTATGATCGGCACACGCCGGTGGCGGGGGTGGCCGCTATCGCCTTCGCTGTCGGTCGTCAGGCGCGGTGAGCGCAGCCAGGCGCCGTCATCGGGATGAGCGGTTTCACCGCCCGGTTGCGGCGAAACGGTGCTCTGCGCGCGACCCTGTGCCGGCGTCATGACGCGCCTCGCGTAGCGGCGCGCTGGCGCCAGGCGAGGAATCCGGCACCCGCCGCCATGGCAAGCGCCGCTGCCCAGAAGATATAGGGGGCGATGCGTGTCATGAAGGGCAGGGGCGGCGCAGTCTCGCCGATCGGCGCAGCCGGCGCGTCCGGCGGTGACATGGCCATCAGATTCTGCGCCGGGCGCGTATCGATCACCGCATCCGCGCGGGCATCGTTCAATCCGGGATCAGCTTGTGCCGCAACTGCTGCGGGGCTTGCGGACATGCCGTGGGAGGCGTCGAAAAAGGCGACGGCGACGTTGCGGAAATCCATGCCCTGAACCGCATTGGCGACGAGCATGCGCACGCGCGTGGTCAGTGCTTCCGTATCGAGGCCGGGCGCATGATGGATCAGAATGGAAGCCGAAGGGCGGTTCATCGGCTGCCCGCGCAGATCGAGCTCGGGCAGGACGATATGAACGCGGGCATTGCGCACGCCGGAAATCGTGCTGATCGTGCGGGCGATCTCCTGATTGAGGGCATGCATGGTGCGGATGCGCTGTTCGTAGGGCGAGACGATCAGCCCGTCTCCGGGAAAGATCTCGCCCAGCGACTGGAAACGCTCCGCCGGCAGGCCGGCTCTGGCCAGCGCCTCCACGGCATCCGCCATCTTCGCTTCCTCGACCATGACGCGGAAGAGGTTGTCACTGACCTCTTCGCGTGAGGCTTCGATGCCGGCGCGGGCGAGCACCGCGATCATCTCGTTTGCTTCGCGCTGGGACAGGTTGCCGTAAAGCTCGACCTGGCAGGCTGCCAGGAAGAGACAGAGGGTTACAACGAAAGGGCGCAAACGGCCGAGCATCTCAGGATCGTCCTCATCAGCGGATTACGACCCTTGCTTGAGTTGGTTGAAGATCTCGTTAATTTTCTTCACCATACCGGTGACGTGCTCGAAGGCCGAGAGCATGCGCACCCGCGTCTCCTGGTGGGCGGCCATGTGCAGCGACATCATCATGCTGCGCTCGGTATTGAGCTTGTCGCCCTCGCGCGTCAGGGCGTGCACTTTGGAATTGTGCTCCATGGCCCGTTCCGGTGAACTCGGGCGCGGCTGCGAGATGGTATCGCGCAACTCTCCCATCACCTTGTCGAGCCGGGTGCTGAGATGGCTGATCTCGCTCGCGAAATCGATCGATTCGGCCTTGGTTTCGCCATTCATGCCCAAAGCCGATTGCACGACCGGGACCGCGCGCTGGCTGTGATCGGAGAAGATCGGCTGGATCCGGTCGGAATCGCGGGCGAGGCGCTGCTGATCATGCGAGGCGAAATGCCCGCGCTCGGCGCCGCCGCCGGCAGCCGGAGCGAAGCCGTCCCCGCCGCCGCCGCGCGCCGGTGCCGTCTGCGCGGCGTGGCGGTAGTTCTGGCCATGGGCTTCGCCGGCCCCGATCGTGGGGGGCATCAGCACCCGCATCATGTTGGTGCGCTCCAACTCCAGCGTGCGCTCGAGCCGGCGGAAATTGTCTCCGAAGGTGCGCAGATCGGCGCGGGGATCGAGCTCGCGCGCTGCCGGGGCCTTGCCGAGCGCTTCGCGATAGACCGTATTGAACGCCTGTGCGTCGCCACCCGCCGGATCGGCGCCCGGCCCCGGCGCGCCGACGTGAAAACCGCTGACGGATGCGGGTCCGATGGTATCCAAGCGGATCTCCCTGACGATGACGGCGACCATACGATGCGACCGGATTGCCGGGCATCGCCTGCCTGGGACGAAACGCATTCTATGATTGCGCATCGC
>LFIK01005043.1_pt1 | contig 10628 bp, 9 predicted proteins | sample 643401 | NCBI WGS metagenome assembly LFIK01 (sample SAMN03777447, study PRJNA286221) | soda lake metagenome | biome: soda lake; feature: Kulunda steppe; material: water; isolation source: sample T5-Br brine of Lake Tanatar-5 | place: Russia: Kulunda steppe | collected 2010-07
AATGGAATTGGCATTCAATCTATAGGGATTTTCCTATGGGGAGTTTAATCCCTAAAGAAATTACCGATCGAGTGAAGACAGATTTTGAGAATATGGGCATGAATGCATCGCTTTATGTATTTGAACCGTCTTATGCATTATATAAAGATATTTTAAATGATACATTGGATAAAGAAACCCAATCATTAATCGCTAAATTCCCTTGGCCAGAAATGCAATATATTACACAGAAGTTAAGTGGGAAATGGCATAATATAGACCTTAAGTATTCTTCTTTTAATGGCTATCCTAATGTCGAAATCCTTTATGGCATTCATTATGCAGGGTTAAAACCTTGGAAAATGCGACATCGTTCAATTAAGAATTTTGCAAGATTTGAAGATTACCGTTTATATTATCAAGTGTTCTTATCAATGATGGACTTAAATCCATCTTTATTTGACTCTAAAAAACTTAAACGTCTTTATAATCAAATATCTGAAATGTTAAAAGACGAAAAATATCAATTCAAAAGAACGAATCTAAATAATGTAAAGCATTTATTAAAAAAGCACTGATATCAGTGCTTTTTTAATGTTATTACCTTGACACGCATAGTAATATTTAGTAAAGTAAAGATAACTTAAAGAAAAGGAGAAATTGACATGCGAAAAGAATCTACAGTAGAGTTAATCTTTAATAGCGTTTCTCATGGTGCTGGAGTACTCATGGGTGTTTTTGCGTTGTCATTTCTTATTATCCAAGTTGACACTACGAATGCATTTTATGGCGTCTTAATTTTTGGGATTTCATTAATCTTTATGTATTTAGCATCAACCCTTTACCATGCTTTTCCACAATCAATGGTAAAAGTGCGTGCTATTTTAAGACGTTTTGATCACAGTGCAATATATTTACTAATAACAGGTACCTATGTACCGTTTATTTGGATTTTGATGCCAAACCAAACGGGTTATATATTAATGGGGTTTTTAATTGGCGCAAGCGTATTAGGTGTTTTAATGAAGATTGTTGTGTTTCATCGTTTTAAAGCCTATCATTATGTAATGTATCTTTTAATGGGATGGTCAATCTTAGCGATTTGGTCAGATATATATCAAGTGATTCCAAGTGATGCTTTAGTCTTTTTAGTCATTGGGGGATTGGCTTATACCATCGGCTTTATATTCTTTGTGCTTAAAAATATTCCTTACATGCACTTTGTTTGGCATTTATTTGTTATTACTGGGTCTTTAATGCATTTCTTTTCGATAATAAATTTAATATAAGAGGCGATAATTATGAAAAAAACAGGACTTATTATTGATTCAACAGTTTATATTGATGAATCAACGATTAAAGAAAACGATGTTGGGGTTGTATCATTAAATGTTTTAGAAGGCGATAATGTCTATAAAGAAACAGACATTACGCAACAGTTTGTGTTTGATGAACTTGATGCGGGTAAAAAACTGACGACTTCTCAACCTTCACCAGAATTATTTAAAGAAGCATTCAACGAAAAAATCAATAAAGGGTATGAAAAAGTATTAGTTATTACCATATCTAAAGGCATTAGTGGAACCTTTCAAAGTGCGCAGCTTGGAAAAGATATGTGTGATGACAAATCTAAAATCCATATTTTTGATACTTTAAATGCTGGCTTTGGAAATGAGCTTTTAGCTATGGAAGCTTTAAGGTTGATTAACGAAACCGATGATTCTGATCAAGTGATTAAAAAAATGAACACGATTATTGATAGTGCACGTCTTTATTTCACGGTAGAAAATCTGTTCTCACTTCAAAAAGGTGGAAGGCTTTCTAAAAAACAAGCGCTTTTAGGAACAGTTTTAAGAATACGTCCTATCATTAAACTTCACGAAGATGGAACCTTAAGCTTGGTTCATAAAGAACGTACAAGAACACGGTTAATGAACTATTTAATCAACAACATTAAAAAAGATTATGAGAACAAATCCTTCATCAAGGTAAGAATTGTTAACCAATTAAATGATGAAAGTGTTGCGCAATTAAAGAAAAGATTAGAAGAAACCTTTGATAACATCGACATTACTGTGACAAACTATATTGGACCTGTTTTCTCAATTCATATAGGGAAAAAAGGGTTAGGGGTTACTTGGTACTGTGAATAGTTCAATTAATGCATAAGAAAAACCGGCCAATTTGGCCGGTTTTATATTTTGTGGTTTAGTTAGTCTTCTAATAATTCATCATCTAATAGTCTTTGGTAGTAATTTGTTTCTAAGAAATATTGATTCATTTGTCGTTTGTGAATTAACTGGTTATATCTTTTATCAATACTTTCACCACTAATTGATCCTGTGCGTTTTACAATATTCATATCCTCATTAACTGCCATGAAATAATTATCGGTCATAAAACTACTATCGATAAAGAAGACAGTATTTTCAGTTTTCCTATCAAACACATCATAACCAATCGCATATTTATGGTTGAAATCAAGTCCAAACATATTCGCAATGGTTGGCATAACATCAATGTTTGAGAATGTGTGAGAAACCGTTCTACCATCTAATGAGGGGTGGTGAATGCTTAAAGGAACATTGTGCATGTTTAAACGTGTTTCATCGGTACCTTTCCATGTATCAATCTCAGAAATGGTATCACGATTCATACCGTATGCATAATGGTCTGATTGTATCCAAATGACTGTATCATCTAATAATCCTTCTGCTTCAAGTGTATCCATTAAATAGCCCAAGGCTAAATCGAAATCGTAATGTGCAGCGTGATGATAAACAATGGATTCGTCTTCTGGGATTTCTCGGTCATTTTCTTCATAAATTTCTATGATTTTATCATAATGTTCACTAGCTGTTTCATGGGTTTCATCATAAGGAAGGTGTCCACTAACTGTTAAGTAGTAAGCGAAGAAAGGTTCATCACTAATTACATCGTCTAATGTCTTTTCAAACATCTCAAGGTCACTCATCCATGGGGGTTGGCTATCTTCATATTCCCCTTCTTCAATCATTCCCATGGCATAAGCATCTTTATATTGATCAAAGCCGATTGCTGGGTGGAAATCGTTTCTCGGGTAGTAGTGATCGGTATAATTATGATGGGCAGTTGAAATAAAGCCTTTATCGTTAAATAATTGTGGGATAGTGTTAGGGAATGTATTATCGTAATAAGATGCCATTGATGTATTCACAACTTGCGTTGGATAAAATGATGTGAACGTCATAAACTCACTATCAGAAGTGTTTCTAGAATAAAGTGGGGCATAGAAATTATCAAAAAGCATTGAATTTTCTTCTAACATTTCACTATAATTAGGCATAAAATCAGGATCAATGCTATAAGTATCTAAACTTTCCGCTTTAATAAAGATAAAGTTTTTTCCTTCAAAGCGATTCGTCATATAATTTGAACTTGGGGTTTCTCTATTGTTAAAGAAGGTTTCTAACTGTTCGTCTTTCGTTGGTTCTTCTCTATCAACGTCTCTAAAGATATTTTGAATATCTCTTCTTGTGTAAGTTAAAAGCCCAAAACGATTTACAGAATGATGTGGTGAGAAGTTTTCTTGATAGAAATCTCTTTCAGAATAATAAAAATCATCATCTTCAACGAGTGGTGCAGAAGAAATGGTTTGAATACTTATAATCATAAACGTTAAAGTAAATAATGTCATATAAATAGGAATGCGATAATTCTCATATCTAAAGTCAAATAATTTGGAGAACCATTCAGACTCTTTGAAAAACATAATACATACGGCTACAGGCATAACATATATTAAATGCACGAATGATAAGCTGTTTATTATGACCGTTAAGAAATCCGCACCAGCTCGTGCGTTAGTAATCATTCTTACTGTAAAGAATCCTTCTGATACGTTATAAAATAAATTTTGAGTAAAGTAAAAAACACTCAATAGAATTAATACTATAAAAAATGCGTTTCTTGCATGTTTTGGTTTTAAAAATTTCAAGAATAATACTATAAATGCCGCATAAACAAATGAGAATGAAGCGACTCTAAAATAGTTCCAAGATAAATTTAAGTTGATTGTTCCATAACGAAATACAGTCTCCATAATCAATATTGCGGAGCCTAATATTCCTAAAACGATGAGTGTTTTCATTAAATTATCTTTATACATAATACCACCTAGTATCTTTATGTGTTTATTTAATTATATAATAAACACTCTTTGATACCAACACATAATAACAATTATCACGACTTTTTTAAAATAAAACACTCAATTCATGATTTATGGCTTGACATTAATATACTAATTGCATAAAATGTTTATAGTCTTTTAAATATGGCGGCTGTGGTGAAGTGGTTAACACACCGGATTGTGGCTCCGGCATTCGTGGGTTCGAGTCCCATCAGTCGCCCCAAATAATGGGCTATAGCCAAGTGGTTAAGGCATCGGACTTTGACTCCGACATCAGTGGTTCGAATCCACTTAGCCCAGCCATTTTTTTTGCGGGTGTGGCGGAACTGGCAGACGCGCTAGACTTAGGATCTAGTTCTTCGGAGTGCAGGTTCGATTCCTGTCACCCGCACCATAATGGAAATAAGCACAACTTAGTTGTGTTTTTATTTTACGACTGTTTTAATTTGAATATCAAACAATTTTTAACATTTTATTAATCTAAAAATGTTACAATAACAATATATATAATTTGAAAGGAGATTTATGATGATTATAAAACCATCCATTCGATCTAATGTATTTACAAATGCGCATCCACATGGATCTGAATGGTTTATTAAAAAACAAATTGATGAGGCAAAAGGAAAAGACACATTTAAAGGTCCTAAAAACGTTTTAATTATAGGTGGGTCTTCTGGCTACGGCTTAGCATCCCGTATTGCGCTCGCTTTTGGAGCAAACGCAAACACAGTGAACGTATCATATGAATCCCCACCTAAAGGAAAAAGAACTGGAACAGCTGGGTGGTGGAACAATATATTTTTCCAAAAACAAGCAAAAGAAACGAAAAATATTCATAAAGATTTTGTAGGCGATGCGTTTTCTAAGTCAATGAAGGAAGATGTCTCTAATTACATAAAAGATACGCTTGGAAGTGTTGATTTAATCATTTATTCTTTAGCCGCAGGGGGTAGAAAAGATGATCAAGGTGAGTTAGTGCGTTCGTCGATAAAAACCATTAAAGAAAGTGCGGAAGGCAAAACGATAGATATCGCAAAACAAAAGGTTAAAGATTTAACCGTAGAACCAGCCAATGAACAAGAGATTTTAGATACTGTCTTTGTTATGGGGGGCTCTGATTGGGAAGAATGGCTGCATACATTAGATGAAAAAGCATTGTTAAGTGAGAAAGTTAAGACCATTTCATATACATATGTAGGAGGCGAAACTACAGAAAAGATATATCGTGGTGGTACCTTAGGAAAAGCGAAAGAAGATTTAGAAAATACCTCTAAACGTCTACACGCTTTATTAAAAACTAAATACCATGGAGAAGCACTGATTTCATCTTCTAAGGCCGTTGTGACTAAAGCAAGTGTCTTTATCCCGCAAATGCCTATTTATGTATCATGCTTATTTGATGTGATGATGGATGAAGGGGTTCACGAAAGTATTTTAGACCATAAATATCGTTTGTTTAAAGATATGATTTATGGATCTAAAAGAATGATTGATGGCAGTGAACGCATTCGTTTAGATCACGCGGAGATGGAGCCTTCCATTCAAAAGAAAACATCGCAAATGATGAATGAACTTGATGAAAAAAGCTTATTTGAGCTAAAAGGAACAAAAACTTTCTTAAAAGACTTTTACCAAATGAATGGCTTTATGTTTGATGAAGTGAATTATGAAGAAGAAGTTAATTTAGAAGCCTTATCAAAACTAAACCCTGAATAAGATAGCGTGTTTATAATTTAATTACTGCGCCCTAAATATTGGATATCAAGATTCCAATGATAGGGTGCAGTTTTATTTTATATACTTTGACAATTTGTCATTGTAATGATATTCTTAATATAAAGTTAAGGATACCCTTAAAATAAGGAGAATGACTATGAAAAAATTACTTTCAATTGGGTTGATTTTAAGTTTTGTATTGTTGTTAGCTGCTTGCGATACAGAAAATGAAAACGACAAACTAAAAGTTGTCACTACGACTACTTATATTTTTGATATGTTAAATAACATTGGTGGAGAACATATTGAGGTTTACGCTTTGATGGATGTTGGAGTAGATCCTCATGATTTTCAACCTCGCCAAAGTGATACATCAAGCATTCAAAATGCTGACTTGGTAGTTGTTAATGGGCTAAATTTAGAAGAGCGTATGGGTGAAGTGCTTTCACGTATGGATGAAGATAAATTATTGGTTTTAGGCGATCATGTTGCAAGTGAAAAGTTGCTTTATGAAACAGATAATGTAATTGATCCACATATTTGGTTTGATATAAGTATTTGGCAGTCTTTAAGTGAGATTGCAGGAGAGAAATTACAAGCAATGGATCCTGATAATGCTGAATATTATAGAAATAGAACTATTTCTTATATACAAGATTTAACAGTGTTAAAGACATATGTAGAATCTAGAGTATCGGAACTAGATGAATCAAAAAGAGTGCTTGTCACAGCGCATGATGCGTTTGCTTATTTTGGCGAAGCGTATGGCTTTGAAGTGCACGCAGTACAAGGCATTTCAACCGCTTCAGAAGCAAGTATTTCGGACATCGAAACCCTCGCAAAGTTATTGGTAGAGTTAGATGTGAACCGTGTATTTTGGGAAAGTTCTGTTCCTCAAAGTACTGTGGATGCTTTAGTCGAAGCAACCTTAGATTTAGGGCATGATGTGAGTGTTGGTGGGCAACTTTATTCTGATTCAACCGGTGATAAAATGAATGGACATGAAACCTATATACGTACGTTTCGTGCCAATATTGACACCATCGTAGATGCCTTAGGAGAGTGATTGTATGGACTATGCATTTAAAGTAGAAGATTTAAGTGTTGCATATGATAAAAAACCAGTTTTATGGGACATTGATTTAAAGATTCCTAAAGGAATCCTTTTAGGCATTGTCGGGCCTAACGGAGCAGGAAAATCAACGTTGGTCAAAGCGGCTTTAAACTTAATTAAACCACTCAGTGGATCTATATTATTTTTTGATCAACCCTATAAAAAAGTGGTTAAAAATATTGGCTATGTTCCACAAAAGGGGAGTGTTGATTGGGATTTTCCAACGACTGTTTATGATGTGGTTTTAATGGGAAGGTATGGCCATATTGGCTGGATAAAAAGACCTTCAAAAAAAGATAAAGAAGCGACCATTCAAGCGTTAGATAAAGTTGGAATGCTTGAATATAAAAATCATCAAATCTCAGAACTTTCTGGGGGGCAACAACAACGTGTTTTTCTAGCACGAGCATTAATACAAGATGCGGATATCTACTTTATGGATGAGCCCTTTCAAGGGGTTGATGTTAAAACGGAGAAAGCTATTGTTAAACTCTTAAAAGAGTTAAAGGCTTTAGGAAAGACAGTCATCGTTGTTCATCATGATTTACATACGGTTAAAGCGTATTTTGATTGGTTAACATTATTAAACATAAAAGTCGTAGCGCATGGAACCGTTGATGAAGTCTATACCCCTGAAAACATTAAAAAAACGTATCAAGCAGACTCTTTATTGTCTTTAGAAAGTGATTTTGATGTTTGATCTATCTTATACACTGACTATTGTGTTAATTGGCACAATGGTTTTAGGCGCAATTAGTGGAATGCTAGGGGTATTTATTGTCTTAAGACGTCAAGCATTAATAGGAGATGCACTCTCACATGCGGCATTGCCAGGAATAATGATTGCTTATCTATTAGTTGGGGTTAGAAGTTTGGAAGTTTTATTAATTGGGGCTTTTGTTTCGGCGAGTCTTGCGATGATTCTATTGAATGTCATTAAAAAATATACAACCATTAAATTTGATGCGTCGATGGCCTTGATTCTTTCAGGGTTTTTTGGATTTGGACAAATGTTACTTTCGCATATTCAAAAGTCAGGCGCAGCATCACAAGCAGGGCTTTCACGGTTTATATTTGGTCAAGCCGCTACGATGTTAAGAGGAGACGTTTTAATCATTTTAAGTGTTGCGTTTGTTGTTTTATTATTAATCCTTTTATTTTATAAAGAGTTGAAATTATATATTTTTGATGAAGCATTTTTTAAAGCACTCGGGTTAAATGAAAAACTAACCTCTACATTACTCACTATGTTAGTTGTGATTGTGATTGTGATAGGGATTCGCATGGTTGGGGTTATTTTAATGAGCGCTTTAATCATTGCCCCTTCTGTCGCATCAAGACAATTATCTGATCGATTTTCTGTGAATTTTATGCTTTCAGGGTTAATTGGCGCATTGAGTGCAGGGGTAGGGACTTATTTAAGTGCCACACGCGCAAATCTTCCAACGGGCCCAATGATTAGCGTGGTTTTAGGAACATTCGTGTTATTTGTTTTGTTAGCTTCTCCAAAACACGGTTTAATTAAAAGACATATACTCGTTTATATGTATAAGTATCAGATTAGAAAATATAGAAAATTAATCCATTTATACGAAAATCCTAGTGAAACTGAACTTAATCCAACGGAGTACAGTTATTTTATTGATAACAATTATCTTAAGTTAGAGAGTGGCCAAATTATGCTCACTCATAAGGCGTTAAAAAAAATCCGCAGTATAAAGGCGGTGGATTAGTATGAATATTGAAATTTTATTGACAGCACTTATTACCGCAATGGCGACTTCTTTAGTCGGTGTATTCTTAGTGTTAAGACGCTTAAGCATGTTGACCGATGCGATTAGCCATACGGTTTTATTAGGGATTGTTTTAGCGTTTATGGTCGTTGGAAATCTTACAAGTCCATTTTTATTAGTAGGTGCCACATTAATGGGAATATTAACAGTCTACTTCATAGAAATATTGATTAAGACGAAACATATTAAAGAAGATGCTTCAATTGGGGTTGTTTTTACGTTATTATTTGCGATTGCCATTATAATTATCAACACGCAATTTAGAAATGTACATCTTGATGTGGATATGGTCTTGTTGGGAAGTTTAGAATTTATTATATTTGATCGTTTAAGTATTGGCTTCATAGATCTACCAATATCCCTGTTCATTATGGGGATTGTACTAATTATTAATGGAGTATTAATCACTGTGTTTTATAAAGAAATTAAACTCGTAAGTTTTGATTATGCTCTTGGCTCTGCATTAGGGTTTATGCCGCTACTTATTCATTATGTCATGATGAGTACTGTTTCATTAACTGCCGTTGCGGCGTTTAATGCAGTAGGGGCTATATTAGTGATTGCTTTTATGATAGGCCCACCAATCACAGCGTTATTTTACACAAAAACCTTATTTAAAACATTGATTCTAACGCTTATTATTGCATCGTTAAATGCTACACTAGGGTATTTTATTTCTTATTTTTTAGATGTCACCATTTCAGGGACGATTGCATCGTTGATTTTGTTTAGCTTCTTATTATCTTTAGTTTTTGCACCGAAAAAAGGTGTCGTCGGAAAAATGTTCAAACTCAGACAACAAAAAGAAGTCGTAAAAATTGCCACATTAATTGTTCATATCATTAATCATAGGAACACAAAAAATGCGACAGCAGAACTAAATCCTAAGACGCTACATAAACACATGCATTGGAAAGAAAAACAGACTCAAAAACTCATCTTAAAAGCAAAGAAACAAAAATTGCTTTATATCGAAAATGAGATGTTAAATTTAAGTCAAAAGGGAAAAGCTTACTATAATTCTTTAGAGTTTATTAATGGAGGGGAAACATGATGCATCAAGCCGAAGAAGATTATTTGAAGTTGATTTATGAATTATCTATTGAAACCAACGTAAAGTATATTAAAACCTCTGATTTAGCTGACAAATTTGGCTACACCATACAAAGTGTAAATGAAATGGTAAAAAGATTGGATAAGAAAAACCTTTTAAACTATGAACCCTATAAAGGGATAAAATTGACTGATAAAGGAAATAAAGAAGCCATTAGAATGACCAGAGCACATAGAATATGGGAAGTTTTCTTATCAGAAAAATTAGGGCTTAGTTGGGAATCATTACACGATGAAGCAGAAAATTTAGAACACGCAACAAGTGATAAAGTGTTAGAAAAATTATATGCTTTTTTAGGATATCCTAAATACTGTAATCACGGAAATCCTATTCCTGATCAATACGGAAAAGTCGAAAGACCGGCTTTAAGTCCCTTATATGATCTTAAAGAGGGAGACCGTTTCATGATTAAACGGGTGTTAGATCATAAACCTTTATTAAAACACTTAAATGCAATAAACCTTGGACTCAATGAATCATTAAAGGTTCTAAAAAAAGAATCTTTAGGGGATATTATATATATTGAAAAACTTGATCAATCCATCCCTATTGCGAAGCGTATTGCGAAAATGATATTTGTAGAAAAAAGAAGCGGATAATTTATTTCACCGCTTCTTTTTCATTGATAGGTTTATATTTTTCATGGAACTTAATCTTTTCTTTCAATAAACTTTCGAGTTCAAATGTCATTTGAAATAAAATCGCTCTAGTTTCAAACGCATCTCTTGTGTCTGGGAG
>LFIK01005046.1_pt1 | contig 10626 bp, 12 predicted proteins | sample 643401 | NCBI WGS metagenome assembly LFIK01 (sample SAMN03777447, study PRJNA286221) | soda lake metagenome | biome: soda lake; feature: Kulunda steppe; material: water; isolation source: sample T5-Br brine of Lake Tanatar-5 | place: Russia: Kulunda steppe | collected 2010-07
CATATGCCGGATCCAGTCCATATGCCCTGTCTGATCCATACGCCGGATCCAGTCCATATGCCCCGTCTGATCCATATGCCGGGTCTGATCCATACGCCGGATCCAGTCCATATGCCCCATCTGATCCATATGCCAGATCCAGTCCATATGCCCTGTCTGATCCATATGCCGGATCCAGTCCATATGCCCTGTCTGATCCATACGCCGGATCCAGTCCATATGCCCCGTCTGATCCATATGCCGGGTCTGGTCCACACCGGGTCCAGTCCATGCCCGGTTATTCCATGCCTGATTTAGCCCTGAGTCAACCCTTTTGAGCCTCTGGTGGGCTGTGCGGGGCCTGAGCAAGCTGGACATAGGGGGCGCTGCTGCTGTGACGCCTGATGTTGCCTTGCTGCACACAAAACCTGGACCCTCGCCACCAAAAATGCCGCTCTTTGAGACCCAGGCCCGTCCTAGTGCTGTGCTGGACATGTGAGGTGATCGCACTGTGCGGAGCGCCAGAAAACGCTGCATATACTCAAGCTCAGATTGAGTGCTAAAGCCCAGCGGCAACACTGTGGTAACGCAGGAGTAGCGCCAGCCCCTCTTTTAAGCCAACTTTTATGCATGCACGGCCCTGCCCCCTCGTGCGCGCATGCACGAACACGCATGCGCCCGAGCACTCGCACCATTGGGTTGGCGCACTCACATGCAAGCGCTCATTCATGTGTGCAATAAGTGTGCGTGCAGGGGCGGAGCCGCAGGCAGAGCACGTAGCCTCGGTGGGGTGGAAGGACCTGGACCTGGCCGTCCTGCTGCGCTGCTTCTGTGCAAAGCAGCAGCGCCACTACCTGGTGCGCAATGTGTCTGTGCTTGCGGCAGGGCCCTAGCACCTGGGCATGTACCGCCCCACTCATGTGCCTACCCGACCTGTATTGTGGCCCGCACCTGTACCTTGAGCTGCGCCCTATACCTTCAGCCGCGCCTATACCCTGCCTGTGCTGTGTACCTTGCCTGTACTTTGAGCCGCGCCTGTACTCTGCCTGTGCTGTGGGCCGTGCCTGTACTTTGAGCCGCGCTTGTACCCTGCCTGTGTTGTGGGCCGTGCCTGTACCTTGAGCTACTGCTGGAATTTTACCTTTTCTTTTCTCGTGAGGCGCATGTACAAGGGTTCACGTCAGCAGTGCGTGCAGGAGCGGGCATGTTCATGATTCATGGATGCACATGCGCACGCCTTTGAGGTGTGCAGAGCTTCAGGGCCAAGCATGGGACCCAAATGCTGCATTGATGCAAGCAGGTGCTCGGTGCTCGCGCCTGGGCCCATGTGCACCCAGACAGCCAGCATCAGGGCGGAGATACACCAAATGCTAATTGGGGCACCATCCCAAAGCGACCTCCGTTGAGGGCTCCTGCGTACTCTGTAAAAGGCTACTGGGCATACCTCCACGCGCCCTCTTGCGAACCTAGTTGAGGGCTCCTGCATTTTCTGTCGCGCACCACACAGGTTGAAGTTGGGCTGGAGGAGCAGGCAGCCCTGGCTGCGGAGGCAGAGCTGGTGGCGGGCCAGGAGCAGCAATCAGGCACATATGGTGGCGCCACCGCTGCCTCCGCAGCAGACGGCACTGCCGCTGGCGAGGGCGGCACAGCAGCCAGGGCATCCCAGCCACCCATGGCTGATGGCTTTGGTACGCTGGGCAACGGTCAGGCCACGGCGGAAGCGGTAGCGGAGCCCCGGACTGCAGAACACCCGCCGCAAGTGCCTGTGTTCAGCGGCGACTCGTTTTCCTCGGAGGCCTTCTTTGCAAGCGGCCACAGCACAACGGCAGAAGCAGGGAACCCGTTTCTTGTGGGGCCACACGGCCTTGAGCAGGATGGCGGCAGTGCAGGTGATGGCGGGAGGGGTTGAGAGGGGAGGCTACGTGCCAGCAGGGTTGCTGCTGGCTGGGTGCATATACTCTTGCCACCTCGAGGGGGTGCACTCTCACTGGCAGGGATTGGGAGTCCATAGGGCAACTTTCCTTCATGAGCTCGCAAATGTGCCTTAAGGCACAACAAGGCGCTTTGTGTGCCAAGGCTGGAGTACTTGTTTTCTTGCAGAGCCTTTGTGGGGATGATCGATGTATGCCTCATGTTTTCCCTGATGTTTTCCATTCAAACTTCCTTCTGTAAATCCCGTGCCCTCTGCCTCCTGTGCACTCTTCTGCTGTGGCCTTGCCGTTTGCTCCTCCGAGGTGGCCGGCCACCTGATCCAGAGCAAGCAAGGGAGCTCCTGGGGCCTGGAGGCCTCGGATGTGCTCGACAGGAAGTGTCCAGGCAGAGTCCCTGACCTGTCGTGAAGTCCCCCATATGTGTGTACACATTCCCGCCTCCACCATGTGCGTGCTGCAGGGAGCGTGGATGCCCACAGCGTACTGCAAGGGTCAGAGGGTGCCGGCGAGGGCAGACCCAGCGGCCTCGGAGTGCCCAGAGGCCTGCCAGCGTCGCAGGGGGGGGATGGCACGGGGGCTGAGGCGAGCAAGGAGCGGCAAGACGTCGCGCCCTCAAGAAATGAGGCTGCAGAACCGTCTTAAGCAGCATAGCCTACGCTGAAGGGATGAGGCCACTCTGTAGCGCAGGGGAGGATTGGGCTGTTGGATTAATGTAGCCGCGTGCCAGATCCTTAACATTGTTATGCCAAGTCACTGTCATTGGCCAATCAACAATCTGGCGCACAATTATTGAGAAGAGAGGTGAACGTCAGGCCTTACCTGCCGGTAACCTGGCAGTGCCTCGGCTCGCCCAAATCCCAAAAGCCATGCTCAGCTTGGCAACCGAGAAATTGGTTCCGGTCATCATGATGGTTCTGACGGATCTGACAAAGACTGTAACAAAGGCAACGCTAGTCCCTGGTGGCTCACTACAAACGGGCAGTGGCCAGCTTAGCTTGAAGCCAACTTGGCACGGGAAGGCTAGCAAGTTAAGTCAACAGCTGACCTGGCTGGTATTGATTCTTCATCTCAGCAGGAAAGAAAAGACCGCCTTTGACTGTGACAGGAAGAGCTATGCAGGCAGCAAGACGCTCCCTGCATCAAGGTTAGGTTAGGTTAGGTTACATAGCTGTATCTGCCGAATGACTCATTTCCTCGGAGGGCAGCTTAGCTGAAGCCAATTGGGCCTGCAACAAGTTTACAAGTTTAAGTTTGACCTTCAGCCAGGTAGTTTGACTGATCAGGTTGCTGGTGAACACCAGCCATCAAAAGTTTAAAAGTTTAAAAAATTCAGCCAGGTAGTTTGACTGATCAGGTTGCTGGTGAACACCAGCCATCAAAAAAACATCCATAAGCTCTGAAATAAAATGATAGGAATCATTAGTTTGGGCCTGCAGCCGAGACCAATAAAAGCAAGCTAGGTAGTGTTCTGAGGTCTAGGCACAGCATTCAAGGCACTCATGCACAAATAAGGTTAGGCCTTTGGTGTCTGCCTGGCTAATAAAGACTCTTAGCCTGTTTGAGCTTCTAGAAGGGGCGCGGAAGAGGTGGTGGTGCTTGATGCGCAAGTTTGCCAAGTCAGCACTTGGGTAATCTAAGAGGATGTTCTTCATCTTGCACACAATGCCAGTTGCATTTAGGGCAGATCCTGAGCTCATAAGGAACTCTGTGTTGCTGTTGCCTAAGTTACCTCCCTGCATCAAGGACAAGGAGACACATTGACCCGAAGTGCCGCGAGTCTCCCTCATCAATGGAAAAAGATAAGGTTAAGGTATGGAAAAGATAACTACTATTACTACTAGTAGTGAAGATCCGGAGGGTGGCAGGCTGCCCACTGCCCCAGACTTAAGTCTTGAGTTAAAAGTTAAGGGGTTAATCGCCAGCCAGATCGTTTGGCTGACTGGTTTGTTGCTGGTCTTCGCCAGCCAAAAAAATAGTCCATAATGTCCGAAATGAAATGGCAGAGTCTATTGTGCCGTTGAGAAAGAAAATCAAAGACAGTTTGACTAGGCAAGGCATGTGGAACATAAGGGGCCTCCATAGAGAAGGATTAAGTCTTGAGAGCATTTTGTTCGACAGCTCAACAGAAGAAAGTTTCTTTGAGTGCGTCTTGTTGTAGTCAGTTTGTGCACACTAGAGTTCAAGGTGGTACAAAATGTTGGAGGTAAAGATTCCAGTATTTGACCACTATCAGGTCTACCTCCCTCTCATTAGCTTTGAGATCGCGAGCTCTGCGCAATTCCCCATGAGATCTAGTGTGCTGCACCTGATGTAAGTGCAGCAATTGAATAAGAGTTGAAGCCGGCTGAAGCCATAGTTTTCCTGTCTGAACGGACGAACATAATCAAAAGCAGGGTCGTCTCAAAACTGTCAAGCATGGATTGCCTACAGTCTCTTCAGCTGCTTTTCAATATCCTGCTGAAGCTTGGGCATCTTGCCCTCAAACTCTCGACCACAGGCATCCACACACGAGTTGAATACATCCTGTAAAAGCAAGTTAGCAAAAATGCTTAGTGCGATGCTGAAAGAGAGCCCCAAGACTCTAAAGGGTGTCAGCCCTCTCGTCGAGTAGTGTACCCTGCCCATTCCTAGCACAGCAAATGTTGACAGCAGAGTTCGCACCTGTGCTTTGCTTGCATCCGAAGGTGATGGGTCAAGGCCTCCTGTCTCCTGCAGCACAGCCATTGGACAGGAATTCAAGACGTACATGGCATTGCTGTAAAGGATGGTCAAGAATTTATGGAGCTCTGCTTATTTCTAATTCATCATATTATCTGTGACTCTTGAGTCAGACTACATGACATCCATGCCAGCAAGCACCATATTTCAGTCTGCTCGATGGACAAGTCTCTGCCCATACCTTTACCATCACCACATGCATGCTGATATTCAAACCTTGGGTTTCAATTGTAGTTCAGATATACCTGTCATATCCTGCCTCTGCTACAAGTGCCTGGACTTACCCTTGCAGTGTCCTGGCAGCGCATGGCACAACGTTGGAAGCGTTCCTGTGGCAAGGGTGGATACATGGCATGAATGTCAGGTCATACCGCACACTTGTACGTTCGGTCATGCGCACTTATGTGTGTGTGTGCGCACATGCGTGCGTGCGTTGACCAAATTTCCTTCAGATCTTCAAGCGACCCACGGCCGTGCCAGTAAGCAAGATCACCTGAAAGTCGCTCATCACACTCTGGATGATTTTTTGCTGCTGTAATGACTTCCCTGAACAGCGCTCAACACTGCGACAAGCGTTGAACAGCAGAGGTGAGTGGTGCATGCTGAGCTTCACGGTGAGCTGTGGGAAGTTAGCAGCCACAGAATGCACTGATCCCAGGCACAGCATCTAAAAGGGCATGCGTTTCATTTGCTTTGATACATCAATGAAAATGCATGGCAGTAACATGCATCCCTATGTGCAGAAGTTGCACATGCATGCGTACCAGTTCTGGATTTGCTCAGGCCGAGAGTTAGGATTATCACAACAGTCTGCACAGCACAGAAAAGCCTCCTTCTGTGATGGGATTAGATAGTTCCGCCCCAGGCTTTGCATCATGCCGTCCACAGCAGTTTGCACATCTTTAACCCCCTGAGGTTGCTGCATCGTGTTCAAACTTAAACGATTCAATTTTTTTCGGGCGAGACCCTATCCGGCGCAGGCATGAGCAAACATGCAATAATTCAGCTTGCCACCATAATCAATGTGAGTTTGTGACTTGTGACAGTGACAAATCTCAGTAGTCGCCATCAGCTGCATTAATTAAGGGACACCTGCAACACAATCTGCATGGGTCAACCTATGCGGATTTCAGGTAAAACCAAACAAGTTGAACCATCTCTGCTGCTGCAGGGCTTGGCCAAACGATCCCGGCCCGTTCATGGTGCTCGGGCCAAGCTAGCATATGACCTTACTGCGCTTCTCTCCTGCGCCCGGCCTTGTGTGATGCTAGGTCTGTGCTGAGGCTCCTGCCTCCTGATTGATTTGTCATTTGCAGTCAAATGCACACTGACACGGAGGGTCCTTGCCAGCCCTGTCGTCACTTGAATTGCTTGAACTGACTCCTGTGGTTGCATCTTCCTCCTTTTGCAACAAGCCATGCCTGTGTGCAGCATGCCCCTTGCGGGCAAAGGTGCTTGGATCTGTCACAAAACTTCAGTATCACGCAAGGCAGAAAGAGTCAGAGGTCGCACATGCAAAACTTTGCAACGTTCATGTGTGCGTGTACATGACATCATGTAGTATTATGCATATCATGTCGTTATGGGGTGACACCGTGTGGATTACTCTGCAGATTATATCAGGCTTGACCTAGAAACATTGGTGCAACTCGTACTCCGTATCAACGTGACAGAGGCATTGCAGGCTCGTTGTGAGTGATCCTCTGCGCGTTTGAAGTGCAAGCTCTTTTTGCCTATAATTACAGGGCTATGTAAAAACCAGCTTAATCATGCTGAAGCTGTCTTCATAATTCGTTTAATTTACAAGACTTCGCTTTGTTGTTGATGCGTGTCTCGAGCCTTGTCTGCTTGGCACTTCATGACACATGCAAAAGACGGTTTATGCTCTTGTGCGGCATTGCGCAGGGTGTGTGCTTACGCACAATGGATGCCATTACATAGCAAATCACCCTGGTTTGCTGCAGCACCTGGGCCTCCTGCTGTCCTCAGAAAAGCAAAATTCCCTATCAGCCCATGAGTGCCAAGATCTTACTCCAGCGCTCATTGGGTTCTCCGAATCAGGGCGCTTGGAGCTCAACCTGCTTGGCACAGACCATGTACAGGTAAGCAATGACAATGCCTGCCTGCAATGGCCTGGGCCTTGCGATCTGGCCCAGTGAAACGGTCCAGTGGCCTCATTCTTGGCCGTATGGTGTAGCCTCTCGTTTGCTGGGTGTTAGCATTTTTGCCCTCCCGGCGGGGAGGCTCCCGCCCTCGCTGCCTTGCCCTTGTCTTGGCACCCAAAGCACCATTTTTCCCCGGCCTGTGCTTGCATCTGAATTATTTCTCTGTATGATGTATGGACGCAATGTGCAGCTGCCAGAGTCCTCTTCTCATGGATGGTTGACGACAAAGTTATCCGCAAAAGGCAACGCATTGCCCATTTCGACATGCAGGCTGTCTTGCGCCGCCTGGAATGCCTGAGCCAAGATCTTTGCAGCAACCCAGGAGTGAACCTGCTGGCAGATGCGGAAGGCAAAGTCGGCAATGTGGTAGTTATTGACCTTGCCCCAACAGTTGGGCACTTGGCGCTTCCCACACTGAATGGCCTGCTGCTGGCATACCCAGTAGTGTATGTTGTCGAAGGGGACATGCACGCAGCCGCTCAAGCTTCACGCTGCCTCTCATCCACTGACCTGATCCAGTTTCGAATGATGGCTGCGCCGCCTCCTGAGCTGAGCGCCCTTATGGCACACCCTGGGGATGTGCAGGAAGCCCGTTCAAAAAAACGAGGCAAAGCTGTTGAGATCAAAGGAGGGCTGGCAAACATGGTGTGCGCATTTACGGTGCCTGCCTGCCTGTGCTCACAGCAAGACAACTCAGTGACTGCAAGCATTGAAGCTTGGGCCACAAGGACAAAGAGTGCGTTAGAAGCTTCCCATCTGGGATGGTCTGGCCTCCTCTGTGAGCGCCTGGCAATAGGAACTTGCTCTGTTTGCCTGTAAACATCTCGGACGCTCTTGAATCCCTGTGGTTGCTAAGGTTAGGTTAGGTTAGATTACAAAGCTGTACCTGCCGAATAGGGGCAGCAACAGGCCTGCAACCAAAACCATCTAAAGGCAAGCAAGGTGGTTTTATGGAATCTAGGCACAGTATTCCAGGCAATCATGCACGAGCAAGGCCAGCGACTGTCAAATAACTGGCCCTCAACCCTCAACGCCGAATAATTAAATTATTATTTAACGTGGAATATATAATGTCAAGTATTTCATGAGTTACGAGGATAAGCCCTTTAGTCAAGAAGTGCGAATGCTACTCTTGAAAATTACACGGCTCAATTTATACGATTACACGGCTCTTGTGTGAAAGTTGAAAATTTGGGATGTAGCCACAACGATCAAGATTTAGCTGCCTAGTTTGCACAGTATGTAGCTTTGCGAGGACAGATGGCACCCTTATACCCTTTGATCTTACTCTGTACTGGCACCGCCCTTGCGCTGCTAGCCCAACAGATTGTTAACATGGTGCGACAGTCCACTCGGTGTCTTCATCCAATGGTCCAGCATTAGCATTAACCTGAGCACTGTCATGTTCCAGGGAGCCACTGCACCTACATCCCACACGATTCCTCTAGCAAAGTATGCTTGCGGCCTGATGGTCAGCGTAAGCCTGTATGCAAGACGGCAAAAACCTACCTGGCAGCAAGGGGCTAACTCAAAAAAGGCAGAAGCTTTGGCCCTGGCTGTTGGATGCCTAGATGTGGCTGGCTACTTGCTAAATTGCCTTGGCTTTCCGTTAGTGGGCAGCGCCCTTTCAATGTGAGTTACCAAGATAACTTAGGGGGTGACTGCCTTGAGGAGGACGCCGACATTGGAAGTACAAGCCAGCGCAACCTAGCACCTGCATGTCTTGCGCACCTGCCCCCTTCTCTGCCCCCTCCCACATGATGCAAATGCACAAACACACCAAAACACACACTTAAAATGATAAAAACTTACGCCATCACACCCTTGTGTGCCTAGGATCATATTTGCTGCGGCCGGGCAGACATTTACGGCTATTGCCAGGGTCTTTTTGCTGCACAAGGGGATGAGCCGAAGGCAGTTCTTAGCGGTATGAAGTGCCTTGGGCATGTTTCTATGGGAGGGCACCTGTCAAATGCAGCTGAGTGAGCTGCGCTGCTCATCATCATTTTGGGAAGGGATGGCTCTGGCAGCTCTTTATGCTATCATGCTCGAGCAGTCAAATTTTCCATCATCCCACCATGCACTCATTTCTCGCGTGTTGAAACCTCCATATCCTGCATTTTAGGTTGCCATAGTGGTCCTTGGGGTTGCACTGAGGAGTTCTGGCTTGGGGCCAAGCTCGTCAGGGATGGAGCCGGACAAGGATCTGACTGCTGGCATTGCGTACACCATCGCGTCTGCCGCCATGTATTCCCTGCTGGGGGTATTTTATGAGGTAATGAAGTACAGGGGAGCAGGGAACTTGGTTGTCCCCAGCTGTTGACGGCCACAACTAAGCTCACATCGCTTGTCCTTTGCCAATGCCTTGCGAGCGCAGCGGCTGGCTACTCTTGAGGGTGCACCACTCTCCCATGTGCAGGTGAGCAATTACAGCTTGGGTTTAGGTTTAAGGGTTTACAGCCAACTGTGGTTTGCAGTCATTCATAGCTAGGCAAGAATGTCTTGTAGAAAATAATATCTTTTAATCTCAACCTATTTTCAAAGCTGTTTCCTGGATTGTCCAAGCTGTTTCTCATGGATGTTTTTGACCAAAGGAATCCTGTCTTCTTGCTCTACAGATCAGTCTGAGGATGTCTTTGACTGGCTTTGTTGCGCTGGTGCTCTACCAAGTTTTCTACACATGGCCGAGACGCCAATCCTTGCTCATTGAGGTAATGTCACGTGGCCCCGCACAATGTCATGTGGACCTACAAGCACAGTTTATCGAAAAGTGAGGTGCATGACAGGAGTCCTTTTTCATATCCATTTCCCTTTGCAGCCAATGACAGCCAGCGGGTATGGCCTTGCCTACGTCATACTGGCACATGTCTTGTTTGGAGGTGAGTCTCTTTCTCTGTTGGGTGCTGTTAATCTTGTCAGCAAGCTAATGAAATATGATCCTCCACCATATCATTTTTGCCCTACAGTGTGGTTTGCAGGCCATGCCCTGATCCAGGTGCGTATGCATATGGCTTGTCAGCATATGGAGACGCAATCGTGTCGCTTATTTTCTCTCTTTCCACTGTTGATGAGCGTCTGGGTGTGCATGTTTGACTCCGTCCGTAAGCTGTTCCAGCCTGAAGGGCATACTGATGTCTGGGTTGGTATGGATGGAAATGCAGGGGCATGTGTTGGAACAGAGTGGCGCTATGGCCGTGGGTGTGGTCAACAGCATGAGGGCGGCGACTGTTTCAATCGCCTCAGCGATTTTGTTCTGTAGCCCATCAGCTCCACAGCAGTGTTTGGATGCTCGCAAGGGAACATCCGCCGTCGTGATTTCGTCCGGGTAAGGCTGAATTGTCATGCTAGCCCAAGCATCTGCTTTACCCACACAGCTGTGCCCTGCACATGGACATGGTGGTACATGGTTTGGCTGACTTGTGGATTGTGCGCTTGTTGAGCTTCCGCGCATGATACCTGCTGCTACAGGGCTCTACTCTGGGCTACGGCACCACCTTGGCGACATTCAAAGGCTGCACCCTCCAAGGAAGAGTGATCGCACAAGCATGCTTTTACATTAAAGCATTACCTCTTTTAATAAGACCAACGTCACATTAGAATACATCATGGTGTTGTATTTTTAACTATTAATTGACAATTCAAACTATATGCATTTTTGTTTATCAGGCCCCCTGATTACCCTGCGACTGATTCTTAAAAGGTTTGAGGTTGTGGCTCAAAACACATATCCCTGCGAGTTGGGACTGAATAGTGTTGTGTAAGGGAACAAGAGCAGTCTGATTAAGGCATGCAAAGAGTGAGGGGAAAATTGTGGACCATGGGTGATTGTATAG
>LFIK01005047.1_pt1 | contig 10625 bp, 8 predicted proteins | sample 643401 | NCBI WGS metagenome assembly LFIK01 (sample SAMN03777447, study PRJNA286221) | soda lake metagenome | biome: soda lake; feature: Kulunda steppe; material: water; isolation source: sample T5-Br brine of Lake Tanatar-5 | place: Russia: Kulunda steppe | collected 2010-07
CGCCGTCCCTGCGGCGTCTGCTTGACGTACTCGGCCTCCTCCGCGAGCTGCTTCTGACGCGAGGACTCCTCCTTCTCCTCCTTGGCGAGTCGCGCACGCTTCTGCTCGAGCCAACCCGAGTAGTTGCCCTCGAACGGGTAGCCGCGCCCACGGTCGACCTCGAGGATCCAGCCGGCGACCTCATCGAGGAAGTACCGGTCGTGGGTGATCGCGATCACGGTGCCCGGGTACTCGTTGAGGTGTCGCTGCAGCCAGCCGACCGTGTCCGCGTCGAGGTGGTTGGTCGGCTCGTCGAGCAGCAGCAGGTCGGGCTTGGTGAGCAGGAGCCGACACAGCGCGACCCGACGACGTTCCCCACCGGACAGCGTGCGCACGTCCGCATCACCGTCCGGCACGCGCAGCGCGTCCATCGCGATCTCGACGGTGCGTTCGACGTCCCATGCGTCGGCCGCGTCGATCGCGTCCTGCACGACGGCCATGCGGTCGTAGACCTTCTGCATCGCGTCGTCGTCCATCGGCTCGGCGAGCTGCATGGTCAGCGCGTTGTACTCCTCGATGAGCGCGACCGGTCCGGCGAGCGCGTCCATGACGTTCTCGCGCACCGTCCGGGTCTCGTCGAGCTCCGGCTCCTGCGGCAGGTAGCCGACGGTGACGCCCTTGCCCGGCCAGGACTCCCCGTCGAACTCGGTGTCGACGCCGGCCATGATGCGCATCAGCGTCGACTTGCCGGCGCCGTTGGGACCGATGACGCCGATCTTCGCGCCCGGCAGGAACGACAGCCAGATGTCGTCGAGGACCTTCTTCCCGCCGGGGACCGTCTTCGACAGCCCCTTCATGACGTACACGTACTCGGCCACGCGACACCCTCCGGGAACAGCAGGTCGGACCGGCCGGACCGCCGGGACCGGCACCGTAGTCGCCTACCCTCCGGCGTCATGCCGTCTCCCGCCGCCTCCCTCCTCGTGTTCCTGTCGTCGGCCGCCGTGCTCGTCCTCGAGCTGCTCGCGGCCCGGCTCCTCATCCCCTACGTCGGGAACACGATCGAGACGTACACGGCGATCATCGGCATCGTCCTCGCCGGCATCGCGCTCGGCACGTGGCTGGGTGGCCGCGCCGCGGACCGCACCGCACCGCGACGGCTGCTCGCGCCGCTGCTCGTCGCCGGTGGCGCGCTCGCGGCCGTGACCGTGCCGGTCGTCGACGTGCTCGCCGTCGGCCTGCGCGGCACCGGCGCTGCGACCGCCATCATCCTCTCCACACTCGCGTTCCTCGCCCCGGCAGCCGTGCTGTCGGCGGTCACACCCGTCGTCATCAAGCTGCAGCTCGACTCGCTCGACCACACCGGCAGCGTGGTCGGCCGACTGTCCGCGCTCTCGACGCTCGGAGGGATCGCCGGGTCGTTCCTGACCGGCTTCGTGCTCGTCGCGCTGTTCCCCACGCGCGCGACGATCCGGACGGTCGCCGTGCTGCTCATCGTCGGCGGTGTGGTCGTCGCGCTCGGCCTGGCACGCGGTGGCACCGAGCGTGCGCTCGGCCGGCTCGCGGCCGACGGCTCCACCCCGCTGCTCGGCATCGCCCCGATCGTCGTCGCCCTGCTCGGGGTCGGCGCGTCGCTCGCGACCGACGGCCCGTGCGAGGAGGAGTCGGCCTACTACTGCCTCGCCGTGCGCGACGACCCACAGAGCACGACCGGTCAGGTGCTGTGGCTCGACACGCTGCCGCACAGCCACGTCGACCCCACCGACCCGACCGTCCTGTCGTTCACCTACACCGCGTGGTACGGCGACGTGATCGGCGCGGTCGCTCCCGACGGTCGCGCGCTGCGTGCGCTGCACATCGGGGCCGGCGGGCTCACGATGCCGCGCTACCTGCGCAGCGAGCATCCCGGTTCGACCCAGCTCGTGCTCGAGCTCGACCCGCTCGTCGTCGACGTCGCGCAGCGCCGGCTCGCGTTCGTGCCCGGTGACGACGTCGTGGTCGTGACCGGTGACGCACGACGGACGATCACTCGACTCGCGCTGGACGCGGAGGCGGGCCCGGAGGCAGGCGCAGGCGCGGACCGCGACGCCCGGTTCGATCTGGTCATCGGCGACGCGTTCGGCGGGATCGCGGTCCCGTGGCACCTGACGACGCGCGAGTTCACCGCCGACCTGCACGCGCTGATGGCGCCGGACGGCATCTACCTCCTCAACATCATCGACCACGGCCCGCGCGACTTCCTCCGCGCGGAGCTCGCCACCATCGCGGACGTCTTCGCCCACGTCGCGGTGCTCGAACGGGCGGACGGCCGTGGTGGCAACCACGTCGTGCTCGCCTCCGACGCGCCGCTCCCGATCGATGCGGTGCTCGCGCGCAACCGCGGCCGCGCTCGCGACGACGTGATCGTGCACGGCGCAGCCCTGCAGGCACTGATCGGCGACGCCCGCGTGCTCACCGACGATCGTGCGCCCGTCGACCAGTTGCTCACGCCACGGCCTCCGGCCGCACGCCCCGGCGCGGGATGAGTCCGACGCAGGAGCCCGCGGACGACGCGGCTCGTGCAGCGCCCGGCCAGCTGACGAGAGAAGCCATCCGGCTCACGCTGCACCATGCAGCCGGGCAGCGCAGCGCGGCGATCCTCTCCATCATCGGAGCGATCTCGTTCGCCGCGACCATCGTGGTCTCGGCGGGGGTCATCGGGTGGATCACGGAGACGCTCGTCATCCCGTCGTTGTCCGCATCGGGGACCCCGAGCATCGAGCTGGGAACGGCTGCGGCGGTCCTGCTCGGGATCGCGGCCTGGCGGTCAGCCAGCATCGTCCTCCGGCGGAGCGCCGCCGCGTGGTGGCAGCTGCGTTCCGAGCAGGCCCTGCGCCGCGACATGGTGGCGCACCAGCTCGGCCTGTCGCTGCGGTGGTACGCGTCGCGCGGCGTCGGCGATCTGCTGTCGGTGTCGGGGAACGACACGAAGCAGTCGACGGGCCTGCTCGCTCCGCTCCCGTTCGCGATCGGTTCGGTGTTCCTGCTGTTCGGCTCCATGGGACTCGTGCTGTCGATCGACGTGCTGCTCGGGGTGGTCGCAGGACTCCTCATGGCGTTCGTGGTCATCGTCGACGCGATCGGCAGCTGGGTGGCCTTCCGCCACATGGAGCGGGTGCAGGCTGCGCTCGGTCAGCTCTCGCGCGTCGCGCACGAGAGCTTCGATGGGGCGCTGACCGTGCGCGCCCTCGGGCGCGAGGCCGAGGAGTCGGGACGCTTCGGCACCGTCTCGCGAGCGCAGCGCGACGCGGTCGTTCGGCTCGGCCGCGCCTGGACCGGCTTCCGCGCGATCACCGATCTCGCGCCGACGCTCGGATCCATCGCGCTCCTCACGCTGGCGACCGCGCGGGCCGCGTCCGGCGCCGTCGCCCCTGGCCAGCTGGTCACGATCGCCTACCTCCTGTCACTGCTCGTCGTCCCGACACGACTCATCGGCTACCTCGTGTGGGATGCGGCGCGGTCGGTCGCCGGCTGGCGGCGGATCCGCGGTGTGCTCGACGTCACCGACCGGCCCACCTACGGCGAAGCGGACCTCACGGGTGATGCTCGAGGCGCGACCCTGACGGTCGAGTCCGTGACGTTCGCCTACTCGACGGGACGGCCGGTGCTCCGCGACGTGGACCTCGAGGTCGCCGCCGGGACGACCTGCGCGCTGGTCGGTCCCACGGGGAGCGGCAAGTCGACGCTCGCCCGGATCCTCGCACGCCTGTGGGATCCCGACACCGGGCGCGTGCTGCTCGACGGCACCGACCTGCGCGCGCTCGCGGCGGGGGTCGTCCCGGCCCATGTCGCCTACGTCCCACAGGAGCCGTTCCTGTTCGACGACACGGTGCGCGGCAACATCACCCTCGGCGACGGTTCGATCGACGCTGAGGCCATCGACCGTGCGGTGCGGCTCGCACGGCTCGACGAGGTGATCGCAGACCTTCCTGACGGGCTGGACACCCGCATCGGTGAGCGCGGAACGACGCTGTCGGGCGGCCAGCAGCAGCGCCTCGGTCTGGCGCGAGCGCTCGCGCGCCGGCCGCGGCTCATCGTGCTCGACGACGCGACGTCCGCGATCGATGCGGAGGTCGAGGCGGAGATCCTCGCCGGCCTGCGCGACGAGTCCGAACGTGCTGCGGGGCGCGGCGCGACCGTCGTGCTCGTCGCCGCACGGCCTTCGACGATCGTGCTCGCCGACCACGTCGTCCATCTCGAGGACGGGCAGGTCGCAGGCCGCGGGACGCACCGGGAACTCATCGCGCGTTCCCCGTCGTATGCCGCACTGGTCGAGGCGTATGCCCGAGAGGCGGCGGCACGACCCCAGCCGACGTCGTCGGCGGCGGACCCGGGAGCACAGCGATGAGCAGCGGCCTGGGAGTGGAGGGACGGCCCAAGCGCTCGCTGGTGTCCGGGCTGCGCGAGGCCGCGACGCTCGCCCCGTCACTGCGCCGGGGCGTCGGGTCGACCGTGCTCCTCGCGATCGTCGGGTCGCTCGGCACGCTCGTCGTCCCGCTGCTCCTGCAGCGCCTCCTCGACGACGAGCTGCTCGGGGCACAGGGCCCTGACGTCGCGGCGGCGGGTCGGCTGGGACTGCTGGCCGCCGTGATCGCGCTGCTCGCCGGCCTCGCCTCCTGGCAGGCGATGTTCCGTCTCGTGCGGACCGCTGCACACGGCCTCCACGAGCTGCGGATGCGAGTCTTCGACCACCTCCATGCGGTCCCGACCCTGACCGTCGCGCGTGAACGCCGAGGCGCGCTCGTCGCGCGGGTCACCGCGGACGTCGAGGCCGTGTCCCAGTTCATCGAGTGGGGCGGCATCGGGGTGCTCGTCGGTGCGTCGCAGCTCGGTGTCGTCGCCGCGCTGATGCTCGTGCTCGACCCGGTGCTCGCTGCGGCGGTGCTGGCCATCGCGGCGGTGTACGCCGGCTCGCTGCTCGCCGCGCAGCGCGTGCTCGCCCGACGCTACGACCGCGTCCGGATCCGAGTCGCCGCCTCACTCGCGACGGCAGGCGAGGCGATCAGTGGCCTCCCGACGATCCGTGCCTACGGCGTCGAGGCCCGCACGGAACGTCAGGTCGGGGATGCGCTCGAGGAGCAGTTCCGCACCGAGTCGCGCACCCGCATCCTCGGCGCCTCGCTGTTCTCGACCTCGGAGCTGTTCGCCGCGCTCATGACCGTGAGCATCGTCGGGATCGGGATCGCCACCGCCGACCTGACCGGCATCACGGCGGGCCGCCTCGTCGCGTTCCTGCTGCTCGTGACCCTGTTCGTCGCGCCGGTCCAGCTGCTCGTCGAGATCCTCGACCAGGCGCAGTCGGCGGCCGCGGGGCTCCGCCGTGTCCTGGACGTCCTCGACACGCCGCGCGCCCCGGAGCCCACCGTTCCTCGGAGCCCCGCACCCGGCCCGCTCGCCCTGACGGTCCGAGACCTCACCTACGCCTACCCCGACGGTCCCGCCGTGCTGCAGGGCGTGACCCTCGACGTGCCGGCCGGACAGCGCGTCGCCATCGTCGGTCGGACGGGTTCGGGCAAGTCGACCCTCGTCAAGGTGGTCGCACGGCTCCAGCAGCCGCCACCGGGAACGGTCCGGATCGGGGACGTCGCGCTCGAGGACCTCGCGACCGAGGAGCTGCGTCGACGGGTCGCGTTCGTGCCGCAGGACCCGTTCCTGCTCGACGCGACGCTGTTCGACAACGTCCGCTACGGCGATCCGACAGCGGACGATGCCCGCATCATGGAGGCCTTCACGGCGCTCGACCTGGCCGACTGGCTCGCCGACCTGCCGGATGGTCCGGTGACACGGACGGGCGAACGCGGTGGCCGGCTGTCAGCGGGTGAACGGCAGCTCGTGGCGCTCGTGCGCGCCTGGCTGGTGCGACCTGACCTGCTGATCCTTGACGAGGCGACGAGCGCGGTCGACCCGGAGCTCGACGTCAGGCTGCGACGTGCGGTCGAACGCATGACGTCGGGCCGGACGAGCCTGACGGTCGCGCACCGGCTCGCCACCGCGGAAGCGGCTGACCGGATCCTCGTGTTCGCCGGCGGCCGGCTCGTCGAGGACGGGACGCATCCCGGACTGCTCGCGGCGGGCGGGACGTACGCGCGACTGCACGCGCGATGGACGGTGGACGCGACCGCTCCGTGATCGACACCCGTGGACGGCAGGGTGACCTCGTTCCGTCCGATCAGGCGTCGGGGACGACCGCACCGTGCCCCAGGGCACGCAGCGCGGCGCGCACGCGTTCGGCCGCGTCGTCGAGCACCTTCGGGTCGGGAGCCGGATCGGCCTTCGCGAAGCCGATGTCGTCGAGGTCATGCGCGGGGAACACGTGGACGTGCACGTGCGGCACCTCGAAGCCGGCGATCATCTGTCCGACACGCGGCGCGTCGAACGCATCGCGGAGCGCACGACCGACGACGTGGCTCACCACCGACACACGCGTCCAGACCGGCGGGTCGAGATCGACCCAGTGGTCGACCTCCGCGACCGGCACGACGAGCACGTGACCCGTCGTGACCGGGTTGATCGACAGGAACGCGACGACCTCGTCGTCACGCCACACGAACCGGCCGGGCAGTTCGCCCGCGATGATCCGGGTGAAGACGGTCGACATGCTCCCCCCTCGCTCGCGGGACCGGTCAGGTCCCGATTCAGGTCCCGGTGACGACGCGCTCGACACGGTTGTCCGCATCGAGCAGCACGACGGTCGGCTGCCAGGCGCGCGCCTCATCCTCGTCGAACTCGGCGTAGCTGACGATCAGCACCAGGTCGCCGGGGTGCACGAGGTGAGCAGCCGCCCCGTTGATCCCGATGGCACCGCTGCCACGCTCGCCTTCGAGCACGTACGTCTCGAGGCGCGCCCCGTTGGTCACGTCGAGGACCTGGACCCGCTCATGCGGGAGCAGGTCGGCAGCGTCCATCATGTCGCGGTCGATGGTGATGGAACCGACGTAGTCGAGGTCGGCCATCGTGACCGTCGCGCGATGGAGCTTCGACTTCATGAGGGTGCGGCGCACGAGCAGCCTCTGGCGCGGGAGCGAAGAGGGACAGCCTAGCCGTCGAGCGCATCGGTCAGCGGGTCGGTGAACTCCCAGCGCGTCGCGCTGTCACCGTCGCGGACCTCGATGCCGGCGCTCACGAGCGCGTCGCGGATGGTGTCGGCCTCGGCGAAGCGCCGCTCCTCCCGTGCGGTCCGGCGCAGCTCCAGCAGGACCTCGACGTGCGGCGCGACCAGATCACGGTGTTCGTGCAGGCCGGCATGAGCGATCCGTGCGAGCGCGCCGATCTGACGCACCGCCTCACGACGGACGGCAGCATCGAGCCCGGCGAGCAGCCCTGCGGTGATCTCGGCGGCGGCGACGAGGTCACCCGCGTCGACGGCCGAGGTGAAGCGGTCGGCTGGGTCGCCCCCGTGCGGCGGCCCGGCCGACCCGTCCGGCGCGGTCGAGCTCGCACCGGCGGACGATGGTGAAGCATCAACGGCTCGCGACCCATCGATCGGCGCGGCCCCGAGCGCTGCGACCACGTCACGTGCTGCGTCGAGCGTGATGCGCTCCCCCGTCGCGATGACGTGCTCGGCGCCGCGCACGCGCAGCACGACGCGGCCACGACCCTCGACACGGAGCTCGCCCGCCTCGAGATCGATGATCGCGGCGGTGTGCTCGTCGACGCCGAGCACCCACGTGCTCGCGTCCAGCTCCTGCTCGAGCTGGCGCAGCCGGCGCTCACCGATGTAGCAGCACGACGTGTCGTGGGTCCCGCCCTCGGCGTTGTCGTAATGCGGCACGACGATCGCGTCGAGCCCGAGGGGCCGCAGGAGGTCGAGCCCGTCCTGCCAGTGCGGCGCCTCGCCGACCTTGTAGAGCTCGTAGACGGGGATCGCGAGCCGCCCGACGGTGCACGCCGCGGCCGAGGCGAACACGGTCGCCGTGTGGCGTGACGTGTCGGTGAGTCGAGCGCGCAGCACGTCGGGCAGCGACGTCGCGAGCCACTGGCGTGCGAGGTAGGAGGGCGAACCGGGCCCTGCGAACACCCAGGCGGCGTCGGCGACGCGGGCCGCGGTCACCTCGAGCGCGACCGCCCCGGTCGTGTTCGCGTCGCGCAGCGAGACGACATCGACGTCATGGCCGATGTTGTGCGCGAAGTACTCGACGGTGCGGGCCGACAGCTCGTCGGCGTTCTCCTGGAACCCGTAGGGCGTGTCCAGCACGACCTTCGCGCCCTCCTCGACCTCGGCGAGGATGCGCTGGTGGGGGGTGACCATCGTCGGCGTGGTCTCCCCTGACCCCATGAGCACGAGCAGGCGGCTCATGCGACGCGCTCCGGGACCCGGTCGCCGGTGCTCCAGCGCAGCAGCAGGTCCGTCACGGTCGCAGGCTCCTGCAGGTGCACGTCGTGGTCGCGGCCCGGCAACCGGACGACGTCGAGTCCTGCTCGCGCTGCGCTCCGCGCGGTCTCGAGCCGGTCCTCGTCGAGGACGCTTCGCGACCCACCGGTGACGGCGAGCAGCAGCATGGGGACCTCGAGGATGGTGAGCCGGTCGAGCGGGCGGTGGGCGTAGAGGTGCTCGACGATGCTTCGGTGTCGCTCACGGGTCAGGATGGCCCGGACCCGACCGTCGGACGGATCGGCGGTCAGGTTGCCGAGCTGCGCCTCGACCGCCCCGTCGGGCCAGCCGCCCATCCGGTGTCCCATCCCGACGGTCAGGTCCTCCCAGCGCAGGTGGTCGAGCGTCGGCGGGGCGAGCGCCTCCCAGCAGGCGGCGACGTCGGGGAACCGGGCCGCAAGGTCGATCAGTCCACCATCCACCCCGACGACGCCGCGCACGACGTCCGGTCGCGAAGCGCCGAGTTCAAGCACGACGTTGCCGCCCCACGACTGACCGACGGCGATGGGCCGGTCGAGTCCCGTCGCGTCGATGACGCGCGCGAGGTCGTCGACGAGCGTGGGGAACGTGAGCGCGTCCGACGGGTCGGATCGGCCGTGGGCGCGCAGGTCGACCGCGACGCTGCGGTGCCCGGCGGCTGCGAGCACCCGACCGACCCCGTCCCACAGGCGCGCGTTCGAGGACAGACCGTGCACGAGCAGGAACGGGCGCGAGTGCGGTCCATCCGCCATCAGCGCCGCGGCCTGCGCGGCTGCCTGCGCATCCGGACGATGCTCACGGACGTGCAGTTCGATGCCGTCCCCCATGCGGACCCGTGCGTCGATCGGCTCCTGCACGCGGTCTCCCTCAGGCGGCGTCGACGGTGGTGTCGGCGAAGGCGGCTGTCGTGGAGGCTACGCGTCGGAGCGCGAGGACCGGCAGCCAGGTGCCGGCGAGCGCGATGAGCGTGGTCACCGCGAGGTTGCCGGTCGCGATGCCTGCGCCGGCGGCGATCACCGCGACGATCAGCGGTACGCCGCGCAGGTCGAGCACCAGCAGCGCATGACGCAGCCCGGCGTAGGCGAGGAAGCCGGCGAGCGCCCACACCGGCAGCAGCCCGAACAGCACGAGCACCTGCCTGGAGAACACGACGCCGAGCACGATGAACGTCCCGCCGAGCAGCACGTTCATCATCGCGGTGCGTGCACCCAGCCGCACGTGCGCGGTGAAGCCGCTGGAGCCGTGGCACATCGGCATGCCCCCGAGCAGGGCCGCACCGACGTTGCCGAGCCCGCACGACAGCGCCACGCTGCCCGGACGCACCCGGGTCGCGGAGGGGAACTGCTCGCGCGCGAGCGCCGCCATGCCGACGACCGCGTTGCCATAGGTCAACGGCAGCTGCGGGATGACGAGCAGCACGAACGCGGTCCCCCACACGCTCATCGGCGGCACTCCGACGACCGGAACGCTCAGCGCGACGGGTCCGAGCTCCGGACGGCTCACCGCCCACGCCGCGACCGCCCCGATGGCGACGAGCGCGCCGGCTGCCGCATACCAGCGTCGCCACACGGCCAGCGCGACCACTCCGACCGTCAGCAGCATCAGGCCGAGCGATGTCGACGGTGGTGGCGCGCTGACGAACAGCGTCGGTGGGGTGAGGGCGAGCCGTACGGCGGTGACGATCAGCAGCACCCCGACGGCGAGCTGCAGCGAACGGATGACGGGCCGGGTGAAGACGCGCGCGACGCGGTCGGCGAGCCCGGTGACCGTGAGGACGATCAGGGTCAGCCCGATGAGCAGGCCCGCGGCGTGGATGACGTCCGGTTCGAGCTGCTGGGCGACCGCGAGCGCGGTCAGCGCCTTGAGTGGCTGGACGGGGAACGGGATGCGGAACCACAGGCCCGACAGCAGCGACAGCAGTCCGGCGACCAGCAGCAGCGGGCCGGGCTGCAGGCCGTTGACGAGGATCAGCGCCGCGACCAGCGGCACGAAGATGCCGAGGTCGGCCACCGCCCCTGAGAGATCGCCCGCCACCGGTCTGCGCATGGGCGAAGACTAGGGAGGCAGCGCAGCGTGCAGGGCCCTGCGACCGGCCGTGCCCGGGAGGCCCATCGCTACGCTTCGACGCCAGCGCAGGCCATCTCCGCCACGCCCCCGTAGCTCAGTGGATAGAGCATCGGTTTCCTAAACCGTGTGCGCAAGTTCGATTCTTGCCGGGGGCACCGCCGAAACCGGGTGAGTCCCGGCTCGTGGCGGA
>LFIK01005049.1_pt1 | contig 10624 bp, 11 predicted proteins | sample 643401 | NCBI WGS metagenome assembly LFIK01 (sample SAMN03777447, study PRJNA286221) | soda lake metagenome | biome: soda lake; feature: Kulunda steppe; material: water; isolation source: sample T5-Br brine of Lake Tanatar-5 | place: Russia: Kulunda steppe | collected 2010-07
CATGGGCCTGCCGTGCCCCCCCTGAACTCAGCTCACACGCCCCCAGCGGGCCTGTGCTGGACGCCACGATAACGGGCTTCCGCTGACAATCAAGCCCTCACCGCCCGTTTCCGTGCCGGCATGCGCCCGTGTCTCAGGAGCGGTTACGCAAATCCACGACCCGCTTGGCCTTGCCCAGGGAGCGCTCTAGCTGACCGATATCCACCACCTTCACCTCCGCGGTAACCCCCACGTAGGACTTGATGGAGTGCGCCAGTTCCTTGCCGATCACCACCCGCTCTTCTTCGTCCAGCACACCCTGGTCCTGCCGGGGCTCCACCAGGACGGTGAGCCGGTCCATGTTCCCTTCACGGGTGAGCTGGAGCTGGTAATGGGGCGCCAGCTGACTGTGCGCGCAGATCCGCTCCTCGATCTGGGTGGGGAACACGTTCACCCCGCGCACGATGACCATGTCATCGCTGCGGCCGGTAATCCGGTCCATGCGGCGCATGGTGCGCGCCGTGCCGGGTAGCAGGCGGGTCAGATCCCGCGTGCGATAGCGGATGATGGGGAACGCTTCCTTGGTGAGACTGGTGAACACCAGTTCGCCCTCTTCCCCGTCAGGCAGCACCTCGCCGGTATCCGGGTCGATCACCTCCGGGTAGAACAGGTCTTCCCAGATGGTGAGACCGTCCTTGGTCTCGAGGCACTCCTGCGCCACGCCGGGGCCGATGATCTCGGACAGCCCGTAGATATCAACGGCATCGATATCGAGCCGTTCCTCGATTTCCCTGCGCATGGCGTCTGTCCAGGGCTCGGCACCGAAGATCCCAAGCCGCAGGGAGCAGGTGCGCGGATCCATCCCCTGGCGTTCCATTTCATCCGCGATATTGAGCACATACGACGGCGTGACCATGATCACGTCGGGCTTGAAGTCGGTGATAAGCTGCACCTGTTTTTCGGTCTGCCCACCGGACATGGGCACCACGGTGCAGCCCAGCCGCTCCGCACCGTAGTGCGCACCGAGGCCGCCGGTGAACAGCCCGTAGCCGTACGCCACATGGACCAGGTCATTGGCCGTGACCCCCGCCGCCCGCAGCGAGCGCGCCATGACGTCTGCCCAGGTATCGATGTCATTCTGGGTGTAGGCGACCACGGTGGGGCGACCCGTGGTGCCGCTGGACGCATGAACGCGCACCACGTCTTCCATGGGCGTGGCAATCATGCCGAAGGGGTAGTTGTCCCGCAGATCGTTCTTCACCGTGAACGGGAACCTCGCCAGATCCTGCAGCGCCGCCACCTCCGAGGGATGGACCCCCGCTGCGTCAAAGACCTTGCGATAGAACGGCACGTTCTTGTAGGCATGATTCAATGTCCAACGCAGGCGGTGCAGCTGAATCTCGCGCAACTCGTCCCGGCTGCAGGTTTCCACCGCATCCAGCAGTCCGTTCGCCCTCAGTCTGGAAAGCATGTCAGTCTCCTCCAAAAGAACCTGCGGTGCAGATCGCCGCCTGCATCCGTCGTCTCTATCCATCCCCATCCCGGCCGACGCGCGCCGGGTGCCGCTCAGCCCCCATCCACCTCAAGCCCTGGCACGATCTGGCTGGCAAGCGTGTAGGAGCGCCCGCGGAAAAGCGCGATCAGCCGGCCGTCCTCGGTTTCCACCCGCGCGTCGTACACCCCGGTGCGCCCGGCCCGGCTGCGTTCCTCGGCGGTCGCCACCAGGCGCTCGCCGAGCTTCGCCGGCGCCACGAAATCAATGGCCCCGCCCGAGGCCACGGTGGTGCGATTCGACCAGTTGCAGGCAAAGGCGAACGCGGAATCCGCCAGGCAGAAAATGAGCCCGCCATGGCAGATGGCGTGGCCGTTCACCATGTCCTCACGCACCCTCATCGAAAGCCGGGCGTAGCGCGGCCGGATTTCATCCAGCTGCATACCGAGCCCCTGGGAGGCCCGGTCGCCGGCCCACATGGCATCCGCGGCACGGCGTGCCACCTCCTCCGCCGGCAACCGCTGCACATCGGGCTGGGAAGTCTCCGTCATGGTGCAATCTCCTCTGGCCGATGCGCCTAGCGCCCGCGGAATTCCGGCTTGCGCTTTTCCATGAACGCGGCAACACCTTCCGCGTAATCATCGGTGCGCCCGGCGGCCCGCTGCAGATCACGCTCAAGATCCAGTTGCGCATCCAGCGACTGACCCCAGGCGGCGTTCAGCGCCTGCTTGATGTAGCCGAGCCCCCGCGTGGGCTGCCTGGCGAAATGCTGAAGCAGGGCTTCGGCCTCATCAGCCAGCGCCTCGTCATCGACGACCTTCCAGATCATGCCCCAGGCCGCAGCCTGCTCGGCGCCCACCTTGTCTCCGAGCATGGCCAGCCCTGTCGCCCGTGCATGCCCAACGAGCCGGGGCAGATGCCAGGTGCCGCCTGAATCCGGTACCAGCCCGAGTCGGCAGAAAGCCTGAACAAAGGAGGCGGAGCGGCCGGCAAGCACGATGTCGCAGGCCAGCGCAAGGTTGGCACCCGCACCCGCAGCCACGCCATTGACCGCACAGACAATGGGCACCGGCAGCGCGCGCAAGCGGCGGATCAGCGGGTTGTAATGCTGCTCGATGGCCTGGCCCAGATCGGTTTCGCCGCCCCCGGGGCTGACGCTGCTGTCGGACAGATCCTGCCCTGCGCAGAAGCCCCGGCCCTTACCGGTGACCAGCAGGCAGCGCAGCGTCTCGTCGGCCTCCAGCCGGTCAAGCGCCCGCGCCACCTCCTCATGCATCTGCACATTGAAGCTGTTGAGCGCGGAGGGTCGGTTGAGCGCCAGCCGCGCCACCCCCGCCTCGATATCGAACTCGATGGTTTCGAATGTCATGGCCTTGCTCCTGCTGGTTGCATGGATGTGGTGAAGGCGGTACAGGCAAGAGCGACACGGGACAGACCGAACCCCGGACGACCCATCAGGCTGCCCGGATCGGACCCACGACCCTGAGAACGGATGTATGACATCACGAGCGGTTCTCCTCCTGCGTCGCCTTCTGCGGACGACGACCAGACGCTGACCGACACCCCTGCCGGTTTTTCGACGCGATCCGCGTGGCGCTCGCGCCTTGTTCTTTGGTTTTCTTGAAGCTTAGCGCATCCCGCAAAAAGGATACAATATCTTCATTGACATGAACTATTTCTGTATCACAATAGGTGGCGCGGGAATCGGTTCAGCCACCGGACACGGGCTCACAACCGGGCCCGGGACGTCCACCGGCCGCGTTCTGCGGAACAACAAATAACGAACGGACCAGCGTGTGCGGCGGCGCCCTGCCGCCGGCGTTCGGCATCCGCATACACGACCGGCACGACCGCCGGCACCTGAAAGCACGAGGAGACAGACCATGACCCAATCCTTTTTCGACAAACACCGGGAAACGCTGGAGAAGGCGATGGAGGCGACCCGAACCCGGGAGTACTGGAGCCCGTTCCCGGAAGCGCCTAGCGGCAAGGTGTATGGCGAGGAGGCACCGGCCCAGGGCGAGGCCGCCTTCAAGGCCCGCCTGAATGCCGCGTTCCCGCTGGAGATGCCGGGAATCGAGGGTGAGATCGGCAGCGAGCGCTCGCCCTACGGCTTCGATCTCGGCGTTCGTTACCCGAAGGTCAATGTCGACAGGCTGCTCCCGGCCATGGAACACGCGCTGCCGGCCTGGCGTGATGCCGGCGCGGACGTGCGGGCGGGTGTCTGCGTGGAAATCCTGCACCGCCTGAACCAGCGCAGCTTCGAACTGGCCCACGCGGTGATGCACACCACGGGCCAGGCCTTCGCCATGGCGTTCCAGGCGGGTGGGCCACACGCTCAGGACCGGGGCCTCGAGGCGGTGGCCTACGCCTATGAGGCCATGACCCGCACGCCGGGCCGGGTCCGCTGGACCAAGCCCCAGGGCAAGCGCGATCCACTGCAGATGGACAAGACCTTCCACGTGATCCCGCGCGGGCTGGGCCTGATGATCGGGGTCTCCACCTTCCCCACTTGGAACGGCTACCCGGGCATGTTCGCCAGCCTGGCCACGGGCAACCCAGTTGTGGTGAAGCCGCACCCGCATACCATTCTGCCGCTGGCGATCACGGTGCGGGTGTGCCAAGAGGTGCTGAAGGAAGCGGGCTTCGACCCCTACCTGGTCTCCATGGTGGTGGATACCCGCGAAGCGCCTGTCACCAAGGAACTGGCCCTGCGCCCCGAGATCCGGGTCATCGACTACACCGGCAGCACGCCCTTCGGTGACTGGCTGGAGCAGAACTGCCACCAGGCCCAGGTGTATACCGAAAAGGCCGGGGTCAATTCCATCGTCATCGACTCAACCGACAACCTGAAGGCGATGACGCAGAACCTGGCGTTCTCCTTGAGCCTGTACTCGGGCCAGATGTGTACCGCACCGCAGGACATCTTCATCCCGCGCGACGGCATTCAGACCGACCAGGGCCACCTGAGCTTCGATCAGGTGGCGGAGGCATTGGCCGAGGGTGTGCGCAAGTTCCTCTCGGACAACGATCGCGCCACCGCCGTGCTCGGCGCCATCCAGTCCGAGGACACGGTGCAGCGCATCGACCGCGCCCGCGCACTGGGCAAGGTGGTCCTGGACTCAGAGAAGCGGACCCACCCCCAGTTCCCCGACGCCCGCGTGCACACTCCGTTGATTCTGAGCGTGGATGCGCCCGACGCCGCCGTCTACCACGAGGAACTGTTCGGCCCTATTGCCGTTCTGGTTGCCACGGACAGCACCGAGGACAGCATCCGGCGGGCGACCGAACTGGCCCGCAGCAGGGGGGCGATCACCTGGAGCGTGTATTCCACTGACGAGGCGGTGCTGCAGCGCATGGAAACCGCCGCGCTGGAGGGCGGCGTGTCCCTGTCCATGAACCTGCTGGGCGGCGTGTTCGTGAACCAGACGGCCGCGTACAGCGACTATCACGCCACCGGCGCGAACCCCGCTGCGAATGCCTGCCTGTGCGATGCGGCGTTCGTGTCCAACCGCTTCCGCGTGGTGCAGAGCCGCCGGCACGCGGCCTGAACACGGCGCCTTGCCGCCTGTGCAGAACGCCCCGGGCAGTGAACCGCCCGGGGCGTTTATATTGGCCTAAAAGCAGCAGTATCAGCGCTTCACTTTCAAGCGATCGAACAGGCTGGCGTTTGGGCAGAAACGCCGATAATCCGCGTCGGGTGCGTCCCCGTCCAGCCATGCCTGGCACAGGCTGGACTCAGTGCAGACAGCACAACGCCCAAACAGGGCATCCAGCTCACGCCGTCCGGCCCCATTCCCGTCGGGCCCGGCATCCAGGGCGTCCATCATCCTGGCCATGAGCAGCGCCTGCCTGTCCGCCCGCCGCAGGCCCGGTTTTCCGCCATCCGCCATCTGTCACCCGCTCCCGATGATCCCCGATCAATATGACACCTGATCATCGGTCAAAGCGGCCCTTCCTGTATTGATTCAGGTCAACCCGGCCAGGAGGACGCACTCATTCAACACGCACCCAGTCGCCGGGGCCCAGGCCATCAATGGTCCATGAACCCACCCGGTAGCGAATCAGCCTCAGCGTGGGATGCCCCACCGCTGCCGTCATACGCCGGACCTGCCGATTCCGGCCCTCGATCAGGCTGAGCTCCAGCCAGGACGTGGGGATGTGCTTGCGGGAACGGATGGGCGGGTCCCGCGGCCACAGACCGGCCGGTTCCTGCATGACGCGGGCGCGGGCCGGCCGGGTCGGTCCGTCCTTCAATTCCACGCCGTCCCGAAGTCGCTGAAGCGCCTGCGCATCCAGCACCCCTTCCACCTGCACCCAGTAGGTCTTGCCCAGCTTGTGCCGCGGATGACTGATGCGGGCCTGCAGCGCGCCATCATTGGTCAGCACCACCAGGCCCTCGCTGTCGCGATCCAGCCGCCCGGCCGGATACACATCCGGCACGGATACGAAGTCGGCCAGCGTGCTGCGTCCGGCGCCGTCCGTGAACTGGCACAGCACGTTGAATGGCTTGTTCAGCAGAATGATCTGACGCATACACCGAAACCCTGCCTCTGGTGGCGCCAGCATACCTGAGGCGACAGCGATCCCGCCCGGTTGCGATCAACCGGCTGCGGGTGCCGCCGGCTCGCCGAAGCGGATCGCGGACTGCGCGCTGGCCATGACCGTATCGCGAAAGACCACGTGGCCCGGCTCGTCCGCTGCCGCACCGGCAACCACGTGCAGCGGCAACAGGTGCTCCTCCCGCGGGTGGGCGATCCGCGCGGCCGGCGCCTGCGCCCAATCCCGCAGCCGCGCCTCGCGGGCTGCGCCGGCGAGGCCCACCGTTTCCCCAAGCCAGTCATCGAAGCGGATCGAATCCGGATCGGTCGGCCCGCCTCCGTAGCGGAAGCGCTGCATATTGTGATAACTCATGCCGCTGCCGATCAGCAGCACGCCCTCGTCACGCAAGGGCGCAAGCGCGCGTCCCATGGCGAGGTGCGCGGCCGGATCCAGATCGGCACGCAAGGAAAGCTGTACCACCGGGATATCCGCGGCCGGGAAGGCGAGCTTCAGGGGAATGAAGACGCCGTGATCCAGCCCCCGCTGCCGGTCCTCGCCGGACGCATGCCCCGCCGCCGACAGCAACTCCCGTACCCGGCCCGCCAGTTCCGGGCAACCCGGTGCAGGCCAGGTGAGCTGGTACGTGGATTCCGGAAAGCCGTAATAGTCGAACAGTAGTTCGTGACGCAGCGCCGCACTCACGGTCGGCGCCGCTGTTTCCCAATGGGCGGAGACCACCAACAGGGCCCACGGACGCCTCCCCGCGTGGGATTCAATGGCTTCCAGCCAGCCGCGCATCCGGTCCCAGGTATCCGCCGGCCGCCAGTCCATGAAAAAGCAGGGACCGGCACCATGGGGAATATACAGGGTCGGCATGGACATGGTGATCACCTCCCGGAGCCCGCGGGGTTCAGACCCGCAAGCCCAGCTTCCCATCCAGAGAATAGGCGCCGCCACCCCGCAGGAACAGGGCAAAGGCCAGCACGGCCCACATCAGCGGAAATTCGATCCCGCCCTCGGTCCAGAAGAACCCCTGCGGAATATGCACCGTCAGTGCCACCATCATCAGCACGGTCACAGCCAGTGCGGCCGGCCGGGTCAGCAGGCCCAGCACCAGGGCGAGACCGCCGACGACTTCGACGGCGCCGGCCAGACCGGCCCAGAGCACACCCGGGCTCATGCCCAACCCGGATTCAAAAAACTGGCCGGTCGCCACCAGGCCGTGGCCGCCGAACCAGCCGAACAGCTTCTGGGCCCCGTGGGGAATCAGCAGCAGACCTGTGATGATGCGTACCAGGGGCCAGCCAAACACCGCCAGGCGGTCGAGCAGCGGAATCAGGCTTGGTGTATCTGTCGTGGCGGAGGAAGACGTCATTGCACATGCTCCTGAGTTGGTTTGTTCAGTGGATGTGCAGCATATCGCCGTTCCAAATTGATGCACAGATGCCTATTATGGAACCCATGGTTTACGATTCAGAAACTATTGGCGGCGCCATTGAGGATATCCGTGCCTTTTGCGCCGTGATGGAACAGGGCACGGTGTCGGGCGCCGCTCGCCAGCTGCAGGAATCCAAGGGCAGCATCAGCCGCCGAATCTCTCGCCTGGAACAGCGCCTCAAGGCCGTGCTGCTCACCCGCACCCCTCGCGCGGTGAGCGTCACAGAGGAAGGCATGGCCTTCTATGCCAAGGCGCGGGACGCGCTGGAATTGCTGGACGACGCCACACAGGGAGCGCAAGCGTCACGGGCGGTGCCACAGGGGCACCTGCGCGTCACCGCGCCGCATGACCTGGGGCTGGACGTCCTGCCGGACCTGATCGCCGCATTCCGCGACATGCACCCGCAGATCACCGTGGAACTGCTTCTTACCGACGCACCGCTGGACCTGGCCCGGGATCGCATTGATCTGGCCCTGCGGGCCAGTGCCGACAGCCTGCCCGACATGGCCTATCGGGCCACCCCCGTGATGGATTTGCGGATCGGCCTGTACGGCGCACCAGCGTACCTGGCGCAGCACGGGATGCCGGGCGCGCCAGCGGAGCTGCAGCAGCACGTCATGGTCGCCAACTGGGAGCGGCGGCGAGGCTCCGAACAGCTCCAACTGACCGGGCCGCGGGGGCGACGCACCACGCTCACCGTGAGCCCCGCAGTCCATGTCAGCGACTACGCAGGCGTTCACCGACTGCTGCTGGCCGGCGCTGGAATCGGCCCGCTGCCCGACGCCGTGGCCGCCGGTTCGGTGGCCACAGGCCGGCTGGAGCCCGTACTCCCGCAGTGGACACTGCTGCAGGCCCGACTCTACGGTATCAGTGTGTCCGGCCGTGAGGCGCCGGCAAGAGTCCGGGTGTTCCTTGATTTCATCCGTGCTGAACTCACGCAGGCCCGGGGCAGCGACTGAACCCGGCAATACCCGTACCATCAAGACGCCGAGGCCACGACGCATGCGACAGGTAAAGGGCTTTTGTACCGCGGGCTTGCTGATCGGCACGCTGTTCTTCGCGTTTTCGCTCACACCCAGCCTGCTGCCCCGCCCGTTCCATGTGCAGGGTGTGATTTCCGGCCTGTCCTTCGCCGCGGGTTACGGCCTGGGAGCGGCCGGCCGCTGGCTCTGGGCCTACCTGGAACTGCCGGAACCGGGCCGCCGCCTGTCGCGCCTGATCCTGCTTGCAGCCACGGTTGTATGCGTGCTGTTTGCCGCCGCCTTTCTGCGTCAGGCATCGGAATGGCAGAACTCCGTGCGGATACTCATGGACATGGACGAGGTGAGCGGCATCCGGCCGTTCAGCATCGCCCTCATCGCACTGCTGGTGTTCATCGTTGTTCTGCTGCTAACCCGGCTGTTCCACCGCACCTTCCTGTTGCTTTCCAGGCGCATGGGGCGCTACTTGCCACGTCGGGTCTCCAACGTCCTGGGCGTCTTCGCCGCCGTGGTGCTGTTCTGGTCAATCATTGACGGCGTGATCTTCACGCTGGCCCTCCGGGCAGCGGACAACTCCTACCAGCAACTGGACGTGCTGATGCAGGATGACCTCGAGCCGCCCAGCGACCCCATGAAGACCGGCAGCGCCGACTCCCTGATCAGCTGGGAAGCGCTGGGTGGTCGCGGCCGGCGCTTCGTCACCGCCGGCCCGACCGGCGAGGAACTCAGCGCCTTTCTCGGTGAGGAGGTGCCTGACCCGATCCGCGTCTACGTGGGTCTTCATGCCGCCGAAACACCGGAGGAACGGGCTGAACTGGCCTTGCAGGAACTGATCCGGGTCGGCGGCTTCGAACGCTCCATACTGGTGCTGGCAACACCCACGGGACGCGGCTGGCTGGACCCCGGCGCACAGAACACCGTGGAATACCTGCACCGCGGGGATGTCGCCACCGTGACTGCGCAGTATTCATACCTGCCCAGCCCACTGGCCCTGTTGACCGAGGGCGACTACGGGGTGGAAACCGCTCGTGCACTGTTCCAGGCCGTCTACGGCCACTGGACGGACCTGCCGGAGGACGAACGCCCGGAACTCTACCTGCACGGCCTCAGCCTGGGGGCGCTCAACTCCGACCAGGCATTCGACTTCTACCACATCATCGACGACCCCTTCCAGGGCGCACTCTGGAGTGGCCCGCCGTTCCGCAGCTCCACATGGCGTTCCGTGACCCGCAGCCGTGATCCGGGCTCGCCGGCCTGGCTGCCGCGTTTCCGCGACGGCAACGTGGTGCGCTTCATGAACCAGCATCAGGGGCTGGAGGAAGCCGGCGGGACCTGGGGTGATTTCCGCATCGCCTTCCTGCAGTATGCCAGCGACCCGGTGACGTTTTTTGAACCCCAGGTGCTGTACCAGGAGCCGGACTGGATGCAGGGTGAGCGCGGCCCGGACGTCTCGCCGGATCTCCGCTGGTATCCCGTGGTGACCATGCTGCAACTGGTGGCCGACCTGGCCACTGGCAGCGCCCCGCCCGGCTACGGCCATGAAATTGCTGCCGAACACTACATCGACGCCTGGGTGGCGTTGACCGAGCCGGAAGGCTGGTCCGACGAGGACCTGGAACGCCTACACGCCCTGTTCCGCAACTAGGCAGCCGCTGGACAATTCCAATGGCGCCTCCCCAGGCAGGGCGCTCGCCACGCCTACTGGCGATCCACCACCACTTCACTGATCTGCATGACCGGTTGCAGGTCAGTGTAGTTGGGTACGTCGGCCATGATTTCCTTCATGTGTGGGCCGAAAGCGGCCTGGAAGCTCTCCACGGATTCGCAGTAGATATCGCAGGTCGCCACATAGGGCGCTGGCGCTCCCGGCGCGCCTCCGCCCAGCCCCTTGTCCACGCTGTAGGACAGGCAAGCATCACCCATGCGGCTTTTGACCATGGGCATGTGCTTGTCGCGATAATAGTCATGGTCAAAACGGGCATCGGGCTTGTTCGGATACATCACACTGACTTTAATCATGGTCTCCCCCTGTGTTGTCGTCGGCCTTCAGCTTAGTCAGGCGGGGACGCGTCCACAAGCGAACCGGCCTGCGCCGGGGGCTGCGTTCTCGGGGGGTGACACGATGCGCAGTGCGGCACGCGGGGTGCGTTGCGGATGCGGCTGATTCTAAGCAGAAAGGGATTCGATTCGTCA
>LFIK01005053.1_pt1 | contig 10620 bp, 18 predicted proteins | sample 643401 | NCBI WGS metagenome assembly LFIK01 (sample SAMN03777447, study PRJNA286221) | soda lake metagenome | biome: soda lake; feature: Kulunda steppe; material: water; isolation source: sample T5-Br brine of Lake Tanatar-5 | place: Russia: Kulunda steppe | collected 2010-07
CCACCGCCGCACCCGACCCCTTCCCCCCACCCCCCGCCCCCCCCGCCCCGCCCCACCCCCACGCGCACACAGCACCCGCCCCAGGCAAGGTGGGGGGCCCGCGCACGCCGCTCACCCTGGCTGCCCGCGCGGGCGGGGGGGGCTGGCATGTGCGTGAGCTGCAGCCGGCGCGCATCGGCAGCCCGGGGCCGTGGGCGGCCCGCAGGGGCATGCAGCCGCCCGGGTGGGGGGGGGAGCAGGTGGGCCAGGGGCAGCAGCAGCAGCAGCAGGGGCAACAGCAGGGGCAGCCGCAGCAGCAGGGGCAGCAGCAGCAGCAGCAGCAGGGGCAGCATCAGGGGCAGCAGCAGCAGGAGGAGGAGGCGCAGCAGGAGGGGCAGCAGGGGCAGGGGCAGCCAAAGGAGCCAGGGCAGCATCAGGTGCTGCTGTCCCCTGGCATGGTGGAGGAGGCTGTGCCAAGGGAGGCGGGGGCGGGCGCTGCGCACGGTGGTGCAGGTGAGAGGGTGTGGCACACATGTGCGCTCACACGCGTGCACTTACACACACACACTCTTACACACACACACGTGCGTGCACGCGCACATGCGCGCACCCACACACGCAAGCCAGCATGCACGCACACACTCACGCACACGCATGCGCACGCACGCACGCACGCTCGCGCGCACGCGCAGGGCCCCAGCTGTTGAGCCTGTTTGCCTCCAAGCGGCAGACCACGCGCCGCCACGTGCAGCTGGTGGGAGAGTGGCTGGAGGTGACCGTGGAGCGGCTGTGGCAACAGCACGCGGGCGTGGTGGCGGAGCTGGGCGTGCGCGCGGCCTTCTCCGCGCGCCGGGCGGGCAGCGCGGGCAGCCCCGCAAGCCTAGGGAGCACGCAAGGGTGGGCAGAGGAGAGGAGAGGGGGCAGGCTGGCTGTGTGGGCAGGGAGGGCACCGATGTTTGCATGTTTGCATGTGGCTTGGTTGTGGCTTGTGAGGGGGGCACGCAAGGGTGGGCAGAGGGGGGGTGGGGCATGCCGGCTGTGCGGGCAGGGAGGGCACCGCGTTTGCATGTGGCTTGTGTGTGGCTCGTGAGGGGAGAACGCAAGAGTGGGCAGAAGGGAAGGGGTGGGGGGTGCAGGCTGGCTGTGTGGGCAGGGAGGGCACAACCGCATCCACATGTGCGGCGTCCAGTGGAGGGGGGTGAAGCCGGTGGTGTGGGCTTGTGCTGTACGTGGCCCACCCTGCACGTGGCACACCCACCCGCCCAGCCACCCACCCACCCGCCCCCACTTGCACTCCCATTCCCGCGCGCGCGCAGGTTCTCCCCCAGCTCCACGCAGCAGCTCAGCCCCAGCCCCTCCTCCGCGTTTGGCAGCAAGCGCCCCCCCACCGGCCCATGGCAGCACGGCGACCCAGGCCCCCAGCAGCAGCAGCTGGTGGTGGGGCCAGCGGTGCCTGGGAAGGGAGGGGTGGGGGAGGGGCTGTGGGGCAGCCAGGCGGAGGGCGCGGCTGGTGAGGGCCTGGGGGGGGCGGCCTTGGACGCCTTGGATGGCCGGGAGAAGGGGGCGACGCTGGACAGCGTGCTCGCCTCGCTCTCGCCCTGGGCAGGTGTGTGCGCACGCATGCATGTGTGCGCGCGTACGAGCGTGTGTGTGTGCGTTTGTGCTTGCGTACTTGCTCGCCTCGCTCTCGCCCTGGGCAGGTGTGCACATGCATCCATGTGTGCGCGCGTGCAACCGTGTGTGGCCCTTGCGTGGCGGGGCCTGTGGTCGGAGCGCTGTGGGCGGCTGTGGTTGCGTAGTTTAGAATACCCGTGCCTTGCCCATGCCTTGGTTGCTGACAGCTCCAAAGCCTCTGCCGTCTGCTGGCAGAGGGTGGGGGCGGGTAGCGGGGCTCTCAGCTGAGGTGCTGCGTCAGGGACGCGCAGAAATGGCTCTGCCCAACAACCTTCGCATCATGCTCTCGGAGCTAAGATTGTGGGGGGGCGCGTGCACCTCAACCAAGCACCTCTCGCCCCCCTCACTGCTGCACAACCGCGCCCCCCCACCGGCCCTCATACCCGCCACCACAGCCGCAGGCGACGCACGCGCGCACGGGCACGCGGGCAGGGGCAGCGGGCAGCAGGACCTGCCCGCGCGGTTCGCCGCATTTGTGGTGGGCTCGATGGCGAGCGGCACGCATGGGGACCCGCGCGTGGCGAGGGCCGCAAAGGAGCTGTGGCGGGACATCGTGCAGGTGGGGGCGCGCGCACGTGTGCGTGCGTGTGGGCGCCCCCTGCCACTTGCACGCCTGCAGCCCTAATGCACCCGGCTGAAGCACATGTGTGCGTGCGTGCATGCGTGTCATTATTGTTGTTGTTGCTGCTGTGTTGGATGAAGGGTGCGGTGCAGTGGCCTGGGCGCCACCAGCACTGCTCCCTGTGCACAGGCAGGGCCGGGGTTGAGGCCGTGACTGGAGCCCATGCTCATGCCCCATGGGCGTCAGGCTGCATAAACAGGGCGCGCCCAGGGCATCATCACACCCAGCACGCGCACCCGGACCACAATGCAAAGGGTATTTCGGCCGCCCTCCTGCACCCCCTGGGCGAGGCGTGCACAGGACTTCCCTACAGATATGGCTATTTCCTTCTTTCTCTGTAAAATCAGATATGGTTACAGGCTTATTGCTGTGATGAACAATCTTAGGGGGATTTGATGCACACCTGGCCCTCAACGCGCAGGTCATCTCCGCCGCTAACACCGCCCTCCTGCAACACCTGGGGGAAGCGTGCCAGGAGGAGGGCGTGCTGCTGGCCAAGCTGTGGAACCTGCACACCTCGCTCATCACGGGGGGGGTGGAGCTGGCGCAAAGCGCAGCCAGGCAGGCAGAGGCGGAGGCCAAGGAGATGCGCAGCCAGGTCGCGAGGTGCGCCCGCGTGAATGTGGCTTTGTGTGTGTGAGTGTGTGCGTGTGTGTGTGTGGGCATATGTGTGTGTGTGCATGCGTGTATGCGTGCACCGCCACAGCTGCGCCTTTTGCCTCCACCCCAGCCCGCCAACCGCAGGCTGAGCCCGCTGGTGGACTGGGAGAAGGCGGCGCAGGCAGAGCTGCAGGAGCTGGGCTGCAGGCCCCAAGCCTTGCTTACCCAGCCGCGCTCCTTGCCTGCACCATCCAACTCCAGGCTGAGCCCGCTGGTGGACTGGGAGAAGGCGGCGCAGGCAGAGCTGCAGGAGCTGGGCTGCAGGCTGACGGACCAGGGCGCGCTGCTGCACCTCGCGTGCGCCGAGCGCGACGGCCTGCTGCGCGAAAACGACAAGATCATCGCGCACTACAAGAAGGTGTGTGTGGGGGAGTGGAGGACGACCGCATGGGGGTGCTCTGCCATGCAGCACCCCCTGCCGATTTGTCTCAGTTTGCTGCACCATTCGCGCGCTGTGCACAAGGAAATGACAAGATCACCTTGCATCACGAGAGGGGCGGGGCGACCGGCATGCCTGCAGCCCTAAAATGCTGGCAGGCACTGTGTGGACGCTTGGTTTGGAGCCCCCTTGTGTTGAGGCCATGCAGCGGCTGCGGCACTCCCGGCACGGCCAGTAGCTTTTGCCTTTCTTTTCTTTTTGCTCCCACCCAGGCAGCTGGCCCATTTGTTTTGAGGGCGCGCGCATCCATCCACGCCTCCAGCATGCCTGTGTGGACCATGCAGTGATGCAGTGACCCCCCTGCGCCCCTACCGCCACGCAGGAGCTGCGGCACTCCCGGCACGACCAGAAGCGCTCCTCCTGGCGGCTGGCCAAGAAGCTCAAGAACCTGCAGGACCAGCTCGTCCTCATGCAGGTGGGCAGGCCCTAGCTGTGCTCAGGACTGGGGCACCGCACTGCAGGGAGGTGGCGGCTGTCCACCGAAAAGTGCTGCAGGAAATAAGAGGGAGGAGGGTGTGCTGCGCGTGGCCTTAGCTTGCTGCAGCAGGGGCTGTTTGCGCGCCTGAGCAGGGGTGTGTGGGAGGGGCCTGTGGCTGACCCGCACTCCGGCTTGCCACCAACCTCCCTGCCAACGGGGAATGCGTGGTCTATTACTTACACATCCGTGGCCAGCCGATCCATGCGTGCTTGGCCCCATGTGCTTTTGCAGCATGTGCCTTCCCCCAGAGCTCTTTCCTCTGCCAGAGGGACCGCGTCCTGCTGCTGGCTGTGGCGCTTGCGCACATTGCGCTCATGGCATGGTCCCCAGCCCACCGTGCACTCCCCCCCCCTGCCGCAGAGGGACCGCGTCCTGCTGCTGGAGGCGGTGACCTACACCCGGGAGCAGGCGTTCACGATGGTGGGCACGATCGCCAACGTCAACACCCAGTTCACGCGGCTCCAGCAGGACCACCAGCTGGTGAATGGGGGGGCGGGCGCGGCTGTTAATGGGATGTGTGTGTGTGCTGGAGCTATCGAGGGAATGCGTGTGTGCTGGGCTATCGAGGGAATGCGTGTGTGCTGGGCTATCGAGGGAATGCGTGTGTGCTGGGGCTATCGAGGGAATGCGGGTGTGCTTGGGCTATCGAGTGAGTGCGTGTGTGCCACAGCTATCCATGGAATGCGTGTGTGCCGTTTCAGGCTGGGTGGGTCCTCAAAGGGGTGACGCCGCACTGTAGGAGGGTGTTTATGGGGGGGGAGCAGGCGTGGGGAAGGCTGATAGTGTGGGTGCTGCATCAGAATCAAAACGCACGACGCACCCCTTGCACCCGTCACCACTCCGCAGCTCCTGGACAACCGTGGCGCCAAGATGGAGGAGCAGCTGACGGCACGTGCTTTGCACCACTCGCAACCAACCAACCATCCACCCCCTTGACACCACTCCGCAGCTCCTGGACAAGGAGGGCATCAAGCTGGAGGAGCTGCTGCTGATCGAGGACGGGCTGCGCGCGATCGCGGCCACTGTGCAGCGGGTGCAGCAAGTGAGCCAGGACGCGGAGAACAAGCACTTCCAGGTGCGCGCACGGGGCTTTCTTTTGTGTTTTGTTTTTCCCTGTTTTTTCCTGCTTTTTAACAGAAAAATAGAAAGGGTGTGGAAGGGCCTGGGGCCTCTACCAGGACCAAGGATCCCACTTGTGCCCATACAGCAAATGCGCCTTGCGGCAATGGACCAGAACTTCCAAATGCAGTCCAGGAGGGGGGTGCTGGGTCGGGAGGTGGGGGGGTTGGGGGAGGTTGGGGGAGGACGGGAGAGGTGGTGTTGGGGCCTCCATTGATGCAGGTCTGTCATTGCCCTCACCTATCTGCGCAGGTGGAGGAGTGGGTGACGGATGTTGCAGCGCGCGATGCGACCGGAGACGAGGAGGTGGAGGCGATCATGGCGGGTGGGTGTGGGGTTGGGCCCTGTGGGTGTGGCAGGCAGTGGCTATGGTGGGTCATTGATGCTGAGGGGGCTTGGGGGCGCTCAGGTGGGAAGGTGACGGTGGCACTTGGTGTCTGCTTGTCCGGGCCAGCCCCTCGCTGCCCGTGCCACCATGTGCCTTTCCACGGCGCGGGTGCCACCCACTGCCCTAATGGCGCTGCTCGTTTTGCACACGCAGGAGGCGACCCTGATGCATCGCAGCCAGGCTCTGTGCACAGTCATCAGGAGCTGCAGTCCCTCAACAGCAGGATGAGCTTTCCGTCAAGGGCGGCGTCAGAGGTGGGTGCATCGTGGTTGCTTCATTCCGTGTCCGCGCGCACATGTGTGTGTGTGCACATGTGTGCCTGTGCGCGTGCTGGCAATGTTTGCCTTTGCTTGACCCAGCAGCGGTGCAAGCAAAAAGGTGACGTGGATCGGCAGCTCCCTCAACCTTCCGTGCACGCCCGCAGGCCGGCAAGGAGGTAGAAGGGGAGGAGCAGGCGCGGGAGAAGAAGACCGCGTTTGCGGGCGAGGAAGGCCAAGAGGGGGAGGAGCAGGAGGGGGTGGTGGAGGAGGGGGTGGTGGAGGAGGGCCCCCGAGATGGGGAGGCAAGCAAACAGGAGGTGAGGCAGCGTGTGCCTCCATGCCCTGCCTGTGGGCCCACTGCTTGTTCCCGCTCCCGCTGCTCATCCCCACATGCTCTGCCTGCTGTGCAGCTGGTTTCAGGCTCAACGCACCGTGGCCCCCTGGGCTCTGCGCCCAACAAACGACCGCCCAAGGTGGTGTTATATTAATTTGTGCAAGGCACAAGAGGCTAAGTTTATGATAATTGGTAAATCGAACGATACATCAACAGAAGCAGAAGATCATGCCACAGCACCTCCTTTGCAGGCTCTTTGCAGGCTCTTTGACAGGCTCACCACATGGCCAAGGTTCCCCTCGTGCCTGATCTCTCCTGCACTTCCCCTCGTGCCCTTCACTCAATGCCTCCTCCCCGTGCCCCACGTGCCGTGCAGGCCCCGCAGGGAGAGGCTGGCGGCGAGGGGGTTGGGCAGGAGGGGCAGGAGGGCAGCCCCTCAGCAGGCGACGCCTCAGCCCCCAAAGGCAGCGCCCCAAAAGAGGGGCAGGGGGGGCAGCAGCAGCAGGGGCAGCAGCAGCATGGGAGGAGCAGAAACCGGAGGGCGAGGGGCAAGATGCAGGATGCGGAGGCACAGGCGGGCGGGGAGGACGCGGTTGAGGCACGTGCACAGGTGCGTGTGTGTGTGTGTGTGTGCGTGTGTGTGTGTGTATGTGTGGGTGTGTGGGTGTGCGCGGGCGGGCGGGCGGGCGGGCGGGCGTGCATTCATATTTTTGGGTGGGCGTTTGTGTTTTCACCTGTATTTAATACAGGTACACACGCCCGTGCACATATACATGTGTGTGTACGTGTGCGCGGGCGTGCTTGCATGCATGTATTTGGGTGTGTGTGTGAGCCAGGTGCTGAAGGTGAGCACGGGTGGGCTGACCTTTGCAGTCGCAGGCCTCAGAGCCCTGAGGCCACAGGTGCTGTGGAGGTGGGGGAGGAGGGGGCACCGTGGAGGGCCTGCGTCCAAGCCTGAGTACACAGGTGCAGTGGAGGTGGGGGAGGAGGGGGCACCGTGGAGGGCCTGCGTCCAAGCCCCTGGCCACCCCTAAACCACCCTAAACCATAACCCACGCCCAAGCCCCAGGCCACCCCTAAACCTGGCCCCAACCCTCACCCCAACCCAACCATCCCCGCGCTCATGCAGGAGCTGCTGAGGGCAAGGGAGGCCGGCGTCATACAGCAGCTGGTGGAGGAGCTGGGGCTGGTGGTTGAGCCCTCTGTGCTGCAGGAGCTGCAGGATGCCGCAAGGTGCGCCTGGCCTGTCTGGTGGCAACAGCCTTAATTTTTGGGGGTCAGCTCCTGCTGCGCTTGGTGAGTGCGCTTGTTACCCCGGCCTCCATCTCCCAAGTGCTGCTGGGGGTGCAGGGTGCCGCAGGGTGCGCCAGGCCTGGACATGACGCCCATGCGTCTGCTGCTCCCCCAGCACGTGCTAATGTCCATGTGTCAGAAACCACGCAGGTCACCACCGAGCACACCTGCATCAGCACCTTGGGGTTGGTTGGATGGGGTGCACCCGCATCAGCACCCTGGGCTATCTTTGAAATTTTGAAATACACTATGTTTAGTATTATATTAGCAGTCTTGCTGACACTTTTGCTTTGATGATTAAGCATTTGGCTGTCCAGAAGCTAGACAGCTGCCTGGGCCGCGTGCTGCAAAAGGACCCGACATATCATGAATCATAAAGTGCTGAACAACGGCCACGTCAAGCATGTGAAGCATCTAAGACAACGGCCTGCTCTGCTGCACACGATGGCCATGTCTGGTGCTGCTTGCACCATCACCCTACCTGGCAGGTATCGCACCACCTGTCCTTCCAGCTCAAGCTCACCCGGCTCCCCTTCCCCCCTCTTCCCCCCCACTGTCTCCCCTGCCTGCATCCTGTGCAACGCCTGCCCTTTCATACACCCCTTGTCCCCACCCCCATCTGCTCACGTCCATCCCCAGCCCTTGGCTCCTCTTCATCCCCACAGCCCCGCTCCTTGCTGACCCACCACCCACCGCACTCCACTCTCTTACCCTGACCCTCACCCTTATTCTGGCCCTCACCTTCACCCAAGCCCCAACCCTCACCCTTACCCTTACCCTTGCCCTTGCCCTTACCCATACCCTTTCCCTCCCTGTCTCCTGCCTATTGCAGAGGCGCCCCTGAGACCCACAGCCCCTCAGCCAGCGCAGCAAACAGCGCGCCCCCTGTGGATGCAGATCGCCCCGCAGCACAGGCAGCAAACAGCGCGCCCCTTGTGGATGCAGATCGCCCCGCAGCACAGGCAGCAGACAGGGGCAGCGGCGCGCCCCCTGCAGGGGCAGCAGGGGCGGCACGGGCAGAGGAGGCGCGAGAGGCAGCAGAGCGGGGCAGGAGGGCCCAGCTCCTGGTCAGGAAGAAGGATCCGCCTCGCAGCATGGCAGCTGCTGGCGCAGCAGCAGCAGAGGCCGCTGGGGCAGACAAGAAGAACTCGTCTCGCATGGCAGCCACTGGCACATTGGGTGCAGCAGGAGGGGCGCCCGCAGCAGCGGTAGGGGCAGTGGGGGCAGCAGAGCCAGCAGCAGATGGAGCAGGGTCAGCAGAAACGGCTGCAGCAGCTCATCCAGCAGCAGCAGCAACAGAAGCAGCAGCAGCAGCAGGCGCAGCAGCAGGTGCAGCAGGTGCAGAGGATTCCTCTGGAAATGAGATGCTCCAATCACTGGGAAGCAATCGCTGGAGGAATGTTGTGACAGCAGTGGCTGGCAGCATCAAGATGCAGATGGGCAGAAAGCAGGCAAAAGTGGTGAGTGTCTGTGTGTGGCTGTGGATGCTTTGGTGCTCTCATGCGCATTCTTTGCCTCCTCACCGGTGCCCAGTTCCCACTGCACCTACTCCACACAAAGGTGTGTACGCACACGCAAGTGCATGCTTGCATGCATGTACGCATGCACACACGTACGTACTTTGCGTGTGCCCCTGCCCCTCACAGGGGCCAGCAAGCAAAGCCGCCGAACGCGCTGCGCAGGCAGCCATTCTCAGCCAATCCACTGTGGCACAGGTGGGTGTGACGACTGCTCTGTTGGCTCCTGAGCAGCTGAGCAAGGGGCTCCGTGGTCACACCTGCTCACCTCCCACCCAGGATTATTGCGCCCACCACACTTCTCACCTCACCCCATGGTTTGTTTTGCATGCAACCCTCCTGACTGGCCGCCATGAAGGAGCTGCTGAAGGCCACGAGCCTTGCCGTTGTTGATGCTAGGCTAAGAAAGCTCAACCCTTACCCTGAATCTGACCCTGACCCTCACCCCAGGAGCTGGCGGCCACCAAGGAGCAGCTGAGGGCCATGAGCCTTGCCCGCAGCATCCGTTGCTGTTGCCTGGCTAAGAAAGCTCAACCCTTACCCTCACCCCAACCCTGGCCCTGACCCCAGGAGCTGGCGGCCACCAAGGAGCAGCTGAGGGCCATGAGCCTTGCCAACAGCGAGCTGAGGGCGCGGATGCAGGTGCGCGCGCACTGACTGCAAGGGGCCAAGCAAGTGACGTGGGTGGGGCACAAGCCCAGAGGATGTGCCCCTGGCACCAGGGGGAGGAACCATAGCCAGGGACCGCAGACATGCAGCAGAGCGGCAGTCACCCAATCCGATCTCCCCACCAAACACAATCCTCCAGACCCATGCCGGAACCCATATCTCACTTTCAAAGTGCTCAGCCACCACCATAATGGGCTTGTTGCCATATGGCCACGCTGGGCTTAAGGGATCTGCCGGGTCTGCCCAAGCGGTGAAGGCAAAGAATACAAGCTTCAGAGCGTATGACTTGGGTCCTGCATGATTGCCCCCCCTCTCCCCCGCAGAAGCTGGAGGATGCAGATGCTCAGGCCAAGTGGACGGCTCAAAGCGGGGGAGCTGCTGCTGAGGCAGAGGTGAGCGGCCCACTTGATCCAGGGCTGGGGTGAGGAGTGGGGCAGCCACGGCCCTTTCACACGCCCCCCCAGGCATGAGCACGCACGCGCTAGCGTGCATTCCCACCCCCCACCCACACATGTGATGTCGTGCGCAGCCACGGACGCGCAGCCATGCACATGTGTGGGTGGGGGGTGGGGGTGCACGCAAGCACGTGCGTGCTCATGCCTGGGGGGGCGTGTGAAAGGGGGAGGGGGTGGCATCAGCCCCCCCACGCAATGACCCCTTGACAATCTTGGTGTTCACTCCCCCCCCAAATACCTGGATGATCTTGGCGCCACCCCCCCACCCCCCCTTCCCCTCCCATTGCAGGCCAGGGCAGACCCTGCGCTGCCCCCCACGGCCGCGCCAGAGCCGCTGCGTGCCGCGGCTGCGGCTGCAGCAGCAAAGGGCCCCGCCAAGCAGCTGCAGGGGCACCGGGCAGGCGCGGCCGGGAATAAGACCGCCCGCAGGCTGGCTGTGTCCCTGACCCGCTCCCAGACAACTGGGAGGGGGCGGCTGCTGGAGGGGGACGCGTCGCCGACGGACGCCTCGCCCAAGCGCCCAGGTGGCTGGGGGTTAGGGTTAGGGTCAGGCGTTAGGATTAGCCCAGGGTTAGCCGCCCAGGTGGGCTGGCGGCGTGCGTGCACAGGCATGGGGGCTGCCCGTGGGTGTGGAACACCTCACAGCCACGGGCGGCAGCAGCACAGCGCCGGGTCAAGCCTGATGGGCCCTACAGGGAAAGGGAAGGGGGGCCAGAGTATGACAAGGGGCAGA
>LFIK01005054.1_pt1 | contig 10617 bp, 10 predicted proteins | sample 643401 | NCBI WGS metagenome assembly LFIK01 (sample SAMN03777447, study PRJNA286221) | soda lake metagenome | biome: soda lake; feature: Kulunda steppe; material: water; isolation source: sample T5-Br brine of Lake Tanatar-5 | place: Russia: Kulunda steppe | collected 2010-07
CCCCCCCCTCCACTCCACCAGACCAACCTGCCTCGTGCAACACGCACACATACATTCACGCACGCTCCCGCCCCGCCCTGCTTCCGTGCCATTCACAGGAGGAGGAGCGCATTGCGTCCCGCCTGCCCACCTGGCCCGGCACGCCCAGCACGGTGGTGCCGCCCAACGCCGGCCTCAAGCTCTTCGGTGGCGCCGCGTTTGAGCGCTGCCTGCACGAGTTTCAGGAGGCTGCGCATGCCCTTCAGTTCCCTGCAAGTGCGTGCTGTGGGGGTTGGCCTGGGGCGGGAGCGGGGGCGGGGCAGGGGTGCTCAGGCCGCGGGTGCCCTTTTTCCCTTTGGCCCCCTTGCTGCTTGTGCTTGTGCGCAAGCGGGGGCAGAGGGGTGGGCACGCGGGCCGCGTGCGCCCTTTCTCCCTTTGAATGTGGCCCCCTTGCTGCTTGTGCTTGTGCGAAAGCAAAGGAATCAAGTCCCCTTGCCATGCCCTGGGCGCCAGGCTGGCCGTGCATGATGCAGGGCCCACATCAAGACTCGCCCTGGCCTGACCTGAAGGGTACCCAGCACAAACCAGCACAGGTGCATCCAAACATGATGCAGGGCCCACATCAAGACTCGCCCTGGCCTGACCTGAAGGGTACCCAGCACAGACGGGCACAGGTGTGCATCCAAACGCACACACGCGCGCGCATGCGCACACATTGCCAAATGCACACCTACGAGCGCGCTTGCGCGCCTGCATCGCAGCCTTTGCCACTGACCGCATGGCTGACCTGCTGCTGCCAGGCAAGCAGCGTTACACACACACATGTATGCGCACAAGCACACCACCGCATGCGCATCTGGGGGCGTGCACGTGTGCACCTGCGTCGCAGCCGTCGCCACTGACCGCGTGGCCAACCTGCTGCTGGCGTACAAGGGCCGCTCATCATTCATGGCTTCCAGCAGGGCCGCGGAGGACATCGCGCGCCAGATGGCGCGGGAGGTGCTGGTGCGTGATCGGGTTGCACGTGCGGCTGTTAGCCGGCGCACTGAGATGCGGGTGGGTGATCTGGAAGCGCGCGCGGCTGCCAGCTGGCGCACTGAGATGCGGGTGGGTGATCTGGACGTGCGCATGGCTGCCAGCTGGCGCACTGCCGCACTGCGCTGCTTCATATGGTGTGTGCGGGTGGCTGAGGTCCGGGTGGGCGATGGGGGTGCTCACGCTGCTGCCGGCCAGCTCACGTTGCTGCTCTATGGAATGTGCTGGGCTCGGCACCAAGCTCAGGCAGGCGCTGGTGAGAAGAGTGCACGCGCTGCAGGTGGTGGCTGCTCACCTATGCAGTTGCTGCAAGCACAGGGATGCAGGGGGGGGGGTCTCAGTTTTACCTGTGTGGGGTGACTACCTTACCCCCGCCCTCTTGACACTGTTGCACGTGTGTGCGCACCACTTACTCTGACAGGGACCCCTGCTGGACGCCGCCTCTGCACGCCTAACCTTTGTGCTGCGCCGTGTGTTTGAGATCGCCGCAGACCAGAGCATCGCCAACGGTGCGTCACAGGGTGCGCAGCAGCTGCGAGCGCATTAGGAAGAAAGGGGAAAACCTCAGCCGCCCCCGGCGAGCACTGGCTGAACAATCCCTCTCCCTCTCTCCCTTCTTCCCTTCCCCCCTTCCCCCCCCCCTCTCTCATACACAGTCTTGGCAGGCACCGAGCGCCTTGCCTGCACTTTTGCGCCCGACGCCAGAGCTTTGCTCTGCTCTGCTCTTCCTGGCGTGCTGCTGGCCTGGGCATGCTCGCATGAAGCAGCCGGACGTGCAGATGTGTGGGGGAAAGATGCCTGCAGGATGCCGAGCCTGTTTGAAGTGACGGTTTGCAGAGTGCATGCAGCTGCATGCTGCATTTCTGACGAGCTGCATGCTGAGCTGCCTGTGCAGGATGGTGCATGAATGTGCATGAAAAAGATAAGACTGCAATTTGCAAATGCATGCCTGCCAGCGCATGGCAAGGCCGGCCGCTTGGTGCCACGTGCTTTTTGGATAGATTCTGCTGCTGCTGCTGCTGCTGCTGCTGCTGCTGCTGCTGCTGCTGCTGTCGCTGTCACTGTCGTTGCGCCTGCTACTGCTGCTGTCGCTGTCGCTGCTGTTGCGCCTGCTGCATCTGCTGTTGGGCCTGCTGCTGCTGCTGCTGCTGTTGCTTTCACTGCTGTTGCACCTGCTGCTGCGGCTGTCACTGCTGATGATGCTGATGATGATACTGTCGCTGCTGCTGCTGCTGGGATCATAAGATACAGTCACAGCAGCCACAGGACTTACCACATGGCACGTGCAGGGCGTGCCCTGCACATCCTCGCACATGTGTATGTGTGTGTCTGTGTCTGTGGTTGTGGCTGTGGCTGTGTGTCTGAGTGGCTGTGTGACTGTGTGTTTGAGTGGTTGTGTGACCGTGTGTCTGAGTGGCAGTGTGACTGTGTGTCCTTGCACAGGCAGCAGCCGGCAGACGCTGCGCCCATATGTGACCTTCCACGCGGCCCTGCGCTCCGCGCACCAGTCCTTCCTGTCCAAGCTGGAGGAGAGCACGCGGGCCATGCTGCGGCAGACGCTGGACGCAGCCACCTCCGAGTTTGCCGTCAACATGCTCGCGTCCCTGCCGGATGTGTACCCAGATGAAGTGAGGGGGAGGGGGGAAAAGGGGGGGGCGGGGCAACATGCGTGAGCGGCCGCTGTGCCTGCTGTGTGTGCAAGAACTGTGCCCACTGTGCGTGAGCCACAACTGCACCCGCATGTGTGTGCAAGCCCTGCCAGCACCTTGCCCCTGTGTGTGGGGGGGGTGTGAGCCACCACTGTGCCCACTTTGTGTGTGCGTGCCTGCGCCATGTCCACCACAAGTGCCACCACCGTGCCCACGGGCATGCGCAAGCCCTGCCAGCACTTCGTCAACCGCGTGTAGGCGCCTCCGTCTGCCTGGCCTGTTGCATGTGCGCCCTCGGCACCAAGTACGGTTGTAAAAAGAGCGTGTGTGCACTTTGCAGGGCGAGTGCAGCCAAGGGGAAGGCGAGGAGGACGCAGAGGTGACTGGCGGCTCTGGGGGCGCAGTCGGGGGCGAAGGGGGCCTGCAGGTGTGTGTGCACTGTGTGCACTTCGTGTGGCAGCGCTCTTTTGGCGCCGGCGAGCTGCGCTGTGAGTTGTGCTTAAATGCAAGGTGGGAGAGTGGGGGATGGCGTACTGCGTCGCGAGGCCGTGGGTGGGTGTTTGAATGGATGAGCGTGGGTGTACACCCTATGGTTGTGTGTCCAGCGCGTGAGCAATTCATGACTGTGCCCTATGGTTGTGTCTCCAGCGCGTGAGCAATCCATGACTGTGCCCTATGGTTGTGTGTCCAGCGCGTGAGCAATCCATGACTGTGCCCTATGGTTGTGTCTCCAGCGCGTGAGCAATTCATGACTGTGCCCTATGGTTGTGTCCTCAGCGCGTGAGCAATCCATGACTGTGCCCTATGGTTGTGTCCTCAGCGCGTGAGCAATCCATGACTTGCTGTCTCCTTGTCTGATGTCAGCTGTGGAGGGTGGGGCGTGCTGTGCTGTGCTGTGCTGTGCTGTGTGGCATGGCACCTGGCGGCTGGGAACTTGGAGTTCCTGGGGCCCCAAAGCTATAGTCCCGATTGGTGCACTGCCTGTTGCAAGAGCCAAGCGCCTTTTGCATCATATGTGACGGGAAAAGTGCACAGCTTGTTGCATGAGCCTGGTGCACCGCCTGTTGCAAGAGCCAAGCGCCTTGCATCATATGTGACGGGAAAAGTGCAAGATGCGGGGGAGGGGGGGGCCGACGGGGCTGGGCAGCACCAGAGCAGGCGCAAGGTTTGCCGAGGGCGTGTGCAGGGGCTGACGGTTGGTGGTGCTCAAATGCGTGGGGCTCTGCATGTGCGCTTACACATGCCCACCCACCTGCCTGATGGCGTCAGCAGCTGGCGTGGCTGAGCATGTTACTCCCACCCCCCAAGCCAGCAGCAGAAAGCATGCACTCCTGGTTCATGGGATGAGGCAATGCAAAAGCCATCCTTGAGGGCTCCCTTCTGGGAGCATGCGCGCGCGCACGCACACACACACACGCGCGCACACACACACACAACACACACACACACACGCGCGCACACACACACACACGAACACACATGCACACGAACACACATGCACACACGCGCACGCGCACGCATGCACGCTCCATGCTCTCACGCATGCACACGCACACGCGTGTCCTCGCTTGCATGCGCCCTCTTGTGTGCACAGGCCGCCCGTCACGCGGGCCGCGCCCCCGCCTCACGCAGCGGCATGACCATTCCTGAGACGCCATCGCCACCTCCCGCTGCTGCTGCCCTTGCTGCGCAGCAGCCGCCACACGGTAGCCAGCTGGCGGCGCGGCTGCCCCCCAGTAGCGCCGCCGCCCTGGGCCTGGGCCCAGGCCGCCTCGTTGACAACTCTCCCTCCAAACGTGCGCCCAAAGCCTCGCGCTATCTAGCAGAGGCCAGCACCAGAGGTGGGCGTTGCAACGCTCTGGCTTTTGATGTGCGCTGCGCTGTGTTGTGCCTGCAGTTGTGCTTCCCAGCATTGCTGAGGGTGCTAGGTGGAAAATGGGGAGGGGAGGGGGCGGAATGGTGTGCGCCAATGACGTATATTGCATGCTGGTAGATGCGATGCCGTGCAAGCATGCGTATAACAAAGTGTTGTAGATGACTGTGTAGATAATGACATGTGCATTCGTAGTATATTTGCATATTCGTAGTATATTTGGTATATTTGTGTATGTGTATTCACCGCCAGCATATTTGTGGGCCGGCATCATTATTGCTGTGGTGCTGCCCGCTCTTGGTTGCACTCGTTACACAGCCAATTCGCGTGCCATGTGCCCAACCAGGCAGATTTTGACTTTTTCAAGCCTGGGCATAGGCCTGTCTCTGCACTTGCCAGTTCTCATGCTTGCATGGGTGAGCACCTGGCGTGCCCCCAAAGCCCGGCCTCCCGCAGAAAAAAGGGGCGCTGTACAACGGAAAGTGTACAGGGGGCTCTGTACAAGGGTGCTGTCCCCATCTTGGATACCTTGCTTGCTTTGTTTCCTGCGATATTGGGATGGCCCTCACAGAGTAGGGGCAAACACACATCCCTGGCAAGCTTTTTCCTTTCCTTCGACATTGGGATGCCCCTCACAGAGCAGGGACAAACACGCATCCCTGGCAAGCTTTTTCCTTTCCTTCAACATTGGGATGGCCCTCACAGAGCAGGGACAAACACACATTCCTGGCAAGCTTTTTCCTTTCCTTCGACATTGGGATGGCCCTCACAGAGCAGGGACAAAGACGCATCCCTGGCAAAAGCTCTCCTTGGCAAGCTCTCCTTGGCAAGCTCTCCCTGGCAAGCTCTCCTTGGCAAGCTCTCCTTGGCAAGCTCCTCTCTGGAGAGCTCCTTGTGCCACTGCCCTGAGGGTCGGTGCGCTCCTAATATCCTTTGGAGGTTCACAGCCAATGGACAACACTCTGAGCATACTTTTGTCCTCAGCGCGTTCCAGCACCCAGTGTAAGGTTGGCCTGACCTACGGACGAGAACGGACTAGATGGATAGGACGGACAAAGGGCTAGAGTGTGAGCTTGGGCTAGTGCACCAGGGGGAACCTAGCCTACGGAATATTACTAAATTGTAGAACTGAGGTGCACCTGGGAATTGAACCCAGCCAAAGACTCCAGTCACCCTTGCTCACACTCTTGATCCTCACTGGTCAGTGAGACTAAGGACAACGTGACACCCAGCATGTGTGCGCCGGTATAGCGGTAGAAGCAATTGCGCACGGCAAGAGCTTCAAAAAGCTGCTCTGCTTGGCACTACACATTCACATGCGCGCGCACATACACGCACACTGTAACGAAACCAGGATTTCCTTGATCACCAGATCACCTCCATTTACCTAACCAACCACCAGGCTCAGGCTTCAGGCTGGACTGGGTTCAGACCAGTTAAGCAGGATCGATTCCTGGCCAGCCCATTAAAAGACCTTTCTGTATAGCGTCCCTTGCACCTGGTATCGAAGCAGGGAGGATGGCACCTCCCAAGGACCCTGGGCAACGCATCCACCCGCCCACCCAGCGTACTTCACTTCGACTGTAGACAGCAGCAAACATGAGGCAATATGGACAGGCCTCCAGACAGGCACAGGCTCAGCAGTCGGCTCAGGCCCCGACTTTGCTGAAGGACGCACGGCGTCCGCTTCTTGTAATCCCAAGCTTTTGTGCCTCTCCTGAACGGCCTGGACGTCCGTTCTTAAGCAGGGGGAACGTGTAACAAAACCAGGCTTTCCTTGATCACCAGATCACCTCCAATAAGCAGGGGGAAGGTGTAACGAAATCGGGCTCTTCTTGATCACAAGATCACCTGCAACTCCCTAGCCAACCACCAGGCTCAGGCATCGGGCTAGACTGCGGTCAGGCCAGTTCATTAATTGGGGTTGTTCCCTGGCCAGCCCAATAAAGACCTTTCTGTATAGCATTCCTTACACACACAAACACACACACACACGTGTAACATGTGTAACACATGTGGGCCACGCAGGCGCCGCGGCGGCAGCAGCCTTGCACGGCGAGAGCTACGAGGACGTGATCCGCCTCGCGGAGAAGCTCTTCAAACGCATTCGCTACAGCGTGGCGCAGCAGAGCGCGCCCACCACGCTCAAGTCCGCATTCCTGGACCCGCTCAAGTCACGGTTGGGCCTGGAGGTGGCGCTGGACATCTTTGCGCGCACCGACGCCGACTTCATGGCCATGTTCACAGGTGGGGGCTGGGGTGCTCTGCGCCGGCTCCAGCTGCATGGCCCACAGCGCTGCGTGCATGTGCGGGGGGGGGATCTCTGTGCTGGGCGCCCGCGGCAATGCTCCGCTCACGCCCTGTGTGGTCCCAGTCTCACCCATGTGTGATTCCAGCCTCACCCATGTGTGGTCCCAGCCTCACCCACGCGCATGCTGGGCAAGCAGCGCGCCCCCGTGGGGCCATGCTGCCATGTGCTGACCCCTTGGGGCCATGCTGTGGCGCAGCACGCCCGCTGGCCCACAGGATGCGTGCTGTGTGCCTGCGCGGTGATGAGCTGCTGCCCAAACATGTGCCATGGCTCTGGACAGCCAGGCACGGTAGCCCGCGCAGCAAGGCTGCTGCTTCTCCTGCCGCTGCTGCTGATGATGGTGGCCAACGTTGTACTTGTCTTCATTTCACAGATTTGCTCTGGTGCACTGGCTGCCCTTTTGTTCCTCTGAGCTGCGGATTTACATTGAGCTTTGCTCCTGCTGCCCCCCCTTCCTCTGCAGCTGCATCAGCCTTGGCGGCGCTGCAGGCCAAGCGTGACAGCATCCAGAAGCGCACGGAGAGCCTGATACGCCTGAAAAACGAGTTCCAAGATCTGTCCAGGGTGCTGTGAGCAAACTGGGTGTGTGCCACAGCAGCATGAAGCGTGTGCGCAGCAGTGCAGCGTGGCTGCACTCCGCTGCGCAGTGCACAGCACACAGAGGAGCACAGCAGACTTATAAACTTGCCTTTGCAAAGGGCGGCAAACTTGGTGACGTGCAATGCGTCGATGCATGAGGCACGGCAACTCTGCTTGCCTGCCGATGAGAGTGGGTGCTTACTGCGGCACCAAGCTCGAGTGCCCAAGGGCCTACGATGAACATATTCTGCCATGAGCTGTACATAGCCGAACACAAGCGGCATTTGTGCATACTGCGCTAGGTAAGCTCCTCAAATGGCTAGGCCTGCACTCAGGCTGGCCCGTGGGGCATGTCGTCCATGCTGCTGCTCTCAACAGGACAGCAGTTTTGAAACGCTAAATGGCATTTGTGTCTCTACTACCTGTCTTTTTAAGGACTGCCTCCATTTCTGTTTTCGATCACATACTACTTTACATTGGATTGGACATACATGAATGCCTTTCATCAATGCAGGTGTTCATTTCTTGCAGCACATGAGGACAAGTGTGCATGTGCCTGGCTGACCAGTCACCCTTTCAGCGTGCTCAGCGATCCTGAAGCGTGCAATCTAACTGCTGAGTGTAATTTGAGTATTCCACATGCCTGTACAACTGCCTGCAAAGGTTTTCATTTTTCTAAGGGAAACAAATACCTACAACCGCGTGCGTCAGGTTTTACTTGTAGTTCCCATTTCTCTTCCGTGACTACGCACTGATTCATTCTGCAGCCAGCAAATTTGTATGAAAATGAAAATGAAAATGAAATAAATGCTACACCAGCAGGTTACTCTCTTGGAGTGCAATATGGGGAAGGATGACCGCTGATGCAGCACCAAGCAATCTCACTGATCTGGGAAGCTCATGCTCATTCAATTAAGTACGTCACGTACTCAACACCATGTAAGTTACACGGTGTAAAGTTTTGGTACCAGATGTGCTCTTGAGAAAACTTCTGCCAACCCTCATCATCAAGGACAGGAGTGGGGCGCTAACAGTCACCCTCCTGATACTCATTGACTTCTATCGTCTTGTTCTGGTGGGTGGGCAGTATTTTTCTTTGCTTGCACTCCTTAATGTAGACCTACTAAGTTACTACCTAGTACGGTTAATGATACTTACGTTCACTCTCGGTATGCATTACGAATTAATTCCTTCTTAGTAAGAAGTGGGGCAAAATGTATAAGGGATAGGAGGCTCTCAGCAACAACAATAGCCTACCAGCCTTTGTCCAGGGCTCGGAACCCAGAACAGGGGCCCTAGTCAGCTCATAACCAATCAGCGGCACATCCATCTTGTGGAAGTCAAGTACTTTGGGGATACCCAGCCTAGAAAGGTAAGGTTTCAAGGCTGTATCCGCCGATCGAGGGCAGCTTACTAAGCTAGTAGCCGTGGCTCCAGTGAGGTTCGAACCCCGACCCCGAAGGTTGCGAGGGTGGATAAACGAATTTCCAGCTCAGGTGCCCCGCCGCCTGCTCGAGTATCCAGAGCTGTTTTTTTAACTCAGCCTAGGAGCCAGCTATAGATTTTAGTGAAGCCGCCATCAGTACAGCAAGCATCGTCACCTTTGATGTCCACCCCACAAATCCACAAGTAGACATACAACCCACCGGGAGCTGTGTGCTCTGGATCCGTAAAGTAGACCTTGTAAGGTACGAGCCTAGACCTACCACTGAGCAGCCCTCCCTCAACACAAATCCTCCACCTCTTATTCCCCCAGAAATCTACTCATCAAAAGTAGCATGCATCTACAGCACAGATACAAAATGCCAGGGCATGATGGCTTTGGAGCGTCTCAACATCCTTCATACAGCTTTCCGCATAGCCAAGCTTGAAGGTCTCAATAACAACATAACACCTGCACTTTAAAAAAAAGGGTTAGGGTTACTACAAAAACAAAGCTATGAAGGAAGTACCATGCAAGAAGCCTTCTGAGATCAAGGATTCATACTCGCAACTCACATACATACCGCCCTCCTTAAATGGCCTCTCCGCTAGACTACCCTCACTTTTGGAGTGCAGACTCACGAGATGCACTCTCTGGTGCCCACCTCAACTCCCTCTCGTCACAATGCACTGGTTTATCAGAGTGCCATCCCATCTTTAACGACCATACCATGAATCTTAGCCTTGGGCATGCCATCCACTCAGCCATCCTAAAAACCAAGGCAACTGCAACTTTCATGACTGATGTCAGGCTGATTCATCTAGTAAAAGATTGCGTTCCAACTATAGACCTAATACTACAACGGCCGCCCACATGAGCGACCTATTTACTCTGCCTCTAAGCCACTCCAGCATGACACTCAGTCCAACCAAAACAACCGGAGACAAAAGAGGAGGAGACTCACACACAGAAATGGCCCTTCCATGCCCTTCAATTGATCCCCTGAATCCCTCATGCCGGAGCGCAGAGCTTTGGAATTACAAGAGGAACAAAGTTTGCAGATAGCAAGAGAAACAACACAATAATGCCATTAACACAATTTACCTCCATGATCTAGGCATCACACACATAAACTCATGGAGAATTGTCTTAGACAAGAAAAGGGACAGGCATGACAACATGCCGCTACAGCAGAAACAGTGCCTCACCCATTATGCGCCATTGATCATCGAACGGTGGGCGCTTCCAAATGGGAGTCCCATCTTCAAAAAGGCCGGCTTCTTGCCTGAAAATAACCGTCCAATATCTCGGTCTGCCATTGAGTGCGCATGCTTTGAGGTTTGCTTTCAGTGTTGACCCAAGTGCGCAACAAAAACAAAAGAGAAGTGACGAATCCTCTGACAAAGAGCTAATAAAAGTGACGTGGAAGCCCACCTGGAAGCCGACAAAAGAGAAGTGACAAAAAACAAATGGCCCACGTACCATAAACACATTCTGGATTTTGAGGCATGTAAGGATGAACCGAACCTCACTATGCCACCACCTGATAATACTTTGAGGCTCGAACAAGGCTTTGCTAGAGAAGTCACGAATAACACCTGGAATTACAAACTTGTGATTGGGAGGTGAACTAAGGCATGGCTTTGGCTTGCTAAGGCTTATGTTGTGCCTGCTGGTATGTATGGCTGTCAGGTTTGGAGCTCAGGGTTTTTGCGCGAAGGTGATGTGTTTAGACCTACCCTCCAGACATTGCATTTGAATTTCTTAA